>OLWA01003581.1_pt1 | contig 11562 bp, 9 predicted proteins | sample 1673251 | NCBI WGS metagenome assembly OLWA01 (sample SAMEA3178937, study PRJEB25190) | human gut metagenome | biome: human gut; feature: human-associated habitat; material: faeces | place: Austria | collected 2013
CGGTGATTGCTTCGGATCGCCGCCTTACAGGTCCGTTGGCGCGATTGCTGCGGACGACCCGGACCTTGATTCCTCTGGAACGGCTCCGGACGGAACTTGCACATGGAAGCCGTGTCGCCTTCTTCGTGGACGAACCGCTCGATTTCGAGGCGGAGTTGATTCCGATGGGCATCCACGGAAGCCGGGATCTGCTCCCGGACGGGAACGGGTGGTTGCTTGCACGGGGACGGATTACGGTCGAATATGGAAAGCCCTGCCGAATGAAGACTTCACGGGCCGGACAATTGGTCGGGATCTTCGAGAATGAGCAGCGGCATCGATTGTCCGACAGCTCCTATTTCCGGCCGCAGGTGCTGGCCCGCTATTTCTACAAGGGGCAGGAGGTGGAGGCCCGGAGCCGTCGGTTGCTGCGTACATGCGGGAACTTTGGCCGTTGGGTCGATGCCGGGATGCTGCCCGGGCGGGTGGTGATCGTCAACAACGGTCAGGGTGAGCTCGGGCTGCTCTTTGCTCTGATCCACCCCGAGACGGAATTTTATGCCTTCGAGCGGAATGCGGATCTGAATGCTTTGGCTTGTCAGGTGGCCGATCTCCCGGACAATCTGCATCTTGCCGAGGCGGGTGAGCCGGATGAAACGTCGTTTGCCGATGCCCGATGGTATCTCTTCCGCCCTACCGCCGAGCAACGGGCGAAGTATGCCGGCCGGGAGGTTATCGTGTGGGAATAACCGGTCTGTTTGCAGCGGGAAATGGTGCCGTTTTGTCGCATGATTGCGATTTTTCGGCACATGTTGCTTAAACTTACCGGATGTAAGCAACCAATTCCAAACACGATTATGACAACAGCAAAGGTAAAATTCCGGACTTCGACTTTATCGGAACGTACTTCGTACACCCATCTCCGAACCTCCCGTCACGAGGATCCCCGGCCCTTGGACGGACTTCCGACAACGGCTCCTCAGCAGATCATGATGCTGGACTACATGCAGCAGCGGATCGACGTGCTGATTCGCAACCGGCAGTTCGCTACGGCACGCAACTACCGTCGGGCCATGAACAGCCTTGCGGGTTATCTGGCCGGTCGGGATCTTCCCTTTCGGGAGTTGACCGAAGCATTTGTCGAGGGTTACAATGCCCATCTCGAACATCGGGGGCTGGTCCGCAATACGGTCTCGTTTTACATGCGGATTCTGCGTGCGGTCTACAACAAGGCGGTTGGCGAGAGGCTGGTCGAGCCCGGCAATCCGTTCCGGCATGTTTACACGGGGGTCGACCGGACCCGCAAGCGGGCCGTCGACGAACGGATCATTGCGCGGCTTTCGCAACTCGACCTGCACCATTCTGCCGCTCTTTCGCGAGCGAGGGATCTCTTCCTCTTCAGCTTTTGTACGCGGGGCATGGCGTTCGTCGACATGGCCTGTCTGCGCAAGGCGAATATCCGCAACGGGATGATCTGCTACACCCGTCACAAGACCCGTCAGCAGCTGTGCGTACGGATCGAACCTCTCGTGCAGCGGATCATTGACAAATATGCGGTGCACTCGCCGGTCTATGTACTTCCGGTTTTGCGGGCCGAGGCTCCCGAGAGAGCCTTTTCGCAATATCAGACGGCGCTCAATTACTACAACCGGCAGTTGAAGATCCTCTCCGCGATGCTCCACCTCGACTGTTGCCTCACCTCCTACACGGCGCGTCACAGCTGGGCTACGGCGGCCCGCAATCACAACATCCCGATTTCGGTCATCAGCGCCGGCATGGGGCATACCTCCGAACGGACGACGCAGATTTATCTGTCGATGCTCGAGAATTCGGTCATCGACCGGGCGAACCACCGGATTACGGCCCGGTTGAACCGGGCCGTCGGGCTGTAAAGCGGCCTGAGGGTGGGAAATCCCGATGAAAAGCGTGCGAAAATCTCCTGCGAAATCGTATCTTTGCGGCAATGAATGATGCAATCAATCTTTTCTGTGAATTGGGTTCCCGTTTGCGGGACTTCGGTTCGGATGCGGTGACACGGCGCGTAATCGAGGCAGCGTGTGCTGCCAACGGGTGGTTTCTCGACGGTGAGATCCGGCGGGCGGTTCGGGCGATCTCCGACGAGATGCTGCGCCGCGACCGACTTGAAGCCTGGCTGTCTGCCTACCCTGCTCTCCGCCAGCCTCACGATGCCCGCAACGTGCTGGTGGTCATGGCCGGGAATATTCCGCTCGTGGGCTTTTTCGATCTGCTTTGCGTGCTGATTGGCGGCCATCGGTGTCTGGTCAAACCCTCGAACAAGGATCGTGTGCTGATGGAGTTTCTGATCGAGACCCTGCGGGCGATCGATCCGGCGACGCCCGTCTCCATTTACGACGGTCGGTCGCCCGTTGAGGCTGTGATTGCCACGGGCAGCGACAATGCCAAACGCTATTTCCAGTCGCATTATGCCGGGATTCCCTCGCTGCTGCGCGGCAGCCGTCAGTCGGTGGCGGTGCTTTCGGGGCGCGAAACCGCCGGGCAATGGGCCGGACTGGCCGACGACATCTGGGCCTATTCCGGGCTTGGCTGCCGAAACGTATCGCTTCTGTTTTTGCCTCGCGGTGCAGAATCTCGACTTGAAATGCCGTCCGTGAATGCCAAATACAGAAATAATTACGTACAGCAGAAGGCTTTGCTCGAGATGCAGGGGCATCCGTTTCGGGATCTGGGGGCGGCACTGCTGGTCGAGGAGCGATCGTTTCCGAATGCCCTGAGCCGGATCCACTATACGTATTATGATTCGACAGACGAAGTCGCCCAATGGCTCTCGGATCACGACGAAGAGTTGCAATGTGTCGTGAGCGAAGTGCTTCCGCACAGCCGACGGGTCGATTTTGGACGGGCCCAATCGCCGTCGCTGACCGATTATCCCGATGATCGCGATGTGTTGGCCTGGCTGTCGATGCTTGATGAATAAAAATTCTTATCTTTACCTATTCGATTAAAACAGTTACTGCCATGTCGATGGTTTTCCGTTTCCGGATGTTGAGCGACGAAAATGACAATTTCGTGCGCGACTACGAAGTGATGTATGATACGACGCTGCTGGATTTCCACCGCTTCATCCTGCAATCGCTTGAGTACGAGGAGTGCATGGCCTCGTTCTTCACGGCCGACGAACGTTGGGAAAAACAGCGCGAATTTACGCTGATGGAGATGGGCGACGGTTCGGACGAAGCTCCCGAGACGATGGATCGCGTGACGCTCGGACAGCTGATTCATCACCATCGCGACCGGTTGATCTACCTGTTCGACCTTTTCGGTGATCGGGCCTACTACCTCGAATTGACGGGCGTCTATGAGGCCGACGACGAGGCCTCCTACCCGCGCGAGATCTTTGCCCGCGCCGAGGCTCCGGATCAGTACGATCCCTCGAAGAACCGCGACGAGGAGGAGGGGTCGGCTTTTGACGAGATCATGGACGAGTTCAAGGATTTCGAGGGTGACGACTCCTACGACGATGAATACTGATCGGCTGTTGGTGATTGTCGGCCCGACGGGTTCCGGAAAGACGGATCTGAGCATCCGTCTGGCTCTTCATTATGGGGCGCCGATCCTGTCGACCGATTCCCGACAGTTTTATCGAGGAATGCCGATCGGTACGGCACAACCAGATGATCGCCAGTTACAGATGGTTGAACATCACTTTATTGCATCGCATGATATAACGGATGACTTGAACTGCGGGGAGTATGCCGTTCAGGCGCTTGCCTGTCTGGAACGGCTCTTTGTCGATCACGACTGGGTGGTTGCGGTCGGCGGTTCAGGGCTTTACGTACAGGCGTTGTGCGAAGGTATGGATGATCTGCCGCAGGCAGATCCGACACTGCGGGCCGACTTGGGGCGACGTCTTCAAACGGAAGGGCTCGAGACTCTGGTCGAAGAGCTTCGTCGGCTCGATCCGGTCTATTATGAAAAGGTCGACCGACGAAATCCGGCGCGGATTGTGCGGGCTTTGGAGGTTTGTTTGCAAACGGGACGCTCCTACTCCGAGCAGCGGACCGGACAGCGTCGGAGCCGGCCGTTCGGGATTGTCAAGATCGGGATCGATCTGCCGCGCGAGGAGTTGTACGAACGGATTGACCGGCGGGTCGACCGGATGCTGGCCGACGGCCTGGAGGCCGAGGCGCGTGCACTCTACCCCTATCGAGCGCTGAATGCCTTACAGACGGTTGGCTATCGTGAATTTTTCGACTATTTCGAAGGGCGGACGAGTTATGAAGAGGCAGTCGCGCTGATCAAACGTAACTCGCGGCGTTATGCCAAGCGGCAGTTGACGTGGTTTCGACGCGATCCCGAGATTCGTTGGTTTCGACCGACGGACGATACGGCGATGATCAAATATATCGATTCGCAGACGCGTTAATCGGGAATCGGATTTGGCAAATCGCGAATATTTTCGTATTTTTGCGGATGCTTTTTGCAAAGGAGGCGCCCGGATGGTGGAATCGGTAGACACGCCGGACTTAAAATCCTGTGGCCAGTAATGGCCGTGCCGGTTCGATCCCGGCTCCGGGTACAGGAAAAATCGCTTAATTTGTTGGTTATGACAAGTTAAGCGATTTTTTGATTGTTCCCGCATGTGAAAATATGCTCTTGGGTGGGTTATCTTTTGTGAGGAGGCTGGAATATATCCAATGATTCGTCATAGATCGGGCTGTCGATCCCGAGGAATGACAGGACGCTGTGAAAGACATGGTATTGTCCGACCTTTTTTTCCGTATCTATTTTCATCGCTTCATCCGATGTCCACACGATGAACGGGATCTCGATCTGTTCCTTCGGCGCGACAAGTATGGGCACGCCGTGCATATACAGATTCCCCTCGCCGAGGGACTCTCCGTGGTCGGATACGAAGATCACGCAACTGCGCCTTTGGGGAATCCCGCGAAGAATTTCTATTACGGAATGAATGAGATAATCCGTGTAGACGATGGTGTTGTCGTAGGCATTCATCAGCTCTTTCGGATCCGCTTTGGACATCTCCACGGTAGTGCATACGGGACTGAACACCTCGAACTCCGGCGGGTATTTCTTATAGTACGTGGGGCCGTGGCTCGTGCTGGTATGGAGTACGACGAGCATCTTGTCCTTGCTGCTGGAGAGTATCTCTTCGCGGAGGCCTGCGAGCAGAATGCCGTCGTACCTGTCGTCGGCTTCGGGATTCCGCTCCTTGAGCTCTTTCGGCTTGTAGTATTTGTCGATATGTACGGGAGGCTCTCCCCAATTGTTGCTGCGCCATACCACATCCACGCCGCTGCGGTTGAGATAGTTCGGAAGGATTTCGTAAAGTTTGTTGGAAGGCTTATGGTCGAGAATAGCCTTCACGCCTGCCGTGGTATAGGTCGCGGCCGCATCTGCGATCAGTGCGGTTACGCTGTCTTTCTCCAGAAGCGGATTGGTTGGCTTGCCGTATCCGTATAAAGAGAAATTCTCCCTTCTGGCGGATTCTCCTATTATCAGTACGCATACATCCTTGCCGTCGGAAACGAACTTCGCGTCGGGCAGGGGAATCTCTTTCCGGTTCTGCTTCTTTACGGAATTATAGTAGCGTACGGAATTGACCGTATACGACCACGGCATGACCAGGCTGCCGAGCTTGGGCGCGTTGCGGTCGATCCACGGCCAGTTCTGCATATTGACCAGCGCGATGGCCAAAGAAACCGCCAATGCGATGCCCGTGCGGGCGAAAAAACGCTTCCAGCTTCCGTAGTCGAACCGCCTTGCAAAAATGTAGATGCATGGAACCACGCCCAGGAAGAGGAGATACCATACGGCAGACCATGAAAAGAATCCGGAAGCCTCCGAATACCGGGTGTTGAATACGTTCCCCATCATCTTGTCCGTGATGAGCACCTGGTATGTGTTTATGAAATAGAGGCTTATGGCATTGCCTATGAATGTGAAGGCAAGGATGCACTTTCCGACGAAGCGTCCGAGAAAGAGCACGAGGTAATAGACGAGAAAATTGAGCGCGAACATCAGCACGCCCAGCCCTCCGGTGATCAATACGCCGTTGAAGCCCCCTTCGATGTTGCCGAGCACCAGCCGGAAGAACGGCCAGTGGAACGCCACGAGCGTAAACAGGCTGAGTACCGAAGATATGCGGGTGAGGTCGGTCTTTTCGTTCAGAAATTTTACCATTTGATAACTGTTTTATAAAATGTAAGGATCACTCCCGCGCACAGGACAAGAAGCGTAAAGTTGAAAAGAATCGTCAACGGGATGTTTACCGTATGCGCCGGAGCCATATAGGGAGTTTGTGCCACGGAAGCGTCGTATCGTGCGAACGGATTGGTGTAGATCACCTCTCCGTCGGGAAAGTAGGCCGTAATACGTGCGTAGGGGTCATTGTCCCTCATGGTATAGCTGGCCGCGGACGAGTTCCGGGCCAGCGACAGAGTGGTGTGATCCTGCCCCGTCACCTTGATACTGTCCGCCTGGCGCGACAAGGCGATGTAGATCGTTTCGCCGTCGAGTCCGATCTTCTCGACCGACGGCAGATTCCTGTTTCTGGCGTATTTCACCTCCCAGTCCCCATGTCCGTAGTCGGGAATGCGCATCGCATAATAGCACCCTCCGAGAAGCGTTTCCTTTATGTCTTCATACCTCGCCGACGGACAATGCAGGAAATTGCACCTTACGGCGATACGACTGGACTTATCAGGATAGTGTAGGTCGTCGTTGGCCAGTCCGAAACTGTAATGCCCGGCGCTCAACGCCCAGTCCCAGTACTCGTTTTCGGTGCTCTTTCCGCTGTCGAGTTCCATGATCCTGTAACCGCCGAGTTTCTGCATGAGGCTTTTCGACGTGCCCGTCGTTCTCAAGGGGTGATTCATCTGGATGAAATCGGACTCCTTTCCGAGCAGGTCTAACTGGAATTGTTTTTGGGAAGCGAAAAGCGGGATCAAATGATCGAAGCGGTTGACTTCGTCGCAACCGAATACCAGCTTATGGTATTTGAATAGGTTGATACCGTGTTCGTAGACATTGACCTGCAACAGGGAATCGTACGGATGTAGGGTCAATTCATTGTGATTCGAGAATGTTACGATGTCATATCCGAATTTCCGGTAGGCTTCATCGGTTTCGGCCGGCCAATATTCGCACTCGTTCAGGATGCCCTTTACGCGCGTATGCGTATGAAAATTGGCTCGTTTCCAGCATATGTCGGATTCCCCCCCCCGGTATGGGTTAAAAATGTCGGGGCCGCTGAAGGGTTTAGCCTCACTGAAATCATATACAGGGCTTACGCTTGTCACAAAGATTGCCAGCAAGGCGATCAGTATGAGCGAGACGATGGTTTTGCCTAATGCGACCAATATCTTTCGCAGCATGTAAATCAAAGTTCGTTCATTTGGATGCAATGCGTTTCCCATAAATTAATGGCTGAAGATAATTGCTGCAAAGTTAACAAAAATGCGGCAAGAGCAAAAGGGAAAATGGATGTGTAGAAACGACTAAATTCGAATTTGGACATTAAAGTAATAATTGGGAATATTTTTGCGGGTGGGAGCGCGAATGCGGGTGGGGGCTCAAACCGGAATGGGATACCCTTTCCGGCGCTTTCTGGCGGCGGTTGGTGAAAATAATCCGCGCTTTCGGGCGGTTTCTCGGAAAGAAGCGTTATCTTTGCCGCAGGTTTGGTGCTCTCCTTCCCGGGCGTGGAAGAAGGGTGAAAAGGGAATCGGGTGCAAATCCCGGACAGTCCCGCTGCTGTGAAACTCCGTGAAGGCTCCGAACATCTCGCCACTGGTCCGCAAGGACCGGGAAGGCTTCGGAACAGGAGCAAGTCAGAAGACCTGCCAGGCCGATTCGACGTCAGGAAGCCCCGGGGGATGGGTATTTGACATCGGGTTATGTAATGCTTATTGTTTTATGTCGGACTTTGCCGCCGGGTGCTGCGCCTTTCGGCAGGCGGGATTTTTCCCGGACGGAAGCCGACCGGATGAGGATTGGATATGGAATTAATCGAACGATTGTTATTTGGCTCCGAGTCGCTTTGGGGCGGAGGTGTGGCCCACTCGGTGCTGATTCTGGCGCTGGTCGTGGCGTTGGGTGTCATGCTGGGCAAACTCAAGGTCGCCGGCGTGTCGCTGGGCGTGACGGGCATTCTGTTCGTCGGCATCGGCTTCAGCTATTTCGGCATGAACGTCGACGAACACCTGATGCACTTTCTCAAGGAGTTCGGACTGATTCTTTTCGTCTATTCGATCGGCCTGCAGGTCGGGCCCGGATTTTTCTCTTCGTTCCGCAAGGGCGGCGTCACGCTCAACAAACTGGCGGTGCTGGTGGTGGCGCTGGGTGTCGCCACGACGGTGGCGCTCTATTACATCACGGGCTTGTCCATGACGACGATGGTCGGCGTGATGTCGGGCGCCGTGACCAACACGCCCGGACTGGGCGCCGCACAGCAGGCTTTCAGCGACATGCACGCCGGAGCCGATGCCCCGGACATCGCCACGGGGTACGCCGTGGCCTACCCGCTGGGCGTCGTGGGAGCCATCCTCACGCTGATCGGGCTTCGCTACCTGCTGCGCATCGACGTGAAACGCGAAGAGGCCGCTGCCGGGCAGGATTCGGACGCGCAGAAAGACCTGACGACCCGGCGTCTTTCCGTCGAGATCGTCAATGCCGCCGTCAACGGCAAGACCGTCGCCGAGATCCGGGACCTTGCGCTGCGGGATTTCGTCATTTCGCGCATCAGCCGCGGCGGCGGAAGCCCCGAACTGGCTGACGCTTCGACGGCGCTTCATTGCGGCGACCGCATCCTGCTGATCGCCGCGCCCCGGGACGTCGAGGCGCTGGTAGCCCTGCTCGGGCGGGAGGTCGACGCCGAGCCGATGGTCCATGACAAGGCGATGATTTCGCGGCGCATCCTGATCACCAAGCCCGAGCTGAACGGCAAGACCCTCTCCGAACTGCGGGTCCGTTCCACGTGCGGCGTCACGATCACGCGCATCAACCGTTCGGGCATCGACCTGGTGGCTTCCGGAAACCTGCAATTGCAGATCGGCGACCGGGTGACGGTCGTGGGGCCCGAATTGTCGGTGGCCCATGCCGAGCGGCTTTTCGGCAACTCGCTCAAGCGGCTCAACCACCCCAACCTGATCCCCATTTTCACCGGCATCGCGCTGGGCGTTCTGCTGGGCAGCATTTCGTTCTGGATTCCGGGCATCCCGCAGCCCGTGAAACTGGGTCTTGCCGGAGGTCCGCTGATCGTGGCCATCCTGATCGGCCGCTACGGGCCGCACTACAAACTGGTCACCTATACGACGATGTCGGCCAACCTGATGCTGCGCGAGGTGGGCATTTCGCTCTTCCTGGCTGGCGTGGGACTGGGCGCGGGCGAGGAGTTCGTGCCGACGCTCGCGGCGGGCGGATATGTCTGGATCGCCTACGGAGCCGTGATCACCGTCGTGCCGCTCCTGCTGGCGGGCATTTTCGGACGCTTCTACTACAAACTCAACTATTATACGCTGATCGGCGTTCTTTCGGGGGCCTCGACCAACCCGCCTGCGCTGGCCTATTCGGCCGAACAGACCTCGTCCGACGCTCCGTCGGTCGGTTACGCGACGGTCTACCCGCTGTCGATGTTTCTGCGGGTGCTGGCGGCACAGCTTTTGATACTGATATTCGGTTAAACCGGAAAAGGAGCGGCAAGGAAACGGACACGTTGCCGCCATAACGGGGTCGGACGCGATCAGCAAGCCGGCCGCGCCTTTTTCCAAAGACGAACGCTTATGAACATCGTGCTGTATGGAGTCCCGGCGAAGACCGCCGGCCGGATCGCAGGCCAGTACGGCCTGAAGGAGATCAACTCACCCGACAAGTTCGACGCCTCGGGAACGATGGTGCTCGTTCCGCCGATAAGCACTCCGCGCTACCTGCTGGCGTTCTACAACGCCATGCTGCGCCACGAGGACGATGTCGATGCGGTCATCATCTGCGGCATCGAGTCCTGCGAGGCCGCTTCGACGGTGCAGTACTGCACGCCTCCGGGAAAATTCTTCTCCCTGAACGGCGGGTTGGACGAGGAGGAGCTTCTCTCCGAACTGCGCCTGATCCTCGACTCCCTGTTTGCCGAGGGCAACCAGCTCAACGTCTGACCGCGCGTCAGGCTCCTTGCCGGTGCCGACGGTCGTCAGCGCGCGATGATTTCGTATGCGCCCGACCGGACGGCCGCAGCGGCGCGTGAGCCGAATCCTTGCCGCCGCGTTCCGGTTGAAAACCGCCCTTATCCGTTCCATACGATATGTCCCGCATTGTGGAAAAATCCGCAGACGAGCGTCAGGTATTCGGGCATACGCCCCTCGATTTGAGATAAGTCTCGTATTCGATCATCAGGTCGGAGTCCATCTCATCCCAAGACACCTCGGTATTCCTGCGGAAACGCCCGAAGCTGTTCAAGACGGTCGTGTAGCGTTCGCCCGTGCGAATTTTCCCGATCTGTCTCAACTGCCCGACAAGACTCCGGGCGAAAGAGAAAAAGCCCCCGGTATCCGAAGGCGTAAGATAACGTGCGACCACATCCCCGGCCGTATAACTTTCGCCCGTATGTTCCAACCGGGCGATAATGCGCTCCAGGCGGGCGGTGTCTTCCACGATCCGGCTTTTCAATGCGACAAGGTAAGCGTGTCGGGGCCCTTTGCAATCCGGCCGGAGCAATCCTGCACGCAGAGCGGCCCATTCCGACGGTAACAGTTTATGGCCGCTGTTGATCTGTCGGGTTACACGGTTATGGATGATCTGATAATACAGTCGGCCTTCACGATCCGCAACGGACGAGGCCCGGAATTTTACTTTTACGCTTGCCATACGTTTGTTGTTGTTAAAGTTGCCGGGCCAAGGTAACGAGCAAGCGTACAATTCTATATTGGAATCCGATAACGCTGCCGGTCGGGCGACAATCCAACTCTTATATTCGCAATCGCTCCTTAGCCTGTTTTGCAAGGTTGAGAATCTCAAGACTCAGAGCTTTCAGCTCGCGGGTCCGTTGCTCCAGCATAGCGATCTGATGCGGGATAGCAACGTTGGAAAAGTGCGCGTTGATGGCTTTTACAACCTGGTTATAGTTGTTCCCGAGCTTTTGAAACTGGAAATAAAAGTCGTTCAGCCGGGCGATGAACTGCACCTTCGACGGGTCGCGTTTGATAACGACGAACTCTTCCCCGAAGAGTCGTTTTACGATAAACCGGCTGCGGTTATGCTCAAGTCCGGCTTGGCAGAGCAACTCGTTGAAGCGGATGTTTTGCTCCTCGTTAAGTCGGAAAGAGTACTTATAACTCGGTGTTCGGGGCTTCTTTCCAGTCTTGTCAGTCTGTTTTCGGTTGGTATCCATAATATCGGTTAAAAAGGCGTTCGACTCGGGAGCGATCCCGGCCTCGCAGAGCGAGCACCTTTCGTATGCCGAAAAGTTTTTCGGCATACAAAGGTACAGCTCGCTGTTGTCTGGCGACAACAAAAATCCGCGCCGGAGAATCTTTGAGAGAAGTTTTGAAAATCCTCCGTTACGGTTTCCATAGCCGGGTCTGTTCCCGGTGC
>OLWA01003584.1_pt1 | contig 11555 bp, 10 predicted proteins | sample 1673251 | NCBI WGS metagenome assembly OLWA01 (sample SAMEA3178937, study PRJEB25190) | human gut metagenome | biome: human gut; feature: human-associated habitat; material: faeces | place: Austria | collected 2013
TTGCTCTGTTTTTGATCCTTTTAATTCCATAATTATTACCTCCTAATACTTTTTATCTATGCAAAATATCACATTATTGAATTAAAGTCAATATTTTTTTTGATGTTCGAATAAAATTAAAAATACACCTTGTAATTTGTCTATTCATTTATAGATATAATCTCTCCCTTTTCATCATAGCATGTTGTCCTTTCAAGCTTATATTCATATCCATATTTATTTTCTATTGTATCAAATCCACCCTTGCCATAATATTCTTCTATTCTTTTCTGATTTTCAACTACAAATATATTTTTATAATCCTAGTAATTCACATAAGTTCTCTTAAATCCACTCACATATGCAACAAACTTTTGCCCATCCTTTTCGACAACATGTTCATGGGTATAGCCAAATGCTCCAAAAAAATAAATTATTGAAGTTGATATTAAAAATAACATAATAAATAATCATTAATTGCAATAACACTGGTGTACCTCTAATAATATTGACATATAAAGTAGCAACCTTATTACCTAATCTCATTTTACCATTAATATCATGATTATGTCTAATAAGTGCTATAACTATTCCAAGTACAATACCAATAATAACAGCAAATAGAGCAATTAATATAGTATGAAATAATCCGTCTAATATATACTTATATCGATCATCATAAATAACACTATCATAAAAACTAATACCTATATTTTTAAAAAAGCCAAAAAAGTTATCAAAAAATCGCATATATCCATTCATATCAAATTTACTCCTCAGTATGTTTAATAATAAAATTATCAATAGATCCATCACTAGAAAGCCTATTAAGTACTTTATTAACAGCTTCTAATAATTCAGTATTTCCCTTTTTAACAATCATGCCATAACTATCGCTAGTAAGTTCACCATCTAATATTTTAATACCACTATTTTTTTCAATAATTTCTTTAGCAGGTAATTCATCCATAACTACTAAATCAACTTTACCAACTTTTAAATCTTCAATAGCGGCCAAATATTTCTTTTGTCTAACAATCTCAGCATTTTTATAATTTTCCGTAACATAAGTATCTGCAACACTACCAAGTTGTACTGCTATCTTTTTATCATTTATATCGTTTATACTATTAATAAAACTATCATTTTTAACAATAACAACTTGCTTACTAACAGAATAATTAATAGAAAAATCTACTTTTTTTGCCCTTTCATCACTATAGCTTATACCAGCAGCACCAATATCAGCTTTTCCTGTTCTTACTTCATTAATAATAGAATCAAAAGCTATATCCTTAATAACAAGTTCTTTTCCCAATTCTTTTGCTATTTCTTTGGCTATATCTACATCAACACCAACAATTTCACCATTTTCATAATATTCATAAGGCGCAAAGCCTGCCTCAGTTACCATAACAAGTTTGTTATCATCTTTCTTTCCACATCCAACCATAACAATTAAACATATAAAAAGTAAAGATAATTTCAAAATATTTTTCATATATATCACTCTCCTATTAAATAAATTATAACATAATAAAAGATAATAATCACTAGTTATTATCTTTAAAATTATCATTTGATTTTAATACTTTTAAGAAAGGTTTCTCTTCTGTATATTCTGATTTATCTTTTGCTTTTTTAGGATCAATATTTTGTTTTTTATAAATTCCTTTTATTATTGAATCAATTATAATTAATGATGTATGAGTAATATCTATATCTGTTGTATCAATATCAATTGATTTAGAACTATCTATAAAAGCTAATTTAGGAAATAATTCACTAATGCTTTTATTTTTTTGAATTAAATATTCAACAACTACTTTGTTATCCCTATTAACAATATCTTCTAAACCAGCACTCATAATATATATTTGGTCAACCTCATTTAAGTCATTTTCTAATTCAAACATTTTTGATCTAAATTCGCTACTAGTCATTTTTCTTTCATCATATAAACTTTGATAATAAAAATAATTATCAATAAGACCATTTTCCATAATGATTATATTTGGTTTATCTTTCCTTGCTTGTTCCAAGCTTTTTTTGGTTGCTAAAACAGATTTCTCATTTAATTTAAACTTTGATATATTTCTTAAATCTTTATATGTTAAATTAGATATTGGATCTTCTAATAACTCTACTTTAATATTGGATCTTTCAAAAAAATCTTTAATAAGTTTTATACACTCTGTTTTACCAGTATTAGGTAAACCACATAATTCTACTACATATGGTTCTTGATTTTCTTTTTGAATATTATCATAAATATTCTTTTTCTTAATACATAGCTTTTTTATTTTCTCTATTCTTTTAATAACACTATTATCTTCTATATTGTATTTTTCCATACTTTTGCCCCCCATGATTACAATATTATATATTCATAATATCAAAAAAAAAGAAAGAATTCAATAATTATTTTTAATAAAACATAGAATTAAAAAAAGTACTGAGCAATTTTGACATTGTAAACAAAAGTACATCAACTATCATACCAATTATAAATCTATTTTACTTTGAATCTTCATCTTTTAAATATTCTCTTAATGACTGCGCAACTTCTCCTGGAAGTACTTTTTTTAATTCTTCATCACTAGCATTTTTTATACCTGTTAAATTTTTAAATTCTTTAATTAATGCTTTTCTTCTTTTTTCGCCTATTCCAGGGATATTATCTAATACTGATGAAAGTGATCCTTTACTTCTTATTTCTTTATGATAACTAATCGCAAATCTATGAACTTCTTCACTTATTTTTTCTAAGAAATGAAATAAATTACTATCCTTTTCTATTTCTATTTCTTTTTCATCTGAAACAAGCGCACATATTCTATGTTTATCATTCTTTTGCATACCATAAACAGGTATATCTAAACATAAATTATCAAGTATTTCCTTACATGCATTTATTTGAATAAGTCCACCATCAACTAATATTAAATCTGGTTTAATTAAATTATCATTAATAACTCTTGAGTATCTTCTTTCTATTACTTCTTGCATTAAATGATAATCATCTTTTGCATCACCTTTTATTTTATACTTTCTATAATCTTTTTTACTTGCTCTTCCATCTACAAATACAACCATACCACTTACAGTATAAGTACCAAATAAATGTGAGTTATCAAATGATTCAATCCTATGAATATTAAATCCTAATTTTTTACTTAATTCTTCATTCGCTTTTACACTTCTATCTAAATCATTTTTAATTAAATCAAATTTTTCCATTATCTTTATTTTAGCATTTTCTTCTGCCATATCTATTAAATGTTTTTTAGGACCTTTACTTGGAGATAATACTTTTACACCTAGTGCATCAGATAAAAGATCTAAGTCTAAAAAATCTGGTACAAGGATTTCTTTAGGTAAATCATTATTTTCATAAAACGATAATATAAAGTTATTTAAGCATTCTTCTTTTTCTTCATTTTGTTCATAAATATAACTATTTCTTTCAACCAGCCTACCACTTCTAGAATGAAATACCTGCATAGATATATAACCTTTATATTCATAAGCATTAAATATATCTCTATTTACATTATCAGTTAAATCTATTTTTTGTTTTTCAAGTACTTTATCTATATAATCTAATAATTCTTTTATTTCTCCTGCTTTTTCAAAATTTAATTTTTCTGATGCGTCATACATATCTTTTTTTAACTTAATTACTATATCATTATAATTACCATTTAAAAATGAAGTTATTTCTTTTACCATTTCTTCGCATTTTTCTTTATCTACATTTTTAGTACAATATCCAAGACATTCACCTATATGATAGTATAAACATGGTTTATCAGGAAATGTTTTACATTTTCTAAGAGGATATATTCTATTTAACATATTTACAATACTTCTTGCGGCATATGAACTAGGATATGGTCCAAATAATTTAACATCTTTTTTTACTCTTTTATGCCTTGGTCTTACAATATCAAGTTTTGGATATGGAATAGTTGTAAGTGCTATATATGGATATGATTTATCATCTCTAAAAATAATATTATATTTAGGATCATATTTCTTTATTAAGTTAATTTCTAAAAGAAATGCCTCTTTTTCTGACTCTGTAACAATATACTCAAATGTTGATATATTTGAAACAAGTGCTTTTGTTTTACCTGTTTTTTCTCCTCTAAAATAACTACTTACTCTATTTTTAAGTATTTTTGCTTTACCTACATAAATAACCTTACCTGTATTATCTTTCATAAGATAACAACCTGGTTTTCTAGGTAATAATGCAAGTTTACTTTGTATATGTTTTTTTGTATTTTCATCCATATTAATCATTCCTTCTAAATTATTTTACCATATTTTTATAAATTATAGTATAATTGTTTTAGGTGAAAAGAATGTATATTATAGATAAGAATGCTGAAAATGAAATAATTATTAAAAAATCAAGATTTATTACAAAACTATATTATATTGAAGATGTAAATAACGTTAATGATATTATTAATGAACTAAAAAAAGAATACAAAAAATGTACTCATATTTGTTACTCATATATTATAGGACCAAATGCTAAAGCAGTTGATGATGGTGAACCATCTGGTACAGCTGGTAAACCTATTTTAAATGTACTTCAAAAAAAAGATATGACTAATGTTTTATGTGTTGTTATTAGATATTTTGGTGGAATTAAATTAGGTGCAGGTGGTCTTGTTAGAGCATATACTAAAAGTGCATCAGAAGTAATAAAATTAGTTAATTTAATAGAAAAATAAAGATTAGGAAGACCTAATCTTTTTAGTTATAACAATTAGTATTATTCTTTAAGTTATTAGCAAAATTTGATATTCTTTTATTCATTACTTCTGTATCTTTTATTCCAAGTAAATACATAAGTTCCCAAGCATCATGATATGCTATTTTAACATTTGCAGATAAATTTTTACTATTTTGATAATTCTTTATATTGTCTATTTGTGTTTTATAATAATTATTCATATAATCTAAATCATATATTAAGTCAGAATCTATATATGGCTTTAGTTCATTTTTAAATGAAGTAGTACATTCTTTCATTTTAGTATCATCTTGTCTAAAGAATGAAAGATCTGTACCAATATTATAACTACTATGATATCTATTTATCATTTCTACCATTGATTCTTTTACATCTACTGTTGATCTATTTTCATCATCATCTACTGAAAATGTATATGATCCAGTATATATTAAGGCATTATCAGTTGTTATATATTTCTTCATAGTAACATAATACATAATTGTTACATTATCACTATTTTTAAGTACTTCTTCAAGCATATTTTTTTCGTTATTATCTTCATCATAATATGTTAATTTAGATAAAATATTAGGTACATCAAATTCTACTTCTAAGCCTAATTTACTAGCGTATTTATATGCTGCTTTTGCAAAATTAATGTATGCAAGTCTTCTTTTACAGTTTTTAGCTTCTTCACTTTGTCCACCAATCCATTTTCCATAACCAAAATCTTCATTTCCATTACCATAAAATTCTACATCATAATGAACGCCTTCTACTCTAGCGTTTATTCCATTTTCACTCATTTTGTCATTAAATGATTTTATTTCATCATAATATGTATTAATCGTTCTTTCATATCCATCTTCTTTAATTGAAGTAGGATCACCTATTAAGTTATATACTTTTATATCTTTACTATTTGCATAAACAACAAAATCTTTAAATGTACTTTGTAAATAGCCAGAAGGAATTACTATATATATTTTATTAATTCCATTTTCACTAAATAAATCTATTACTTTTTCTCTTAATTCTTTATTTGTAACATATTTAAGTTCATTTTCATCATTTATATTTACCCAAAACCAAGTAGATCCCTCATTTATCATATTTGTATTACATTTATCTTTTGTAACTCCAGTCACCTTTTTTATTTTCTTATCATTAAAATCTTTTTTTATACATAAATTTAATGAATCAGAATAAAATGCAAGTTTTATTTTACCTTTACTACTTATAACTAAATTACCACTATCAGGATTTGTTCCCTTATATTTTAATTCTTCATTATTTTTTAATTTTCTATTTTCATATTCAAAATTATAACTATCTGTCATATTGTTTTCAAAATAATAATATTTAGCAGAATCACTAATTCCATATGCTGAATCTATAAATGCTTCTTCTTTTGATTTATTTATAACATCTAATACTTTAGGGACAGCAATTACCATAATTACAGATAAAATAATTATAACCGCAAGTAATTCAATTAATGTAAATCCTTTTTCTCTTTTCATACTTTTCTCCATTTTCCTTAAAAAGAACCTAAAATTAATTTTTAAGTTCTTCTAATTTTACACTTACAAGTTTTGATACACCAGATTCTTGCATAGTAATACCATAAAGTACATCAGCATATTCCATTGTTTTCTTTTTATGTGTAATTATTATAAACTGAGTATCACCCTTGAATTCTTTTAAATATTTACCAAAATTATCTACATTTACTTCATCAAGTGCTGCCTCAACTTCATCAAGTATACAAAATGGTACTGGTCTTACTTTCAATATTGAAAATAATAACGCAATTGCAGTTAAAGTTTTTTCACCACCTGATAAAAGTGATATATGTTGCAATTTCTTTCCTGGTGGAAGTGCAATTATATCAATACCAGTTTCAAGAATATTAGATGGATCTGTAAGTTTAAGTTCTGCCTTACCACCATTAAATAATTTTCTAAATGTTTCATTAAATGCTTCTTTAATCTTATTAAATGTTGATGAAAATTTATCTTTCATTATGTCATCCATTTCAGTAATAATTTCTAAAAGAACATTTTCAGCATTTGTTAAATCTTCTTTTTGTTTATTTAAAAACTCGTATCTTTCTTTTACTCTATCATACTCTTCTATCGCACCAACATTAACATCTCCTAGAGATTTTATTTCTCTTTTTAGAGTACTAACTATGCTTCTTGCTTCATCAGAATCAATTTCAAGGATATATTTTTCTTTTGCTTTTTCATAAGAAATAGAATAATCATTTGTAAGTATATTAAGTAAATTATCTATTTTTACATCTAATCTGTTAACTTTAATTTCATGACTCTTTAATTCTTCTTGAGCCTTATTATATTCCTGATTATTATTTTTAAGTGATGACTCATTATTTATTAAATCTTCATTTTCTAGTTCAATCTTTTTATGAATTTGATTAATTTCAATATTTAGTTCATCTCTTTTTTCTATTTCTTTATAATATTCATTTAATATTTTTTCTTCTTCATTAGTAATAACATTATTAACTATATTTTGATTATTAGATAATTCTGTCATTAAAGTACTCTTTTCATTTGTTAAATCATCTAATACATTATATTTATTTTTAAGTATTTCACTATTTGAGTTTACACTAATAATTATAGAATTTTTTTCAAGTTCTAAATTAGTATAATTATCATCTACTTCATTAATTTTGTTTTCTATTTCTTTTATTTCAAAATCTAAAACATCAATGTCTTTTATTACATTTTCTAGTTCATATCTTTCACTTAGTATGCTACTCTTTTTAAGTGATCCACCTGTTATTGAACCACCAATATTTACAACTTCACCAGTCATTGTTACTACCTTATATCTATTTTTTAATTTCTTTGATATAAGATTTGCATTGTCTATATTATCAACGACAACAATTGTTCCAAGAAGACTTAAAACAATATTTCTATACTTAGTATCATATTTTACTAAGTTAGATGCTATATCAACAAAACCATTCATAGATTTTATAGTTTCATAGCTTTCACTATCAATACTTCTTGGTTTTATTACACTTATTGGAAGGAAAGTTGCTCTTCCAAGATTATTATTTTTTAAATATCTAACCGCTTCTTTAGCATCTTCTTCATTATCACAAACAATATGTGATACACTGCTCATCAAAGATACTTCAAGTGCTTCAGAATATTTTTCCTCAAATTCAAGTAATTTACCAAGTACACCATGTATACCTGTTAGTTTAGGATTATTAAGTACATTTTTTACACTATATGGAAGTGATGAATTATTTTCGAGTGAATTCATTAATACTTCTTTTCTGTGTTTTTGAGCTGTTATTTCTCTTAATTTTTGATTTAATTTACTATTTAAATTTTCTTTATTTTTTTCTATTTCACTAAGTTTTATTTCAGTATTATTTAATTTTTCACCTATTACTTTATTATTTGACTTTTCTGATTCTATTTCTTTATTTAATGCTGATATTTGAGATTCAATTTTTAATATTTTTTCTTTTAAAGATATTATATTATCATGAAGTTTTACATCTTCCGAATTATATTTACTTCTTTCAGAAATCATTGCCTTTTCACCAGACAATTTTTCAGCATTAGCGCTTACTTTTACAAGTTCTTGTTGTTTTAAATAAAGTTCACTATTAAGTTTGCTTATATTATTTTTTATTGTTTCAATCTTTGCTTGTTCATTAGAATTTTCTGATAACATTTTAGTAATTGAAAGTGTAAGTTCACTTACCTTTTCCTTGCTATATTTATATTCATAATTATATTTTTCTATATCATTTACAGTAAGAGCAATTTCTACATTTTCTAACTTTTCTTTTTTTTCTAAATATATTTTAGCATCTTCACTTTGTTTTTTAAGTGGTTCCATATTTGTATTTAATTCAGATATAATATCATCTACTCTTGCCATATTATCATGTGTTTTAGATAATTTTCTAAGAGCTTCATCTTTTCTTTTTTTATACTTAAGTACTCCAGATGCTTCTTCAAAAATAACTCTTCTATCTTCTGCTTTTCCACTTAATATATTCGCAACATCACCTTGATATTATGTTAAATGATTCTTTTGATGCACCTGTATCCATAAATAATTCTAATATATCTTTAAGTCTTGCTTTTGTATTATTTATAAAGTACTCATTTTCACCTGTTTTATATATAGTTCTTTTTATTTGTACTTCATCATATTCAATATTTAAATATTTATCACTATTATCAAATACTAAAGTAACGGATGCAAATGATGCGGCTCTTCTACTTTTACTACCAGTAAATATTACATCACTCATTGCCCCTTCACCACGAAGTTGTTTTACAGATTGTTCCCCTAAAACCCATCTTACTGCGTCAACCACATTACTTTTACCAGAACCATTAGGTCCTACAATACCAGATATACCATTTGTAAGTTCTATATCTATTGTATCCGCAAATGATTTAAAACCACTTGCTTTTATCTCTTTTAAGTACATACTATCAACATCCTAATCTATTTTAATACTTCTTAATTATACAATAAAGATAAAAATAAAGCAATGATTATGTTTTAAAAGGCCTTATATAATAAGGAAAAGATGTAAATAACTCATGGTACTAATAAAAACAAAAAAAGCATATATTTAATTAGGAAGTGATGTAATGTTTTTAAGTATTTTAGCAGCTGCTTTAAAAGGTATGTTTTGTTTTACAGGAAGTTATTCAAATAATATATTTCCAGATCCATTATCTAGTGAAGAAGAAGAATATTATATTAAAAAATATTTGGATAATAATGATAAAGATGCAAGAAACACTTTAATAGAACATAATTTAAGGTTAGTTGCGCACGTTGTAAAAAAATATGAACAAACTAGAAAAGATACAGATGATTTAATAAGCATTGGTATAATTGGTTTAATTAAAGGAATTGATACATATTCACATAAACATGGCACTAAACTTGCAACTTACTGTGCAAGATGTATTGATAACGAAATACTTATGTATTTTAGAAATGATAAAAAAAATAGTAAAAATATAAGTATTGATGAAAAAGTTGGTTTTGATAAAGATGGTAATGAAATTACATTTATGGAAATATTGAAAACACCAAAACCTGATTTTGCTGAAGATATTCATATTCAAGATAATATAAATTACAAAAAATACAAATTATATATAAAATAAACCCAGTTACAGATGTTTGAGATAGATATTTACTTACAAATAATGTAAATCCATCTTTCTTTATAACTCTAGCAATTAAACCAGGTATAGTTATAATTGCTGATGCAAAGATTACAGGAATTACACCAGACGAATTTAACTTAAATGGAATATAACTTTGTTTTTGTCCATACATACTTGTTGATTTATTCGCATATTGAATAGGAATACGTCTCTCAGCTCCCTCAATAAATACGACTGCTAAAACAATTGCAATATATAACATAACAAATAAAACAAACTTAACAATTCCTAAAATTAACGCTTGTGTACTTGTAGTAACAATTAAACTATTAAACGCCTCAATAAACATATTAGGTAAAGTAGCTATTATACCTGCCATAATAATTAATGAAACACCGTTTCCAATACCTTTAGCAGTTATTTGATCTCCAATCCATAGTAATAATGCGGTACCAGCAGTTAAAATTAATGAATAAGTCATATAATCAAGAGGTGTCCCATTTGAAACAAATGCAAATGAGAAGAAATATCCTTGAATAAATGCAAGTGCTATTCCTAAATACCTCGTAATTTGATTTAATTTTGCTCTACCAGTTCCACCTTGTTTAGCAAGTTCAGAGAAATATGGAATAATATCCATTTGTAATAGCTGTACGATAATTGATGCACTAATATATGGCATTACTCCAAGAGCAAAAATAGAAAATTGCTCCATGGCTCCTCCACCCATAGCATTAATTAATTCTAAGAAACCTAAATTATTAGCGTCTAATGAACTTTTATCAATACCAGGAACAACAATTGTCGTACCTAATTTAAATATAAATAATCCTAAAAATGTAAATAATATCTTTTTTCTTAAGTCTTTATTCTGAGGAGCAAATATTTGCTTAAATTTGGCAAACATTTTAGATCACCTCTGCTTTTCCACCTAATTTTTCTATTTGTTCTAATGCTTTATCAGAAAATTTATTTGCTTTTACAGTTAATTTTTTCTCTAAAGTTCCATTTCCTAATACTTTAACACCATCTAATTGATTTTTTAACAATCCCATTTCTTTTAATAATTCTGGAGTAACAACTGCTCCATCTTCAAATTTATTTAAATCACTTAAATTAATAACAGCATATACAGTCTTAAATTGAGCATTTGTAAAACCTCTTTTTGGTAAACGTCTGAATAATGGTAATTGTCCACCTTCAAACCCAGGTCTTACTCCGCCACCACTTCTTGCATTTTGTCCTTTGTGTCCACGTCCAGCAGTTTTACCGTTACCTGAACCAACACCTTGACCTTTTCTTTTTGCAACTTTTGTTGCTCCTTCTGGAGCGTACATTGTATGTAGTTTCATTAGATTTCCTCTACTTTCTTACCACGTAATGCAGCAACTTCTTCTCTTGTTTTTTGAGATTTTAATGCATTTAAAGTAGCTGTTGCCATATTAATTTTTGTATTTGAACCAAGTGATTTTGATAAAATGTCCTTAACTCCTGCAAGTTCAAGTACAGCTCTTACTGGTCCACCAGCTTTAACACCTGTACCAGAAACAGCTGGTTTTAACATAACACGACTAGCACCTTCTACACCAATCGCTTCATGTGGAATTGTTCTTTCATCTACTAAT
>OLWA01003586.1_pt1 | contig 11546 bp, 9 predicted proteins | sample 1673251 | NCBI WGS metagenome assembly OLWA01 (sample SAMEA3178937, study PRJEB25190) | human gut metagenome | biome: human gut; feature: human-associated habitat; material: faeces | place: Austria | collected 2013
CAGCTGCCGGAGCGGTGCTTAAGCCGCAAGGCGGGAATTGTGCGGTGTTGCCTCAACATTGTGATTCCTTTTTGGCTGCTTAGCCCGCTTTTCATTTCCTCCAGATCATCACCCCCATCCAGAACAGGTTGGCGAAGATCCTGTCGGTGCCGGTGGCCACCATGGCCGGGAACAATGCCCAGGACAGCACCACACGATGGCAATATGCCCCAGCATTTGCCGCGTTCCTGGAATACATTCGCTCTCGGCTGGGGGATGCCTTTTGCTGATTTCACCTATACCAACAACAAACACCGTGCCGCCATGCAGGGGGTTCTCCTGCTTGCGGCACGGTGCTTTGTTGTATCAGGCTATTGTCGGGTTATTGTTTCTTTTTGGCAAGCTGTCTGCCCACGGCCCACAGCCAATCCAATGCGGCGGCGGCAAGGGCGGGGTACACGATCAGGCCGAACAGCTGGTACCAGGTGGGGATAAAGTAATCTGCCCCGCCGGGCAGGGTGCTGGCGGCGTTCAGGGTAATGCTTTGCGGAGTAAAGGTCAGGCCCACGGTCTTGTTTTCATCGGGGCTGCAGGGGTCCAGCCGCAGTGCCACGATCTGGGTGCGCGGCAGGGTGTACACATAGGTGCCGTCTGCCAGCACTTTGGGGAAGACGCGGCAGTCCTGGCTGTAGGGCTCCCCCGTTTTTGTGGTGTAATACAGGCACATTTCGCGGGAATCGCCGTCAAACTCCACGTTGTAGCTCACGGTACGCACCACGCGGCCGGATACATCCTCCAAAATCATCTGCGGGTCGCCGCCTGTGGTAATCAGCTGGCCCTGGGGTGCGCTGTTCTCCCCCGGCTCCCCCCAGGTCAGCTCGGCCAGCTGCCAGCTTTCAATGGGGATCGAGGTTTCAGTCAGGGTGCCTTTTGCCTTGGCGGAGCTGTCCCCCGCAAAGGCCACCGCACCCTGCACCAGCCAGAACACCAGCGCCGCGCACCAGCACAGCACCGGCAGGGCAAAGCGATGGGCAAACAGTCGATTCAGGCGGCTTTTCCATGTCATCTCTTTCATTGGGCCGCCTCCTTGCTCATCTGCATTGTGACCGGCTCATACCCGGCATCCGTTACGCGGTAGAGCAGGGTCTGCCCCGCCTGCGCAGCGGCCAGGTGGTCGGTAAACAGGTTCTGATAGCTCTGCACAAAGATATCGTCGATCTTTTGCAGGTAAAGCACCGTACAGCCGTTGGCACGCACGGTTTCATCCAGGCGTTCAGCGGTGTAGGGGTGGTAGTAGCGCTGCTTCACGCCCTCCTCCTGCGGTTCCAGTTCCGGCAGGCCGAAGGTTCCGCCGCCGCCCTCCTGCGTGGCCCCCACGCCGGAGTAATCCACCAGGACGGGGTAAAAATCAAACACGGCAGAGAACCAGTGTTCGCCGTTATCCCCCTGGCTGACAAAAAACACGCGGTCGTTTTCGTTCAGGTAATCGCTGCACAGCCAGTCAGCTTCGGCGCGGGCGGTCTTGCGGTCGGCGAATTCGCCATCCGAGAAGCCCAGCACCGAAAGCTGCGGCAGGATCATGCCGTTCACCCGCACCAGCATGGCGGCGGCCATCAGCAGAACACCGGCCTGGCCCGCCAGGGCAATCCAGCGGCGGGCCGGGGCTTTCTGTTCGCCATCCGCGGTTTGCAGGGCGGTGCTCCAGCAGGCCAGCGCCATAAAGAACCAGCCGATATAGTAGGTATAGATATAGCGGTTATAATCCACCAGCCCCACGGCCTGATCCGGCTTGAAAATAAAGCCATAGCTGAGCGCCAGCATGAGGTTATACCCCACAAAGCATGCAAGGGACAGCACCCCGATGCAGCCAATGCGCAGCTTGAGCTGGCGGCCTCTGGCGCAGATGGCCGCCACCAAGAACACCAGCAGAATCAGCACCACAACATTGCGGCCCTGGCCGATCATGCTCAGCCGACCATCCGAAGTCCAGAACTGGTGGCCCATATCGGCCATGGCTTGGGTGAACTGGCTCTGGCGCTCGGCGTAAAAGCCCTCCACCGGCTGGCCCAGCAAAATCTTGATGCCGTTGATGACCACAGCGGACAAGGGGGCGCTGGTTTCGCCGGTGCCGCCCTCGCTGGCACTTTTGGCAACCAGAATGCCCACATAACGGATGTTCCAGAAATAATAGATCAGCATGGGCGCGGCAAAGCAGGCAATGGCAAAGCCGGTGCGGCGGGCAAGGCCCTTTTTGAAGGGGTGCTCCGCAAACAGCCAGGCATCCACAGCCATCAGCCCCGCCGCCACCAGGGACAGCACAAAGGTGTTGGCCTTGATGTTGGCCGCCAGCGCCAGTACCGGCAGTACGGCCCACTTGGGGCCGCCGGTTTTGCGCAGCGCCAGCCACAGCGCCACAGCGCCGCCCAGTGCAAGGCCCGCGGGCACATCGCCATAGGCGGTCATATAAGTGGTATCCAGATAGATCGTATGGTTATACACCGTCAAAAACCAGGGGGCAAACCAGCAGATTGCTGCCAGCGGCACCGCAATGCGGTACTGGCGGAAGTTCAGCCCGCCCAGCACTGCGGCAAACACGGCGGCGGCCAGCACATCATACGCCACATAGATCTTCCAGTCTGCATAATGGCCCAAAAACTGGAAGAAGTAGGAGAGCAGCGGCAGGCCGGGGTTCTGGGTCTGGGGCCAGGGGGTTCCAAGGGTAGCCAGGGCATACAGGCGGTTATCCGCCTTGGTCACCTTTACGGCGGTAGCCCACAGGCTGAGTTCATCATACTTGGTTGCCAGCGGCTGGCGGATGAAAAAGTACACCGCAAATGCCAGCGCCATGCCCCAGAACAGCACCGCCCCCGGTGTAACCAGGCGGCGGTAGGCCGGGCGCTGGCCTTTGTGGGGCACCAGCGCCCACACGCCGCTGCCCGCAAACGCCGCCCACAGCAGCACAGTGCCGGGCAGCAGCAGGTTTGCCATGCCCGCAGCCGTCAGCCAGGCAACGGCAATGCCCAGCGCGGTCAGCGGGGCCAGCGCAGCATGCAGGTTACATTTGAGCGTTAGGAACGCGCAGAACAAAAACAGCACCGCCAGCGCGGCAAAGATGCAAAGCAGCTCCATAGAATCACCATTTTATACAACATAAAAGCCCTGCGGGTGTGCCCCCAAGCCATGGGCGCACCGCCCCACAGGGCTCTTTTTTACTTTTTGCGGAAAACATCCACGGCAAGGCAGGCAAACGCAGCCCCCACAGCCGGGGCAAACAACAGCAGCAGCCATTGGCCGCCGTTTGGCACAAAGCGCAGGTACCACGGCTGCACCGGGTTGAGCACCACGCCGTCCAGCCGGGTAGGCACGCCGCCCACACTGTCCGGGTCAATGCGCAGCCCGGTCACGGTAAGGCCGCCCAGGCCAAAGGTATACTGGTTTTCGCCGCTCACGCGGGCAAAAACTTTCTGGGTCTCGCTGTACTCGGTCTGGCCAGGGCGCAGGTAATACAATGCTACGCTGCCGGACGGCAGGTAGTGCACGGCGTCCAGCTCCACCGTTTCCAGCCAGGCTTCGCCCCGCCAGATGATGTGCGGGTCGTTGTCGGTGGAAAGATACCAGCCGGGTTCATCCACCGGCGCGGTATGCCATTCATCGTCATCATAATTGACAAAGCTTTCAAATTCCAGGTCATCCGCCGTCAGGGTGCGGGTCACCATAGTGCCGTCTGCTTTATGGTTCAGCATCACAGCGCTGCCCACCAGCACGTACACCAGCCACACAATAACAGCGGCGGCATATGCCAATATCAGCAGCTGCTGGGGGCGCAGCGGGCGGCCCGCACGGGCGGGGGCGGCAAAACGCTTGGTTGGGCGTTTATCTTTCATTGTACCACCCCGCTTTCTGCCACAGCCACCGGGGTAAAGGCGATAGGTTTGCTACGGCCTTCAAACCGGTAGAGGGTTGCGGGCATATTCGCTTTCAGCCCGCCTTCGAACCGGCTGCTGAACTCCCGCTCCAGATAGTCGTCCGCACGGTCGATCAGCAGGTAGTCGATCTGCTTTTCCTCCATATAGGCGGTCAGAGAGTCTGCGGTGCAGACCGCCTCAAAGTCATACAAGGTCCAGTTCAGGCTTTCCACCAGGTTCATAAAGTCGGAGTCCCACCGGCTGGAATAATCATCGTTGCCCCACCAGGTACCGCCATAGCCGTTGACCACCTTGGCGGTCAGCTCATACTTGTAGTAGTACCAGCGGGTGGCATCATCGCCCTGACTGATGACCAGCACGCGGTCCGGCCAGTCCAGCACGGTGTTCATTGCTTCAGCGCGGTTCTTTACATCGCGGCGCAGGGTGTACAGGCTGTCGGCGTTGGTCCAGAACCCGGCTGCGGGCACACCGCGCCAGGCAAAAATACCCAGCACTGCCGCAGCGGCCAGCCCCAGCGCCGCACGGCCCAGCCGCTGCGCCGCGCCGCTGCCCTGCCCCACCGCAAAGCCCAGCACACAGAAGCCGTACAGCATCCACCCCTGCAGGTAGGGCGCGATATAACGCTCATAGTCCTTCAAGGCGGAGCCTTCGGCCTCGGAGAAATTGTAGAAGTACAAAATCAGGTGGAAGAGATACAGCGCGGCAAAGCAGAACGCCCCGCCCACAAAGCCAACCACGGTGCGGCGGCGTGCGGCACCGGCAGGCGCTGCCACAAAGGCCGCCGTGAACAGCAGCAGAATGCAGCTGACGGCCATGATGGGCGCGCCCACCAAACAGACGCGGCGGTACAAAAATGCCTGGCCCATGCTCTGCATGATCTGGGCAAAGCGTTCTTCGCGCCCAATGCCCAGCAGCTGCTTGATGCCGCCGGTCAGCACAGCACCATAGCTCAGGCCCGCGCTGCCCACGCTGGCCCCAGTGGTTTCGGTTGGGGTCACGGCGGCGGTATAGCGGTTCCAGCTGATAAACACCGCCAGCACCACCGCCGCCAGAATACTACATTTTGCCAGCGATACGCCGAAAATACGGGCAGGCTTTGTATCCGGGTGCGGCGTACCGAACAGCTGATCCAGCCCGATCAGGAACGTAACGATCAAGGCATAGGCAAAACCGATATCTTTGGTCATGGTCAGCACGGCAAGTGGCATGGCACAGGCAAAAAAGCCGGTTTTGCGCCCGCCCGCCGCGGCATACAGGCACAGGGTTCCGCCAAACAGCAGCGCCAGGGGGGTATCCGCCATGGCGTTGGCGTAAATGGTGGATGGGGTGCCCGCCGGAACCACGCTGAAAAAGAACGGCAGAAGAAAGCCCGCAGCAAACACCAACACAGCACCCGCCCAGTTTTTGCGCGGCATGGCTGCCGCCGGGGCAATGCAGGCCAGGAACAAAATATCCAGCCCGGCCAGACACTGCCATTCATAAAACTGGCCCGGTACGCGCTGGAAGAGATAGGAAACCAGGCTGGTTGCCGGGTAGGTAAAGCTCGCCGTCAGGTTGATGGGATCCGCCACATACAGCGCAGCGCGCTCCGCCACCATCTTGGGGGCAAGGCCCCAGGCGGTAAATTCATCCCACTGGGTAAACATGGGCTGCTGCAAAGCAAACAGCACCCACAAAAAACAGCTGCCGCTCACAAACAGCAAAAAGCCGGGGCTGAACAGCGCCCGCCGGATAGCCCGCCACCCGGCACGCACCCCAAAATAGACCCCGCCGGCCAGCCAGACCGCCATGATGATAAAATGGCCGAACTGCAAAAGCCCCAGCAGGGAGAGCAGATACAGCACCACGGCCGACCCGCACAAAGCGGGCAGCGGCAGCAGGGCTGCATCGAACCGGGTGCATGCCGCCACGCACAGACAGCATGCGGAGAAGAACAGCAAAAACAGCAGGCCGAATATAATCTGCACGGTACAGCACCTCCCGGATTGAAATTAAAAAATAATAGAGAATCATGTTGGTGGACCGCCGCCCGGTGGGCGGCTTAGAAAATTGGGGCAAGGTAGCATATAAAGGCTGATTCTATATTCGCAGACTATCACGCAAAAGCCGCGAAAAACCGCAGATTTGATCGTGCCGCAGGCACACCGCCATTATTCTTTATTCTTTTAACTATTCTCTCATATACGCGTAAGACAGCTCACGCGTATACGACGTACACCGGCCCCACAAAGTAGTGCTGGAAGAGCAGCACAGCGCCCAAAACGGCATAGCAGGCGCACAGCGGGATGATGGCCGCTTCGGCCTTTTCTTCCGTGATGGCGGGGCGGATGGTTTTGCGCAGCAGCACAGCCAGGGCGGGCAGCAATGCCAGCCAGACGCAGAGGAAATACCGCGCCTGCAGCCCCACAATGCGCACCATGCCCACCGGGGTATAGGTGATATACATGGCTGCCATGGCACCGGCGGCGTACACCAGCGCCAGCAGCGCCGCCCCACCCACGCGGCGGCGGGTGGGGAACGCATCGGCGCGTTTTGGCTGCGCAGCAGCCAGCAGGGCGGCCAACAGCAGCACCAGCGGGCCGGTCAGGTTCAAAAAGCTGATGGGCAGGTCCTTCCAGCCGAACAGGCCGAGCTGCCCAATAAAGAAATCATTCTCTCCCAGGGTCCCGCAGAACGCAGCAATGGTCCGCAGAGGGTTGCGCAGCACAAAGGCCAGCTGTTCACCGCCGTTTACCGTGCTGCCGCCCTGGCGCTCAATCATGGGATAGTTATAGCGGAACGCCGTTCCGTACCATTCCGTCAGCAGGGTAACGGCCATAGCACCGCCAAAGCCGCCCAGCGCCCACAGCGGGCGGCGTCCCTTGGCATGCCATTCCCGTTTTGCCACCAAAAAGATGGGCAGGACCCACAAAAGGTTCAGGTACGGTTTGGCGATATTGACAAAGATGCAGGCGGCGGTGTAAATGCCCGCCGTCCGGGTGTCCCACTCCTTGCGGGTCAGCAGGGCAAGCATCAGGTAATAGCAGCCCAGCAGGGTTGCATCATAGCTCAGTGATGCCCCCATAAAAAGCGACATCGGCAGCAGCATAATGGCCGCAAAGGCCGGGCGGTAACGCTCCGCTTTGGCCAGCGCCAACGCGCACAACAGCGTGTAGGCCAGCAGGTTGACGATGCGCCCGCCATATAGGCAGCCCAGCGCGCCAAAGCCCAGCAGGCGTGCCAGCGCCATACCAACCGCGCCCGGCAGGAATGGAATGACCAGAAAGCTGACCGGCTCGCTGACCGGGTCCGGCACAGAATCCCGCACATCGTGCGCCAGGTACAGGGCAAAGCTGTCCGCCATGCTCTGCACTGCGCCTTCCTTGCCGTATTGCTTCAGGGCATAGCCCGCGGTGTTATAGGCTTTTTCCGCCCCGGTATCGGGGTCAGTGCCCACACCGGCAGAGGTATGCGCATTCACCCATGCACCGGGGAACGCTTCCAGCAGGTATGCCACATCGTCCGGGTAGGTGCGGGAAGCATCAAAATCAAAGTGCCCGGTGGAGATGGCATAGGTACGCAGGTAATGGTCGGCTTCGTCCGGCGTTTGCAGCGGCGGGTTGGCAAATGCAAACAGCAGCCCGCACAAAAAGATGCACACGGCCCCTTTTGCCGCAAATCCTTTTGCAAACCGCCGCACACAATACCCGGCCAGCAGACATACTTCCAGAAAGGCCGCACACCCCAGTGTAACCACCAGGGGGGACACACGGTTATCCAGCCCAAAGAACACCCGCCAGTAATAGGCCCACAGCACGCCGCACACGGCGGCGCACAGCACAGCCAGCCCCCACCGCACAGCGGCGGGCAGCTTTTGTAATTTTATTGGCATAAAACTTCCTTACAACCGCCCTTACAGAATGTACTGGCCGACCTTGTACTGGTCCAGGTTGCCGCGCAGGAACTCAATGGTTTCGGCAAGGCCCTGTTCAAAGGTATACTGCGGTTTCCAATCGGTCAGGGTGCGCAGCTTGGTGGCATCGCCCAGCAGGCGGTTGACCTCGCTCTTTTCGGGGCGCAGGCGCTCGGCTTCGCAGACGATCCTGGCGCTGGGGTTGATCTGGGCAATCAGCTCATTGGCCAAATCGCCGATGGAATGTTCCACGCCGGTGGCAATGTTGATTTCCTGGCCAATGGCGGCATCGCAGTCCGCAATGGCCATAAAGCCGTGGGCGGTGTCCTTGACATAATTAAAGTCGCGGGTGGGGGTCAGGCTGCCCAGCTTGATTTCCTGCTGGCCGGCCAGCAGCTGGGTGATGATGGTGGGGATGATGGCGCGGCCGCTCTGGCGCGGGCCATAGGTGTTGAAGGGGCGCACAATGGAAACCGGCAGGTCAAAGCTGCGGTAAAAGCTTTCGGCCAGGCGGTCCGCGCCGATCTTGGTGGCAGAGTAGGGGCTCTGGCCCTGGAACGGGTGGTGCTCGTCAATGGGCACATACTGGGCGGTGCCGTACACTTCGCTGGTGGAAGTAACCATCACGCGCTGGGTGCCCAGCTCGCGGGCGGCGTTCAGCACGTTCAGGGTGCCCTTGATGTTGGTATCCACATAGCTGTCCGGGCTGTGGTAGCTGAACGGAATGGCAATCAGGGCAGCCAGATGGAACACGCGCTCCTGCCCGCGCATGGCAGTACGCACGCCGTTGGGGTCACGTACATCGCCCATAAAGATATCCATTTCATTGCGGATCTCCGGGGGCAGGGTATCGATCCAGCCCAGGGAACCAAACGAGTTATACAGGCAGAAAGCACGCACTTTCTCGCCGCTTTTTACCAGCTCTTCGGCCAGATGGCTGCCGATAAAGCCATCGGCACCGGTCACCATAACGGTATGGGACATTGTAAAAACACTCCTTTTTATATGGCAATACCGCCCGCAGGGCAGAACAATCCAATTATTACAAAATAGTATAACCGATTTGCGGCCTGATTTCAACCAATGCCCCGCCCAGCGTGCAAAAAAGTGCCGGGGCTGCCGCGGATCGGGTAAGCCTGCATTAAATTTATATAAAGATTATTCCGTTTGTATCAAAGAGTTCGGCAATATGTTATAATAGGGCAAATACAGTGCTGGGCCGCCTTGCCGCATTCCCTGCCCTGTAGTGGAAAGGAGCCTGCACCCATGCCGCAACGCGAACCTGCCCTGCGTTGGCTGCGGGACTGCGCCCTGACCGCATTGGTCCTTGCGCTGTGTACGCTGACAAGCTGGGTATTTTTCCGGCTGGATTTTGTTTCTTCCAACTATATCCTGACCTATATCCTGGGCGTCATGTATATCAACGTCTTTACATCGGGGTTGGTGTACGGCGTCGTGGCTTCGCTGTTCTCGGTGATGCTGGTCAACTATATGTTCATTGACCCCTTTATGCAGTTCCGCATCCGGTCAGACGACATGGTAACGGCAGTGGTCATGCTCTGCGTTTCGCTGCTCTGCTCCTCGCTGACGGGGCGTATCAAGGTACAGGCCGCCCAAAGCGAGCGCAAAGCCTATGCTTCGCAGGTGCTGCTGGAAGCCAGCCGCAGCCTGTTGGGGGCCGAGGACCCTGACACCATTCTGCGGATAACGGCCACCCAGCTGGGCAAGCTGTTGGAGCGCCCGGTCTGCTTTGCCCCCGCGCCGGAGCACATTGCACCGGGAACCCTGATTCTGTCCCCTCCCGCCCAGACGGATTACCGCAGTTGCCCGGCGCTGCATGAGTTCAGCACCTATGAGCACAATCTGGCATTATCCATCCTGGATGTGTGTTCCCTGGCGCTGGAAAAAGAAGCCTCCAACCGCGCCCGGCGCGAAATTGAGGAAGCCGCCCGCCAGGAACAGCTGCGCGCCAACCTGCTGCGCAGCATCAGCCATGACCTGCGCACCCCGCTGACAAGCATTTCCGGCAACGCGCTGATTTTGACCGAGAAAAATCCCCTGCTGACCGAGGAAAAGCGCCGGGAGCTTTCTGCCGCAATTTATGAGGACGCCAACTGGCTGAACCATCTGGTGGAAAATCTGCTTTCCATCACCCGGATGGAGAACGGCCAGGTAAACCTGCGCATTCAGCCGGAGCTGATTCAAGACATTTTTGACGATGTACTGGCTCATTTAGACCATGACGCCGCCCGCCACACCATTGTGACCAACGTGGCGGATGACCTGCTGATGGCCGATATGGACGCCCAGCTGATCGAGCAGGTGCTGGTGAACCTCATCAACAACGCCATCAAATATACCCCCGAACATTCCCGCATCGAGCTTTTCGCCGCGCCGGAGGGTAAATTTGTCCGCATCTGCGTAACGGATGACGGCCCCGGCATCCCGGAAGAAAGCCGGGACAAGCTGTTTGATATGTTTTATACCCTTGGCAAAACCCGCAGCGATGGCCGCCGCGGGCTGGGTCTTGGGCTGGCCTTGTGCCGTTCCATTGTTGCCGCCCATGGCGGTGTGATCGATGTACAGAACGCTGCACCGCACGGTGCCTGCTTCCGTTTTACACTCCCGCGAACTGAGGTGACCCTGTATGAGTAAACCGCTGATCCTTGTGGTGGAGGATGACCCGGCTGTTGCACGGCTGATCTCCACCACACTGGAAACCCGCAATTATCAGTACCACCGTGTACAGAATGGAGCCGGTGCCCTGTTGGAAGCTGCTTCGGCACGGCCGGATGTAATTTTGCTGGACCTTGGCCTGCCGGATATGGACGGTATTGATGTGATCCGCAAGATTCGCGGGTGGAGCAACGTGCCCATTCTGGTGGTTTCGGCCCGCAGTGATGATACCGACAAAGTATCCGCCCTGGATGCCGGTGCAGATGATTACCTGACCAAGCCGTTCAGCGTAGAGGAGCTTTTGGCCCGGCTGCGCGTGGCGCTGCGCCGTGTGCGGTATGATACTTCCCGCGCAGGTGACCAGGCCAGCATATACGAGAACGGAGAACTGCGCATTGACTATGCCGCAGGCTGTGTGTACCGCGGCGGAACGGAGATTCACCTGACCCCCATTGAGTACAAGCTGATCTGCGTGCTGGCCAAGAACACCGGCAAGGTGCTGACCCACAACTATATCATCAGTGAGATTTGGGGGGTCTCCGCCGGGGAGGCCGTGGCGGAGATTCCCTCTCTGCGGGTGTTTATGGCCACCCTGCGCAAGAAGCTGGAGCTGGACCCCAGCCATCCCCAATACATCCAGACCCACGTGGGGGTGGGTTACCGGATGATTCGGCAGAGGCAGGAGGACGAGAGCTGACTGTCCCGCCCCAGCAGAGCGCCGCCGTGCTGTTTTGGCACGGCGGCGCTTTTGACATCTTCTGGCGGTACAGGCAGAAGGGTGGGAAAAACAGGGGCAAGATTTGTGGAATCTTAATCTTAGACCGGAACTCTTATGGGCACACTAATTATTTCTGTGCTACCATAACCTCAGCAATCCAAACGTAATCCAAGACCTGCATTGTGAGGTGTTTTTATTATTATGGTTGAATTTCAACAGGTCTGCATGGCTTACAAGGAAAAAGAAGTTTTGAACAATGTGGATTTAACCATTCAGGATGGTGAGTTTTTTGTGCTCATTGGTTCCAGCGGCTGTGGGAAAACTACGCTGCTCAAGAGCATCAACAAGCTCCTGC
>OLWA01003589.1_pt1 | contig 11525 bp, 9 predicted proteins | sample 1673251 | NCBI WGS metagenome assembly OLWA01 (sample SAMEA3178937, study PRJEB25190) | human gut metagenome | biome: human gut; feature: human-associated habitat; material: faeces | place: Austria | collected 2013
TTTTATCCAAGAAACTGCCCAAAATGTTCCCCTGCTCCATACTGACATCCGCATCAGGCTTTGTCAAACCCATACTAACATTTATTACTTTACAGTTTGATGTAATTAACTTTGCAAGTGCATATTTCCATTCCATATATCCTGTAAGGTTCTTATTTGAATCAGTTATTACTGAATCCGACTGTTCCCCCAATATAGAATATCCGTAAAGAGTAACCTTAGGTGCAACTCCTGCAATTCCAATCGTATTATTATAACCCGCTGCTAATATTCCAGCTACATGTGTACCATGTGTACGATTTTTTTCATCCTTTTCAGAATAAATAGATTCAGGATTATTCCATACTTTAGTATACACTAAATCCTCCTGATTCGTATCAAACATCGTATCAATAATACCAACTTTCACATAGGACATTTCATCATAATGTTCCCATGCCTCCATAGCATTGATTGCTTCAACACCCCAGTTAGTTCCCTCCGGATAATCAGAACTCCACTCTTCCGAAGCCCACTTAGAATCATTTGGAATTGCATCAAATTCTATTTCATCTACGTAATGGATCGTTATGTCATCAACAGCATTGTTTGCCTTTAATTGCTCGACTATTTCGTTCAATTCAGAAACTGTCTTAGCCTCAGAAATTTCAATTTGATAGTCGTTTGTAATTTCAATACATCCAACAATAACCCCATTGATTTCACTGACAATTTTTTCAATTTCTTCCCTTGCTGTTCCTTCCCGAGCTGTAAGTAAAATTTCATTGTCAACAAAATAATCGCCAGTTGCTTCATCCGAAACAATGTGATCATCAGAAGGCTTTCTGAAAGAAATTTCACCTGCATCCGTGGGTTCTTCTTCCGATTTCATATCTCTATCGTATTTTACAATAGCTTTAATTTCCAGTTCATTATTGTCAACAAGAATGTTTTCCGAAATTGAAATCGATTCATTCTCTACCTCTGCTGCTTCTGCGGAAGTAGAAAATCCCATTGATGTCGTTCCCAGCATCGTTAAACATAAAAACAACGATAAGAATTTTTTACCATTCTTTTTCTTCTTCAAAATCGTATTGGAATGTGTCTGTGATCATGAAGTAATTGGCATATTTTACAGATTCTCCATTTAGAATTGGTTCTTTTTTGGAGATATTGTATGTCCTGAATTTTCCTGCAAAGTCATAGATATCATCAAATAAATATTTATGAATACAAGATAATCCTTTAAATGTTCCTATTTCAAATTCATCTATTTTATTTGTATCAAATAATTCTAATGCTTTTAGTTTAGTAATTCTTTCTTCTTCATGAGCAAGATCCACTGAATTAGTAATTCCTAATTTATTTTCTAACATTATATACCTCCAATAATATACTTATATTATACTATAAAAAACATTATATTACTATTAAATACAATCAATAATCCTCTTCAAAATATTGTTTAACAATTAAAATAAATCATTATCTACTTACTTTTTTACTAATACCTTTTTAAATTCATTTTTCTTTTCAATTTTATTATTAATAAAAGAATAATGTACGACCACTATGTTATCATCAAATATTTCAGCGGTTAAAAATCCAGGTCTAGTAGCATTTTTATCAAGTTCTGCATTTGATAAATTTATAACTGGATCATCACACATAGCCGGAATAAAGATTCTTTCTCCTTTGCCGCCTGTTTTTTCTTTTATATGATAATAATGTGAATGTCCTTTAAAACACAAACATTCAATAGTATAAGGGAGTCTTAATTTATAAGAATCTATAGTATGTTGTAAACTAATTATATTCCCATCCCAATTTATAAATGATTTTTTTAAATCTAAGATATTTATGTCGTCTCTTGATGATAAAATACCTCTTACAAATGGATGCTTATTTATTGCTCTATAGTCATGGTTTCCAAGTAATGCATATGTTTTAATATTTTCATCAAAAGGATATTCATTAATAAAATATTCTGCCTGTTGTAGAACATTTAAATCATTTCTGGGCTTAACATCTCCTTCAATAATATCTCCACCATTTAAAATAACATTAAACCCATTTGCAACAGCAAAATCAAACATACCATATGTATAATTCATATTTTCATAAATTGAACAATAATGTGCATCACTGTTAATTAATATTTTTTTATTACCAATACATGTTTTACATAAAAGTTTATTTAATTCTTTATCATATTTACCAGTAGAATATAAAATACTTAATAAAATATTATTTTCAAAATAATTAAACTTTTCCCTTAAATAATCAAAATCATGGCGCTTTTCATAGCAATTACATATTTGTATCTTTAAATCTTTATTTAAGTCTTTTAAACTTTTTATCATAATATATAACTTCTTTCTTAGAATTTATAATAACAAATAATAACAGATATAATCAAGCAAAAAAATTTTTTTAATTAAGATTCAAAATCAATAAATTTTTTATATTTCTTTCCACAATTATTACAAGTAAGTGAAACAGTTATCCAAGTAAATGCATTAGATATATCTTTAAATCCAAGTTCTTTTAATTCTTCTTTATCAGGATATTCGTATTTTATAGAAATAGAAAAATTACTATCTTTACAACGACTACAATTAAAAAGTTTATCTTTAACTTTATTTTTATTAATTATTCTTAAAGTATTATCATCTTCACAATTAGCATCATAACCATCTATACAACTATTAAATACTTTAATTAACCGACCACATTTTAAACATTTTGCACTTAATGATATTGAATCATTTTCATCACTCAAATAAGTACCAAGAATAATATTCTTTTCAATCTCACCATTATAATAAATGTTAAAAGCATTTGTTTCACAACAATTAATACCTCCAGAAGTAATATCATTTTTAACATAATAAGTTTTAAAAAAAGGTTTTATTTTTAATGGAAACATTTTAATTTCTCCTGTTATTCATTTTTAATTATTATAATTTTATTATTAAAAAAGCCTATTTCTAGCCTTACAATAAATTTTATTTTTTAATAAAAATAGGGCTCTATCCGAAAATAGACCCCCTTACAAAAATGATTTAACATTTTTTCCTTGCATAGATAATATACCATAAATATTTGTCTATGTAAAACATTAGTCCATATCTTTATAATTTTTAGTTACAGTTCAGTCAAGAGATAGATAAATAAGTCTATCTTTTTTAAATACAACTTTTCATTTATCTAGGCTGTGAATAGTAACAATTTATGATTGTAACTTATCATTGTAAATAACGTATTATGAATATTTTCGATATTTAACTATCATTATAAATTTTCTTAAATAATTTTTATCAAATTTTAATAAAAATATAATATTATCTCTCATAGAAAGTTTCTATTTTAATAGTCAATTTATCATTAACTATTATAAATATTTTTTCACAACCAAAGCATTTTACTGAAGACAAAATTTAATACAACTTTTCTTCTTATTTATGATATAATTTAATTATATGGATATAGTTTATTGATTGAATATATTTTTTGAACACAAGATACTGATTCAGTATCTATTATATACTCTAAAAACAAATTATAATTATAAAAAATATATATATAAATAAACATACCTACCTAAAAACGGAGGATAAATGAACAAAAGATATCAAGAAGATTTAGACTATTTTTTGAATTTTGCCGAAAGCAAAAGAGGAAAAGAACTTGATAAAAAGTATTATAACGAAAGCATGCATTTAGATTTCTATTTCTTGCATAGTAAAAAAGAATTAAATAATTTTATAAATACTTTCTTAAAAAATAACAAAATAAACGATGATTATGATTTTTTTTACTTTATGAATTGCATTATAAAATATATGAGTGGCCACATTGATGCCCATACAAGAATAATAATGAGTAATAATAACAATTCTTATCCTCTTTCTATTCAATCTATAAATAATAAATTATATGTTACAAGATGTAGTGAAGAAAAATATAGTTACAGCGAACTACTAGAAATTAATAATGTTAGTATTAGTAAAATAACAGAAGAATTAGAAAAATGTACAAGTTATGGAACTACTAATTGGTTTTTTAATAGACTTCATTCTGATTTAAATAATAAAAACATCTTATTATCTTTGCCAAGCATAAAAAATAACGCTAAGTATATAGAATATAAAACTTCAAAAGGAATTATAAAATATGAAATAAATAAAGATTATTCTAAAGAACTTACAATTATTAGAAAAGAAGATTTTAAACAATTTCAAATTAAAGATAATATATTAATTTTTAAATATCCTAAATGCACAAATAAGTTTATTCCAGACATCAAAAAAATAAAGAATTTAATACATGATAATAATATCAATATTTTTATTTTAGATTTAAGAGGTAATTCAGGTGGAAAATCTTCATTAATAGAGCCTTTAATAAAATATTTAAAACATACTAGACTAAAATTAGTAACTCTGGTAAATAAAAGTGTTTTTTCAAGTGGCAGAATGGCAGCCATAAACATGTTAAAAATTGGAAGTAAAATAGTTGGTCAAGGTATTGGAACACCAATAAATTGCTTTGGTTATATATTTGGAAATGGAGAACTCCCAAATACTAAATTTACATTTAACTTTTCAAGGGTCTATTGGTATGAAGATAAAAAAAGACACATAATAAAGGGAATTTATACCAAAAAGAAACTTCATAAATTTCCTAAAAGTTTTTTTGAACCAAAATACTTAGAAATAGACTATTATATCAATTTAACAATAGATGATTATAAATCTGAGAAAGACGTTATGTTAGAAAAATGCTGTGATTGGATAAAAAACAACAAATTGTAATAATCATTAAAGTAATTCTTTATTTTAGTCTTTTATAAAATCTAAATGTTCAAATTTCTTGTCCTAAAAATTTTTTCGCCAAAATAAAAAGATTGAAATACACACTATTAGTATTAATTTCAATCTTTTTTTAATTAATTATTTCTTGACTTAATCGCAGCTTGTGCAGCTGCAAGTCTAGCAACTGGAACTCTAAAAGGAATTTATAATCCGCTTATTGCATAAAAAAGGAGACTATTTCTAGCCTTACTATAATTTTTATTTTTCAATAAAAATAGGACTCCATCCGAAAATTTTCCTTACAAAAATGATTTAACATTTTTCCTTTATTTTTAAATAATTTTTTGTTATTATAACTTAAACAAGGAAGTGAGCACATGATAAAACAAATAAAATTGCGAAAAGATGAAAAAGAAAAGCTAAATGAAAAAAGAAAATATTATTTAGTTGATGCAAATAAATTATATTTTATTAATAAAGAGGATAATCTCGTATATCTTGATTATTACTTTGAGAAAAACGATGTTAATGAAAAATATAGAAAAGTATTATTTCAAATTGTTCCTCTAAAAAACAAAGCTATTGAATATATTTCGGGATTAGAATTTGATACAGTCTTTCTTAGTAAAGTTGATTCTCTTTCCATTTTTTTACAACCTTATGTAGCAGGAAATTCAAATTTAGTAAAAGTTATAGAAGATGATGCTATCGGATATCAGGAATATGAAGGAATAGTATTTAATGCAGATATGAAAAGTAAAAAGAATTATGATTATATAATTAATTTTTTGAAAGATATTAAAAACAATGATGAACTAGAAAAGTATATTAGGTCAATTTCTTGTTTTATGGCTGATGGTATAATTTATACAAAGGAAAGAAGAATTATTAATAGTTTAAATAATCAAATTATTGAATTAGATATGTCTTCTAGGGCAAAAAACTTACATTTACTTTAAACCACTTATGTATTTTAACGATTACAAATATTATTTGTAGTCTTTTATTTTTCTACTTTTTTTCAATTTTTATAAGATTTTTCATTATTATTCATATAAAACAAAAAGCCAAGATTTAGTTCAAAACCAACCTTGACTTTATTTTATATTTATTATTTATTATTTCTTGCTTTGATTGCAGCTTGTGCAGCAGCAAGTCTAGCAACTGGAACTCTAAATGGTGAGCAAGATACATAATCAAGTCCAACATTATGATAGAATTCAATAGATTTAGGATCTCCACCAGTTTCACCACATACACCTAATTGTATATCTGGTCTTGTTGATTTTCCACCCTTAACAGCCATTTCGATTAATTTTCCAACGCCTTTTTGATCAAGAGTTTTAAATGGATCTTCCTCATAAATCTTTGTTGCATAATAACTTGGTAAGAATTTACCAGCATCATCTCTAGAGAATCCAAATGTCATTTGAGTTAAATCATTAGTACCAAATGAGAAGAATTCAGCTTCCTTAGCAATTTCATCAGCAGTAATTGCTGCTCTCGGAATTTCAATCATAGTACCAACTTGATATTTTAATTCAATATTAGCAAGAGCAATTTCTTCATCAGCAGTTGCAACAACTATATCTTTAACATATTTAAGTTCTTTAACTTCTCCAGTAAGTGGAATCATTATTTCCGGAACAATATCCCAATCAGGATGATTCTTCTTAACATTAATAGCAGCACGAATTACAGCTCTAGTTTGCATTTTAGCTATTTCTGGATAAGTTACAGCAAGTCTACAACCACGATGACCCATCATTGGGTTAAATTCATGTAATCCAGCAATAATTTCTTTAATTCTTTCTACTGGTTTATTTTGAGCCTTAGCAAGTTTTTCAATATCAGCTTCTTCAGTAGGAACAAATTCATGTAGAGGTGGATCTAAATAACGAATTACAACACTATCACCTTCTAATGCTTCATATAAAGCTTCAAAGTCACCTTGTTGATAAGGTAAAATCTTTTCTAAAGCAGTTTCTCTTTCTTCTAAAGTATCTGCACAAATCATTTCTCTAAAAGCAGCAATTCTATCTTCTTCAAAAAACATATGCTCTGTTCTACAAAGTCCAATACCTTCAGCACCAAGTTCATGAGCCTTCTTAGCATCTCTTGGAGTATCAGCATTTGTTCTAACTTTTAATGTTCTAAATTCATCAGCCCATGCCATTACACGACCAAATTCACCAGTAATTGTAGCATCTACAGTTGGAATAATACCTTCATAAATATTTCCAGTTGTTCCATCAATAGAGATTTCATCACCTTCATGGAATGTTTTACCAGCTAAAGTAAATTTCTTATTAGCCTCATCCATATGGATATCACCACAACCAGATACACAACAAGTGCCCATACCACGAGCAACAACTGCTGCATGACTAGTCATACCACCACGAACAGTTAAAATACCTTGAGCAGCTTTCATACCAGTAATATCTTCTGGAGAAGTTTCAAGTCTTACTAAAACAACTTTTTCACCTTTTTCAGCCCACTTAACAGCATCATCAGCAGTAAATACAATTTTACCAAAAGCAGCACCAGGTGATGCACCTAATCCCTTACCAATAGCTTTAGCATTCTTTATAGCAGCTTCATCAAATTGAGGATGTAATAAAGTATCTAAATTTCTTGGATCAATCATTAAAACAGCTTCTTCAGGAGTGCGCATTCCTTCATCAACTAAATCACAAGCAATTTTTAAAGCGGCCTTAGCTGTTCTCTTACCATTTCTAGTTTGTAACATATAAAGTTTACCATGTTCAACAGTAAATTCCATATCTTGCATATCTCTATAATGATTTTCTAAAGTATTACAAACACTAACAAATTCTTTAAATGCTTCTGGGAATTTTTCTTCCATTTCACTAATATGCATTGGAGTTCTAACACCAGCAACAACATCTTCACCTTGAGCATTAGTTAAGAATTCACCAAATAATCCTTTTTCTCCAGTAGCTGGATCACGAGTAAACGCAACACCTGTTCCACAATCTTCACCCATGTTACCAAAAGCCATAGATTGAACATTAACAGCAGTTCCCCATGAATAAGGAATATCATTATCTCTTCTATACACATTAGCTCTTGGATTATCCCATGATCTAAATACAGCCTTAATAGCGCCCATTAATTGTTCTTTAGGATCACTTGGGAATTCAGAACCAATTTTATTTTTATATTCTTCTTTAAATTCTCTAGCAAGCTCTTTTAAATCATCAGCATCAAGTTCAACATCTAACTTAACACCTTTTTCTTCTTTCATTTTATCAATTAATTCTTCAAAGTATTTCTTTCCAACTTCCATAACAACGTCAGAATACATTTGAATAAATCTTCTATAACAGTCCCATGCCCATCTTGGATTATTAGATTTCTCAGCTAATACTTCAACTACATCTTCATTTAAACCTAAATTTAAAATAGTATCCATCATACCAGGCATAGATGCTCTAGCACCACTTCTTACAGAAACAAGTAAAGGATTTTCTTTATCGCCAAATTTTTTACCAGTAATTTCTTCCATTTTACCAATATACTCATTAATTTGATCTTGAATCTCTGGACTTATTTCTTTTCCATCTTCATAATATTTTGTACATGCTTCAGTAGTAATAGTAAATCCCTGAGGAACTGGTAAACCTAAATTTGTCATCTCAGCTAAATTTGCACCTTTACCACCTAATAGATTACGCATATCAGCGTTACCTTCAGTAAACAAATAAACATATTTTGTCATTAAATCTTCCTCCCTTAAAATGTTTATTATGCTCTAGGATGAGCCTTCATATAAGCAAGCCTTACCTCATCATTAGTTAAATGAGTATAAATACCTGTCGTACCCAAACTAGAATGTCCCAATAATTCTTGCACACTTTTAATATTACAACCTTCATTTAACAACATAGTTGCAAAAGTATGTCTAAATGTATGGGGTGATACTTTTGATTTAATACATGATTTCTTAACAATTTTATCAATTATAAGTCTTATCCCTCTATCAGTTAACTTATCTCCTAAATGATTAATAAATAAATATTCACTATCTTTACCATTTAATAGTTTACTTCTACATTCCTTCAAATAAGAATCAAGAACAATTGCACATTCCTTATTATAGAACACAAATCTTTCCTTACTTCCCTTACCCATTATCTTAATTTCTCTTTCACTAAAATCAATATCTTTAATTTTAATATTAGATAATTCACTAACTCTTAATCCAGTAGCAAAAAGCATTTCCAAAATAAGTCTATTACGATATTCATAATCATCTTTATCAATAACACTTATCATAGTTAAATACTCATCATACTTAAAATAATTAGGTAACCTCTTAGGAACTTTTAAATTACTTGCTGCCTTAAAAGGATTTCCATTAATCTTTTCTTCTAACTCTAAATAATTATAAAAACTTCTTATTGAACTATCAATTCTATTAATAGTAGTACTTTTATAATTTTGTTTAGCTAAAAATAAAGTAAAATTAGATACATCCTTATATTTAACAGTTAAATAATTTAAATTATTCTTATCTAAATATTCAAAATATTTAAATAAGTCTAATTCATAATTTTTCTCTGTATAATCCGAATATTTTTTCTCATAAGAAATATAATCTAAAAATTCATATATTATCTCTTTTCCTTCCATATTATCACTCCTTAAGTCTACCATAAAAAAAAGAAAAAAACTATTAAATAGCTTCTTTCTTTACAATTTTTCAATTTTTTCTTGTTTTTGTTTTTTAGTTTTTTTAACTTTACTATTTTTCTTTATTGCTCTATCTTTTGGAGGTTCTAAATTAACATTTTTTACTTCTTTTTTCTCTTTCTTAAGTTTATATTTATCACTTCTCATATATTTAACTATAAAATAAACTATAATACAAAATACTCCAAAACTAATACCATAAATATAATTTAAATAAGAATCAATAAAACTTTCATATTTTATTTTAATAACATAATTTGATTCTAGAAAACCATTTTTAACTTTAATTACTATTTGACTTCCATCACTTATATTATCATTTCCAGTTATCTCATATTCATAATTATCATCGTTAACTATATTTAAATTTAACTTTTTAACACCATATTTAACTAATAAATTATATTCAAACACAGATTGTTTAAAATTTAAATTATATTTATCTATAGTTATATTTTTAAGCATTGGTGGATCATCACTTATATTTTTACTTACTAATAAAGCATAAGTAGTAATTACATCATTATCAACGACATCTATTGTTATTGTATTAAATCCATCAACTAAATCATTTACATTATCACTTATATTAACAACTGCAGTATCACTAACTGCATTCGCAACCACATTTAATTTTGATGTATCACCTTTAATACTTATATTATAACTATAAATAAATTTACTAAAATTAATTTCATATCCTTCAACACTAAGATCTTTTAAGTAATTAATAGTATCACTACTATTATTTTTAAAACAAGCATATAAACTTGAATTCTTAGTTAAATTATAAACACTATATTTTTTATAATTTTCACAAAGAGCATCTTCACTCCATCCAACAAATTCAAATCCTTCATTTGTTGGAGGAATTATATTGGCAATATGTGTCTCGCATCCAGCATCTCCAGTTGTCTCGCATCCCGTTTTAATTAATGTTTGACTCTCATCCATAAAATATAAATTTAATTCATACTTTCTTTTATTACCTACAGCAGTTGTTGTAGTTGTTGTAGTTGTCGTAGTTGTTGTAGTTGTCGTAGAATTAGTAGTATTGCCACTTCCATCTCCTTTAACCGTAATTGTATATTTTAAATCTCCATTATCATGAAAATTACTCTCAGAACTTAAATACTTGAATTTGATTTCACTTAAGGATATAACATATTTTTGATCATTACCTATCTTAGGAGCACTAAAAGTAAATATTCCAATTGTAGTTGGAGCGTTAAATCCAGGCCCTATAATATTTAAATTACTATTATTACCACTATTACTATAACCTTTTGTATATACTTCACTCTTTAATTTAATATCGTTACCATAATCTAAATTAGCAGTTAAATTATACAAACTATTAGAAGAATTAGATAATATACATTTAAAATCATTACTATAGCTATTATAATTAATGTATATTTTGCAATATTATTAAACAAAATCATCAATGTTTTTTTTCTTTTTTGTGTTTTTTTTGAACAATGTAATTTAATTACTTTTTTTATTATACTGTTAATCACTAAATATATAAGAGTAAATACTAAAATAATAATAATTGGAGATACAATCTCTTTTATTAAAAATTTCTCCATACGTAACTACTCCTTTACATTTAATATTTCAAGTATACGATTTAAATCGGCTACATTTGTAAATTTTATTTCAATTTTTTTATCAGTTATTTTTACCTTAGCATCTAGTTTATCCCTTAAAATATCTTCAACATATTTATAATCACGTGATTGAGACGTAGATCTCATAGGCATTTTTACCTTCTTTTCTACCTTATTAGAGCTTGTCATTTCTTCCAATTCATGAACCGATATTTTTTCTGACACTATTTTATTTGCTAATTCTTTTATTTCATCATCTCTTTTAGTTTCTAGTCTAACTGTAAAATCTCCTTCCGCAACCTTTTTAGTTGCTTCTATACTTTTCTTTAATGGTTCTGCCAAAATTTTAGTTGATATTCTTATAATCGCAAAACTAATAAGTATTGTATTTACAACT
>OLWA01003595.1_pt1 | contig 11500 bp, 7 predicted proteins | sample 1673251 | NCBI WGS metagenome assembly OLWA01 (sample SAMEA3178937, study PRJEB25190) | human gut metagenome | biome: human gut; feature: human-associated habitat; material: faeces | place: Austria | collected 2013
CCATACTTTGTGTATGGCAAGCGGCTGCAACAAAGTATCGGCGGAAAAGAACCGCATCCGGCGAGTTATTTTTCGTCGAGACGCGGCGCAGGCGCGCAGCCATACTTTGTGTATGGCAAGCGGCTGCAACAAAGTATCGGCGGAAAAGAACCGCATCCGGCGAGTTATTTTTCGTCGAGACGCGGCGCAGGCGCGCAGCCATACTTTGTGTATGGCAAGCGGCTGCAACAAAGTATCGGCGGAAAAGAACCGCCGGAGGAAGGGAGTGAACGCGCCATGGCTGATAATAGCAAGCACTACCGCCGCAGCAGCACCTACGGCTCGCTGGCCTATGATCTGGACGCTCTGGCGCGGGAACGGCAGCTGGATGACGCCGGGAGACTTCCGGAAAGAAAACAGCGGCCGGCACAGCCGGAGATACAGACGGCGCAGCGGCGCAGGCCGGCGGCGCAGGCCGCGGTGCGTCCGTCGCCGGTGGTGGTGCTGGGGACGCTGGTGATCGCGGGCATGGTGATCGCGCTGATGCTGTGCTATGTGAAGCTGACGGGCATTTCCGACAATGTGTCGTCCATCAAGCGGGAGATCTCCGCGCTGGAGGAGCAGCACATCGCTTTGCTGACGGAATATGAGCGCACGTTCGATCTGGCTGCGGTGAAGGCGGCGGCAGAGGCGGCGGGCATGAGCAAGCCCAGCAGCGGGCAGATCCAGTATATCGACCTGTCGGGCGCCGACAGCGTGGAGGTGTACGCCGCAGGCGGCGCAGCGGCGCTGAACGGCTTCACGGCAAGGGTGGAGGACATCTGGGCGTACATACTGGAATATTTCCGCTGAGGGAAAGTATAGTAGTAACGCGGGGAGTAAGAAGGCGACTTCTTGCTCCTTGCTTGGTCTATAACGAGGAGGCGCCCCATGGCAGCAAACCAGAACCCCAACCGAAAAAGCGAGAGCATCCGGCGTGCCAACCGGATCATCCAGACGCGCTCGTTCGTGCTGATGATCCTGATGGGCGTGGTGATGTTCGTGCTGCTGTTCTTCCGGCTGTTCGACCTGCAGATCACCCGGCACGAGGAGCTGCAGAGCAAGGCGGTGAACCAGCAGACGCGGCGGACGGTGGTCACGGCCTCGCGGGGCACCATTTACGACACCGCAGGCAACATTCTGGCTATATCCTCCAGCGCGGAGACGATCATCCTGTCCCCGCTGGAGATCAACAACGCGCTGAACGACACCGAGAATCCCGTGACGTGGACGAAGGACTCGCTGGCGGCGGGACTGGCGGAGATACTGGGTAAGGACGCCGCGTCCATCCGCAAGCGGATGGACAACGTGAAATCCCAGTATGAGCTGATCCAGCTGCGGGCGGACGAGGAGGTGGCCGCCAAGGTACGCGCCTATGTGGAGGAGAACAAGATCAGCGGCGTGCATCTGGTGGCGGACACCAAGCGGTACTATCCCTACGGCTCGCTGGCGGCACAGGTCATCGGCTTTGTGGGCGACGACAACACCGGCCTGTACGGGCTGGAGGCCTATTACGAGGAGGAGCTGGAGGGGCAGAGCGGTCTGGTGATCTCCGCCAAGGATCAGGCGGAGAACGACATGCTGTACACCTACGAGCAGTATTTCGCCGCCAAGAATGGCAGCGACCTGACGCTGACGCTGGACACCACCATCCAGTACTATCTGGAAAAGGGGCTGGAGGCCATGACGGATAAGTTTTCCGCAGCCAACGGCGCCAGCGGCATCGTTATGAACGCCAAGACCGGCGGCATCATGGCTATGGCGTCCTATCCCAACTACGACCTGAACGACTTTCTGACGGTCAGCGACCAGACGCTGCAGGAGCGCATCGAGCGCGGCGAGAGCACGCTGGCGGAGATGCAGCTGCTGCAGTGGCGTAACAAGGCGCTGAACGATACCTACGAGCCGGGCTCCACCTTCAAGATCCTGACGCTGTCGGCGGCGCTGGAGGAGGGCGTGGTGGATAAGACCACCACCGTCAACTGCGGCGGCAGCGTGAATATCTCCGGCTACACCATCCACTGCTCCAACAAGAACGGCCACGGCTTACAGACGCTGGTGCAGTCGGTGGGGAATTCCTGCAACCCGGCGTTCATCAACTACGGGCTGCGCATCGGCAACGAGAAGTTCTATGAATACATGCGCTCCTTCGGGCTGATGAACACCACGGGCATCGATCTGGGCGGCGAGGCCGTGGGCGTGTTCGCCGCGGACAGCAGCTTCACCCAGCTGGATCTGGCCTGCTACGCCTTCGGCCAGAACTTCACCGTGACGCCGCTGACGCTGATCTCGGCACAGGCGGCCTGCGTCAACGGCGGGTATCTGCACACGCCGTATCTGGTGGAACGCATCACCGACAGCGACGGCAACGTGACCTATCGCCACGACAGCACCCCGGTGCGGCAGGTCATCAGCGAGCAGACCTCCGCCACCGTGCGGGAATGTCTGGAATACGTGGTGGCCAGCGGCACCGGCAAGAACGGGCAGGTGGCCGGCTATCGCATCGGCGGCAAGACCGGCACGGCCGATAAGGGGCAGACCGGCGACGTGGTGGTGTCCTTCCTGTGCTTTGCGCCGGCGGACGACCCGCAGGTCATCATGCTCATCACCATGGACACCCCCTCCCGCGCCACCGGCACCTATGTGTCCGGCGGCAACATGGTGGCGCCCACCGCCAGCACCGTTATGGCGGAGATCCTGCCCTATCTGGGCATAGAGCCAAGCTACTCCGCCGAGGAGCTGCTGGGCATGGACACCACGGTGCCCAACGTCATCGGCAGCACCGTGGAGCAGGCCAAGGAGAAGCTGAAGGAGCGGGCGCTGAGCTATAAGATCGTGGGCGACGGCGATACCATCACCGACCAGACCCCCGCCGGCGGCGCGATCATCCCCGGCAAGTCCACGGTGATCCTGTACGCCTCCGCCGCCAAGCCCACGGACAAGTGCGTGGTGCCCCATCTGCTGGGCAAGACGCCCTCGGAGGCCAACACCGCCGCCACCGCCGCCGGACTGCTGATCCGGTTCTCCGGCACCACCGGCAGCGAGTCCAGCGCCATCCGCGTGCTGAGCCAGTCCATCGACGAGGGCGCGGAGGTGGACGCCGGTACGGTCATCACCGTGCAGCTGGGCGATACGTCCGTGACAGACTGACAAACCACACGTTTTGCTCGACAAAGGGCACACGGTTCCCTTTTCTGCGCGGTTTTTCTGTGGTACAATAGATAGCCGAAATCGACTGTAAAGGAGTGCATCCCCCATGACACTGAAGGAGCTGCTGGCCGGGCTGGACATTCTGTCCTCCAGCGCCGACCTGAATACAGACATACACGAGGTGCAGTACGACTCCCGGCTGGTGGAGCCGGGCGACCTGTTCATCGCCGTGCCCGGCGCGGCGGCGGACGGCCACAAATTCATCCCCATGGCGCGGGAGAAGGGCGCCGCCTGCGTGCTGTGCGAAAAGATACCGGAGGGGGACGTCCCCTTCGTGCAGGTGGCCGACACCCGCCGGGCGCTGGCGGTGGTGGGCGGCAACCGCTTTGACCATCCCGCCAGAGAGCTGACCATGATCGGCATCACCGGCACCAGCGGTAAGACCACCAGCACCTACCTCATCAAGAGCATTCTGGAGCAGAAGGCCGGGGCCAAGGTGGGGCTGATCGGCACCATCCAGAATATGATCGGCGACCGGGCGCTCCACACGGAGCGCACCACGCCGGAGTCCTTCGAGCTGCAGCGGCTGCTGCGGGAGATGTCCGACGCGGGCTGCACCCATGTGGTGATGGAGGTATCCTCCCACGCGCTGGTGCTGGATCGGGTATACGGCATCCGGTTCGCCGTGGGCGTCTTCACCAACCTCAGTCAGGATCATCTGGACTTTCACAAGACCATGGAGGAATACTGCGACGCCAAGGCGCTGCTGATGCGCCAGTGCGACGTGGGCATCTACAACGCCGACGACCGGTGGGCGGCGCGGCTGATGGAGCACGCCGACTGCCCCCGCCGGTTCTCCTACGCCGTGAACGCCAAGGCCGATCTGGTGGCCAAAAACGTGGCGCTGCACGCCGGAAGCGTGGACTTTGACGCGGAGGCCGACACGGAGTGGAGCCACGTCCATGTGGGCATACCGGCGCTGTTCACCGTTTATAATACGCTGGACGCCATGGCCTGCTGCTGGAATCTGGGCGTGCCCCTGACCGAGTGCGCCGACGCGCTGGCTAAGAACCACGGCGTGAAGGGGCGGATGGAGATCATTCCCACCCCCGGCATGGACTTCACGGTGCTCAACGACTACGCCCACAAGCCCGACGCGCTGGAAAAGGTGCTCCGCTCCGCCAAGGAATTCGCCAAGGGGCGGGTGGTGGTGCTGTTCGGCTGCGGCGGCGACCGGGATAAGACGAAGCGCCCCGTGATGGGCGAGATCGCCGCGCGGCTGGCGGACTTCGTCATCGTCACCAGCGACAATCCCCGCACGGAGAAGCCGGAGGCCATTATCGACGACATTCTGGCGGGACTGCGCGGCTGCGACACGCCCCATGTGACCATCCCCGACCGGGTGGCCGCCATCCACTACGCCATGGACAACGCCCAGAGCGGCGACGTGATCGTGCTGGCGGGCAAGGGACACGAGGATTATCAGGAGATCGACCACAAGCACTACCCCATGGACGAGCGGGTCATCGTGGCCGAGCATCTGAGGGATATGCGGAAATAAAGAAAGGCCTCCGGAAGCGCGTTCCCGCGCTGTCATTGCGAAGCCAGTCCTCAGACTGGCTGCGGCAATCCGTTTTCCTCTGTCCGGGGATGCGGATTCCTACGCCAGTGTGCGCACCGGCTCGGAATGACAGGAACGGAAAACAGTGCGGGATCACCGTGCAGAACCGAAAAATAAAAAGAAAAGACCTCCGCCCGGGCGGAGGGAAGGAGCAAGCTGTTATGGGAATTATGGAGATCGTGCTGCCCGCCGTGGTATGCTTTGCCATCACTGCCGTGGTGGGCAGGCTGCTGATACCGGCGCTGCGGCGGCTGAAGGCGGGGCAGGCCATCAAGGAGATCGGCCCCTCGTGGCACATGACCAAGCAGGGCACCCCCACCATGGGCGGCCTGATGTTCATCATCGGCATCGGCATCACCATTCTGGTGCTGGGGTGGAGGAACATGCTGTCCGGTGACTTCAGCCACCTGTATGTGTACGTTTTCTCGCTGGTGTTCGGCGCCATCGGGTTTATCGACGACTATCAGAAGGTGAAGCACCACCGGAACACCGGCCTGACCGCGCCGCAGAAGTTCATTTTGCAGCTGGCGGCGGCGGTGGCGTTCCTGTGCCTGATGCGGTACGAGGGCATGCTGAGCCCCAACCTGTATATCCCCTTCTGGAACACCCACATCGTGCTGCCGTGGATCGTGTATCTGATCTTCGCGGCCTTCGTCATCGTGGGCACCGTCAACGCGGTGAACATCACCGACGGGCTGGACGGACTGAGCAGCAGCGTAACGCTGCCGGTGGCCGTGTTCTTCACCGCCGTGGCGGTGATCTGGGCGGGCTATGCCCAGCTGGGCACCTTCTCCGCGGCGCTGGTGGGCGGCCTGTGCGGATTCCTGCTGTACAACCACTACCCCGCCAAGGTGTTCATGGGCGACACCGGCTCCCTGTTTCTGGGCGGCGCGGTGGCGGCGCTGGCCTTCGCCTACGACATGCCGCTGGTGCTGATACTGGTGGGCATCGTGTATATCTGCGAAACGCTCAGCGACATCATCCAGGTGGGCTATTTCAAGCTGACCCACGGCAAGCGCATCTTCAAGATGGCGCCGCTGCACCATCACTTTGAGATGTGCGGCTGGAAGGAGACGAAGGTGGTGGCGGTGTTCACCGCCGTCAGCACCGTGTTCTGCGTCATCGCCTTCTTCGCGGTGCGGTACCGCTTTACCTTCTAACATTTCTCCGGCACTCTCAGGAAAGGAGGGATACCATGACCCGAGCGGAACAGCAGGCCCGCAAGGCGCAGCAGGAACGGATGCGGCAAGTGGAGCGCAAACATAAGGAAGCCGCCCGCGGGCAGATGGATCTCCCCTTCCTGATCCTGACGCTGCTGCTGACGGCTATCGGCCTTATCATGCTGTTCTCCGCCAGCTTTCCCCGCGCCTATTACGACACCGGCGACGGCACCTACTACTTCAAGCGGCAGGCCATCTTCGCGGTCATCGGTCTTGTGGCCATGTTCGTGGTCAGCAAGATCAACTACCAGCGCTGGCGCGGCGCGGGACGGCTGCTGGTGGGGCTGGCGCTGTTTCTGCTGATACTGGTCATCATCCCCCACAACCCGCTGGCCATCACCTCCAACAACGCCACCCGGTGGCTGGGCATCCGGGGCGTGTTCCAGTTCCAGCCGTCGGAGATCGCCAAGTTAGCGGTCATCGTCTACTTCTCCGACACCATTTCGAAAAAGCGGGAGAAGATGCTGACGTGGCGGCAGGGCATACTGCCCTATGTGGCGCTGCTGGCGGTCATCGGCGTGCTGATGATGCTGGAGCCCCACCTGTCGGGCACCGTCCTGATCTTTGCCACCGGCGCGGTGCTGATGATCGTGGGCGGCATACAGAGCTGGCTGGTGGCGGTGGGCGTCACCGGCGTCAGCGCACTGGCCTTCCTGTTCGTGAAGCTGGCGGAGGCCGGCGTCATCAAGTACGGCGCGGCGCGCATCGAGATGTGGCACAACCCGTGGGAGGACTACTACGGCGACGGCTACCAGCTGGCGCAGAGCCTGATCACCATTGGCTCCGGCGGCCTGCTGGGCGTGGGCCTGGGTCGGGGACGGCAGAAGTTCCTGTACCTGCCGGAGCAGTACAACGACTTCATTTTTTCCGTGGTGTGCGAGGAGCTGGGGCTGATCGGCGCGTGCGTTATCATGCTGATCTTCTCCATGCTGATCCTCCGGGGCTTCTGGATCGCCCTCCATGCCCGCGACCGCTTCGGCGCGCTGTTGGTGGTGGGCGTGATGACCCATCTGGCCTTGCAGACATTTTTGAACATCGCCGTGGTGTCCGGCTTCGTGCCCACCACGGGCATCTCCCTCCCCTTCTTCAGCTACGGCGGCACGGCACTGTGCCTGCAGCTGGTGGAGATGGGCATCGTGCTGAGCGTATCGCGGCAGATGCCCGCGGCACGGGCGGGATAAAAGCGCAGAATCTGACAACAAATCGTAATATTTGACAGATAAAATACAGAACGTATCGTATTTTTAGGTATAAGCCGCCCAAGGCGGCTGGCAGGAGCAACCGTATGAGAGTGATATTTACCTGCGGCGGCACCGCAGGACATGTGAATCCGGCGCTGGCGCTGGCGGGCTATATGCGGGAAAAGGAGCCGGACACCGCCGTGCTGTTCGTGGGCACGCCCACGGGCATGGAGCGGGAGCTGGTGGCCAAGGCGGGGTACGACTACGCCGCGGTGGAGGTCAGCAGCTTCCAGCGGAAACTGAACGCCGAGGGCCTCCGCCACAATCTGCACACCCTGCGGGTGCTGGCCTCCTCCGGGCGGCAGGCACGCGCCATCCTGCGGGATTTCAAGCCCGACCTGGTGGTGGGCACCGGCGGCTACGCCAGCTATCCCATGGTGAAGGCGGCGGCTAAGGCGCACATCCCCACCGCCGTACACGAGAGCAATATGGTGCCCGGCCTGACCACGAAGATGCTGGAGGAGTACGCCGGCGTCATCATGGTGGGCTTTGAGGACTGCCGCCAGCACTACCGGCACCCGGAGCGCATCGCCGTCACCGGCACGCCGGTGCGGGGCGATTTCTTCCGGCTGAGCCGGGAGGAGGCGCGGAAAAAGCTGGGCTTTGACGACGACGCGCCCCTTGTGGTATCCTTTTGGGGAAGTCTGGGCGCCAGCCACATGAACGAGGCCATGGTGGACTTCTTCCGCCGGGAGGACGCGGAGAGCTACCCCTTCCGCCACATCCATGCGGCGGGCAAGGGCAGCTGGCCGGTCATGGAGCAGAAGCTGCGGGAGCTGGGTCTGCCCCGCTCCCCGCGTCTGGACGTGCGGCAGTATATTTACGACATGGACGTGGTGATGGCGGCGGCGGACGTGGTGTTGTGCCGCGCCGGCGCCTCTACCATCAGCGAGCTGACGGCGCTGGGCAAGCCCACGGTGATGGTGCCGTCCCCCTATGTGACCAACAATCATCAGGAGAAGAACGCCCGGCTGCTGGAGACTCACGGCGGCGCCGTGGTCATTACGGAGCCGGAGGCCACCGGCGGCGGGCTGTACGACGCCGTGAGCGCCATTCTCTCCGACAGCGAAAAGCGCTCCTCCATGGCGCGAGCCATGAAGGAGCTGGGTATCCCCGACGCCACGGAGCGCATCTATGACACGGTCATGGCGCTGGTGAAGTAGGTCAGGCACCTCCCTCCCCTGTTCCCACATATAATGGCATAGCTGTTGGATACGGGAAAGGGAGGGCATATATGGGTATCATCACCATACAGGGCGGCACGCCGCTGCGGGGCGAAACGGTCATACAGGGCGCGAAGAACAGTGCGCTGCCCATTCTGGCCGCGTCGCTGCTGAGCGGGGACGTGTGCCGCATCGAGGGCTGTCCGCACCTGAGCGATGTGGACTCGGCGGCGGACATCCTGCGGTATCTGGGCTGCACCGTGGTCTGGGAGGACGACGACCTGCTGGTGGACAGCCGCACCCTGACGCGGTGCGACATTCCCCAGTCGCTGATGCGGCGGATGCGCTCATCGGTGATCTTTTTAGGGGCGATACTGGCGCGGTGCGGCTGGGCGGAGCTGAGCTATCCCGGCGGCTGTGAGCTGGGACCCCGCCCCATCGACCTGCACCTGTCGGCGCTGCGGGCGCTGGGCGCGGATATATCCGACGCCGGAGGCACCCTGCGGTGCCGGGCGGCGCACCTGCGGGGCTGCCAGATCGTGCTGGCCACGCCCAGCGTGGGCGCTACGGAGAACGCCATGCTGGCCGCCTGCGGCGCAGAGGGCGACACGGTGATCTGCAACGCGGCGCGGGAGCCGGAGATCGCCGACCTGCAGGAGTTTCTGTGCGCCATGGGCGCGCAGGTGCGGGGCGCAGGAGGCTCGGTCATCACCGTATCGCCGGGGCGCGCGCTCCACGGCTGCGCCCACCGGGTGATCCCCGACCGGATCGTCACGGCCACCTATCTCTGCGCGGCGGCGGCCGCAGGCGGCGATATTACCCTGCGGAACACGGAGCACCGGCAGCTGGCAGCGGTGACGACGGCGCTGCGGCAGGCCGGGTGCCGGGTGGACTGCGGTGCGGACTACATACGCCTGACGCGGACAGAGCCGCTGCGGGCGGTGCCGCCGGTGCAGACCACGCCCTATCCGGGCTTTCCCACGGACTGTCAGGCCATCTTCATGGCCGCCCTGCTGCAAAGCCGGGGCACCACCGTGTTCGTGGAGAATATTTTTCAGAGCCGCTACCGCCATGTGCCGGAGCTGATCCGCATGGGCGCGGATATCCGCACGGAGGGGCGCGTGGCGGTGGTGTGCGGCGTGGAGCGTCTCCACGGCGCGGAGGTGGTGGCCACCGACCTGCGGGGCGGAGCCGCGCTGGTAACGGCGGGGCTGGCCGCAGAGGGCATCACCACCGTGCAGGGCGTGGGGCACATCCACCGGGGCTATGAGGAGCTGCCCGCCCACCTGCGGGCGCTGGGCGCACACATTACAGAGGAAAACTGACAGCAAAGCAGCGGAGGAGTCGGAACGATGGCAAGGCGTAAACGGTACAACCACAAGCGGCGGAGAGGGAGCCTGAGCTTCCTCTACAAGCTGCTGGCCTTTGTGCTGATCTGCACCGCCATCGCTCTGGCTCTGACGCTGTTTTTCCGTATACGCACCATCGACGTCAGCGGCAGCCAGCGCTACTCCGCCCAGGAGATCATCGACGCGGCGGAGGTGCAGGTGGGGGACAACATGTTCCTGATGAACAAGTACCGGGCAGCGGAGCGCATCCGCGCCGCGCTGCCCTATATCGAGACGGTGCAGTTCCGCCGGGATATGCCGGACGGTCTGCGCATCATCGTCACCGAGTGTACCGACCCGGCGGCCATCGTGCAGGACGGCAAGGCCTATCTGCTGTGCGACACGGGAACCATCGTGGACGACGTGGCGGCCAGCGCAGCCAAAAAGCGGATACAGGTCAAGGGTCTTACGCTGGTGGAGCCGGTGGTGGGACAGCCCGCACAGGCGGCGGAGGGACAGGAGCTGGCGCTGACGCAGCTGCTGGCGCTGATGCAGGCGCTGGACGAGCGCGGCATGGGCGGCGACGTGACGCTGATCGACATGAGCGACCCGGCGCAGCTGACGCTGGGCTATCTGGGGCGGTTCAACGTGTATTTCCCCTGGGACGCGGACTACGGCTACAAGCTGGACTATCTGCTGGCGGTGGTGGAAAAGCTGGAGGCCAACGAAAAGGGCGTCATCAACATGATGCAGGAGGGCAAGGCGCGGTTCATCCCGGAATGACGGAGTCGAAAAGTTTTTTCGCAAATTAAGTGCTTTCACTTGACGCTTGCGCTGATTCGTAATACAATACAATATATGGCACTTTGGCGGGGATTATTCCCCATTTTCATACAAATTATGGCAGGAGGAGCAGACATGGCTTTTGGATTGGAGACAGGCCCGGAAAATGTTGTCAGCATCAAGGTCGTGGGCGTAGGCGGCGGCGGCAACAATGTGGTCAACCGCATGGTACGCAGCGGCGCGCAGGGCGTGGATTTTGTGGCCGTGAATACGGACAAGCAGGCGCTGAATGCTTCCAGCGCTACCTATAAAATTCAGATCGGCGAGAAGCTCACCGGCGGCAAGGGCGCAGGCTCCAACCCCGACGTGGGACGCAAGGCCGCCGAGGAGAGCCGCAACCAGATGGCCAAGGCGCTGGAGAACACCGACATGGTGTTCATCACCGCGGGCATGGGCGGCGGCACCGGCACCGGCGCAGCCCCTGTGGTGGCGGAGATCGCGCGGGAGGCCGGTATCCTCACCGTGGGTGTGGTGACGAAGCCCTTCGGCTTTGAAGGCCGCCGCCGCATGACCCAGGCGGAGCAGGGCATCGAGGAGCTGCGCAGCAAGGTGGATTCCCTTGTCATCATCCCCAACGAGCGCCTGAAGTACGCCACCGACCAGAAGATCACCTTTGCCAACGCCTTCGAGATCGCGGACGACGTGCTGCGCCAGGCGGTGCAGTCCATCTCCGACCTGATCCGCGACACCGGGTTCATCAACCTGGACTTTGCGGACGTGACGGCCATCATGAAGGACGCCGGTCTTGCCCACATGGGCGTCGGCCGCGCCGCCGGTAAGGGCAAGGCCGAGGAAGCGGCGCGCATGGCCATCTCCTCCCCCCTGCTGGAAACGTCCATCAACGGCGCACGGGGCGTGCTGATCAACGTCACCGGCTCCATGGACATCGGTCTGGAGGAGGTGGAGCAGGCCGCCA
>OLWA01003596.1_pt1 | contig 11499 bp, 7 predicted proteins | sample 1673251 | NCBI WGS metagenome assembly OLWA01 (sample SAMEA3178937, study PRJEB25190) | human gut metagenome | biome: human gut; feature: human-associated habitat; material: faeces | place: Austria | collected 2013
ATGCACGTTATCGCAGGTAAGGCAGTTTGCTTTGGCGAGGCTCTGAAACCTGAATTCAAGACATATCAGCAGCAGGTTGTAAAGAACGCACAGGCTCTTGCAAAGGGTCTTGTTGAAAGAGGATTCAATCTTGTTTCCGGCGGTACAGACAATCACCTCATGCTCGTTGACCTTCGTCCTTTTGATATTACAGGCAAGGAACTTGAACATCGACTTGATGAGGTTTATATCACAGTTAACAAGAATGCTATTCCTAATGACCCTCAGAAGCCGTTTGTAACAAGCGGTCTCAGAATCGGTACACCGGCTGTTACAACAAGAGGTCTTAAAGAAGAGGATATGGAAAAGATTGCAGAATTTATTTATCTTGCTGCCAAGGATTTTGAAAACAAGGCAGACTACATTCGTGCAGGCGTAACAGAAATCTGCAAGAAATATCCGCTTTATGAATAATACAAAATAAAGCAAAACAAAATAAAAGCTTTCAGCGGCGGTTTTATGACTGCCGCTGATTTTTAACTGAGGTGAATTTTATGGACAATACACCGCTGGCAGACATTATACGTCCGAAAACACTTGATGAAGTTGTCGGTCAGAAGCATTTGCTCGGGGAAGGAAAACCATTAAGACGCATAATTGAAAGCGGTCATATTCCGAACATGATTTTTTATGGACCTTCCGGTACAGGCAAGACAACAGTTGCAAGGATAATTGCTGAGAATACCAATATGTCCCTGCATAAGCTTAACGGTACTTCAGCATCAATTGCCGATATAAAGGACGTTATTTCCGAAATAGGTACATTTGCCGGTGCAGACGGTATTCTGCTTTATCTTGATGAGATACAGTATTTCAATAAAAAGCAGCAGCAGAGTCTTCTTGAATATATCGAAAACGGACAGATAACGCTTATAGCATCAACAACGGAAAATCCTTATTTTGCGGTATTCAATGCGGTTATAAGTCGTTCGACCGTATTTGAATTCAAACCGCCTGAATCTGAGGAGATTGAAAAAGCAGTACAAAGAGCTTTTGATATGCTGTCTGAACGAAACGGAGTCAGATATGAACCGGAGGAAAATGTTATAAGGCATATTGCTGTCAGCTGTGGGGGAGATGTCCGCAAGGCGGTAAATACTGTCGAACTCAGCACCCTTGCAGGAGAAATACATACAGACTGCGTAAAGATAACAATGGAAACGGCAAAAGCACTTGCTCAGAGAAGCAATATGAAATATGACCGTGACGGCGACCAGCATTATGATATTCTGTCGGGGCTTCAGAAATCAATAAGGGGTTCAGATGAAAATGCAGCACTCCACTATGCTGCGAGACTTATGGCGGCAGGGGATATTATATCTCTTTCAAGAAGACTGCTTGTAATTGCGTCAGAGGATATAGGTCTTGCATATCCGAACGCCATAACAATTGTAAAATCATGTGTTGATGCGGCTATGCAGCTTGGACTTCCTGAAGCAAGGATACCTCTTGCACAGGCGATAATTCTTCTTGCAACAGCTCCTAAGTCAAACAGTGCCTACGAAGCAATAAATGAGGCTATGGAGGATGTTAATAAAGGACTTGCTATTGATTTTCCGAGATGTTTACAGAACACACATTTTGACGGAGATGATGCCTCTGTAAAGGGACAGTTTTACAAATATCCGCATGCTTATCCAAATCACTGGGTAGAGCAGCAGTATATGCCTGATGCACTGAAAGACAGGGTTTATTATAAATACGGAAACAATAAGCAGGAACAGTCGGCAAAGATGTACTGGGATAAGATAAAGGGCGGAAAGTAAATATTTAAGCAGGAATTTTACCGAAAATCACTTGACAGAATATAATATGTGAGTTATAATATAGTTAATACAAGAAAATTGGTGGGCAAAAGATAAGAAAATTTATGATATGCTGCCCTGTAAAATCAACACATATGCAAATTATTAATATGAGGTGATTAGTATGAAAAAATTAGCAATTTTATTATCGGTTATAGCAATTTCATCTTGTGCCTGCTTGTCTGTTTATGCAGATGAGACGGTTGACACTGAACAGAGTGTAACAGCAAATGGCGAGTATGAACCTGGTGATGCTCCTTTGAATAATGCTATTACAGTTCGTACAGCCGGTTATATTGCAAGAATGCTTGCGCTCAATGAAAAAGAATCACTCAATGAATATTCCGATTATTATGATTATAACAAAGACGGAAAAGTAGATGTAAGAGATGCAGCGGCTATTGCAAAATATCTGGCTAATCAATACAATAATAAGTAATAACGAAAACCTGCCTGTGTACTGCATGGGCAGGTTTTTTATTATTATGTAAATTAAAAGTCACTAATAATTTTCATAGTGACTTGAAAAAACGGTGTTTCTGCTTTATAATATATCTATAATTATGAAAGGAGAAAACACTGATGAAAATTTCCGGTTTGGTGACTTTGCTGCTATACATGGTTATATGTTCTTTCACTCCGGGACCGGGCAATATTCTTGCTCTTAACACAACAGGCAGATATGGCTGGAAAAAAAGCCGTATTCTTGTACTTGGCATATGTGCCGGATATGCTGTTGTGCAGACGATATGTACTGTTGCACTTTGCGTACTGAACCAGAAGTTCAGCTTTGCTCTTGATGTATTACGATTTTTCGGCGGCTTTTATATGCTTTCGCTTGCATGGGATATTATAAAAAGCACTCCTGCTATGGATTCGGAGGAGAAACCTCCTAAGTTCAGAGAAGGCTTTTTGCTGCAACTTGTAAATGTGAAAATATATTTGTATATTATAACATTACTCAGCAGCTACTATATACCGCATTTTAAATCTGCTTTCGGTCTTGCGGCTGCGGGAGCGTTTACAGTATGTCTTGGAAGTACAGCTACACTTTTATGGGCATTTCTCGGTTCAAGATTTCAGAATTTATACATAAAATATTATAAGCCAGTAAATATTGTTCTGGGAGCTGTTCTTGCTGGATGTGCAGTAAAAATATTGTTAGGGTGAAAATATGTATCAGAGAAAACTTGAAAAGGATATGACTCAGACAGAAGGTAAGAAATATGGTAAAGGAAATTGTAACTGATATGTTTATGCTTCGTCAGAAATCTGAAAAGGCAGATAGAAAAGATTTGCCTGTTGCAAAAGATCTTCTGGATACTCTTAAAGCACATGACTTTGAATGTGTCGGCATGGCGGCAAATATGATAGGTGTCAGCAAAACCATTCTTGCGGCTTCTTTTTCCGGAAAATATGTGGTTATGATAAATCCGGAGATTGTTTCAAAATCGGAAGAGATGTACGAAACAGAAGAAGGTTGTCTTTCACTTTCAGGAAAGAGAAAAGTCAGACGATATTCTAAAATAACCGTTGAATATCTTGATATGAAATTTAGAAAAAAGAGGGGCACATACAGCGGATTTGATGCAGAAATAATTCAGCATGAAATAGACCACTTCAGCGGAATACTTATATGAAAAGGTGTTCTGAACTATGTTTAAGAACGCTCACCATGTCCTGCGTCGAGGATAATAACAGGCTTGCTGTCAGTTGCTTTGCCAAGCGTTGCAATGGTTTTTTGCTGTGTCTTGTTTATTGAATAGATTACAGCTCCGCCGGCAATGATAAGTGCAGAAGTAACACACGTAAGCCTTTTTATTATTTTTTTTGTTGTATTTTCCATAAGCCACCTCGTATTACAAATAAATTGACAATATTTCCGACTTGTCTTATTTAATGATTATGAGTTTGCTGAAAAAAATATGCAACTTAAATATCAGCAGTAAACTTTTTGGTAAAGAAGGGCGTTTAACAAATATAATTGTGCATAACATACAAGTTTAGTCGGAATTAAGCTTTTAAAATGAAAAAAATGACAAATTCCTAAAAACCTATTGACAAATCGGTTTTTATAGTGTAGTATATAAGCATACTAATCCTATCAAACAGATAGACAAACTTAAAAGCAGGAGGATTTACAAATGAAAACAAAGATTTGTATATTGAATTTGCGAATGTGCAGCTCAGAAAAAACGGGCACAAAACGAATGTGCTGCTTTAAAAATTGTTGATTACAGCTTATAGAAACTAAAGCTAAAATAAAAATACCGAAATTCAAAAAGTTAAAAGGAGTTAATTATCATGAGTAACAGAAATTATAAATTTGAAACACTTCAGCTTCACGTAGGACAGGAAACAGCTGACCCTGTAACAGATGCAAGAGCAGTACCGATTTACGCTACTTCCTCTTATGTATTTCACAATTCACAGCATGCAGCTGACCGTTTCGGACTGAAAGATGCAGGCAATATTTACGGCAGACTTACAAACCCTACACAGGACGTTTTTGAAAGAAGAATTGCTGCTCTTGAAGGCGGTGTTGCGGCTCTGGCAGTTGCTTCAGGTGCAGCAGCAGTAACATATACAATCCAGAATCTTGCAGGTGCAGGTGACCACATTGTTGCCGCAAAGACAATTTACGGCGGAACATACAATCTGCTTGAACATACACTTCCTCAGTACGGAATCAAGACAACATTCGTTGATCCTGATGAAGAAGGCTCATTTGAAAAGGCTATCCAGGAAAATACAAAGGCAATCTTTATTGAAACTCTTGGAAACCCTAATTCAAATGTCATTGACATTGAAAAAATTGCCGGTATAGCTCATGCACATAAAATACCGCTTGTAATAGACAATACATTCGGAACACCTTATCTTATCAGACCGATTGAATATGGTGCAGATATTGTTGTTCATTCAGCTACAAAGTTTATCGGCGGCCATGGAACAGCAATCGGCGGCGTTATCGTAGACAGCGGTAAGTTTGACTGGGAAGCAAGCGGCAAATTCCCTTCAATTACAGAACCAAACCCAAGCTATCATGGAATAAGCTTTACAAAGGCAGTAGGTGCTGCGGCATTCGTTACAAAAATAAGAGCAATACTCCTCAGAGATACAGGTGCAACACTTTCACCATTCCACGCATTTATGTTCCTTCAGGGTCTGGAAACTCTTTCACTCAGAGTTGAAAGACACGTTGAGAACGCTCTTAAAGTTGTAAACTATCTGAGCAACCACCCACAGGTTGAAAAGGTAAACCACCCTTCACTTGCTGATGGCGAACAGAAGACTCTTTATAATAAATACTTCCCGAACGGCGGCGGTTCTATCTTTACATTTGAAATAAAGGGAACAGAAGATGACGCAAAGAAGTTTATTGATAATCTGGAAGTATTCTCACTTCTTGCAAATGTTGCTGATGTTAAATCACTGGCTATACATCCGGCTTCAACAACACATTCACAGCTGACAGGCGAAGAACTTCTTGATCAGGGAATCAAACCTAACACAATCCGTCTTTCAATTGGTACAGAGCATATTGATGATATCATTGAGGATCTCGAAGAAGCATTCAAAGCAATTAAATAATAAGATTATTCAGGTGCTGGCAGATATCTGTCAGCACTTTTTTCATGTGATTTCTCATATTGTTTTATTAAGTCTATTGCAAAATCACCACAAATATGGTACAATATAGAAAATAAAAAAACAGAGGTTGATAACGATGAAGTATTTAGTTGTTCTTTGTGACGGTATGGCTGATTATCCTGTTGAGGAGCTTGGTAACAAGACTCCGCTTGAAGCAGCTGATACCCCTAACATGGACGCACTTGCAAAAACAGCACAGGTGGGTCTTATAAAAACAGTTGCTGACGGACTGAAGCCGGGAAGCGATGTTGCAAATCTGTCAGTTCTCGGATATGACCCTATGGAATGCTATACAGGACGTTCTCCGCTTGAGGCTGGAAGTATTGGTATTGATATGAAGGATACTGACGTTTCTCTCAGATGTAATCTTGTAACACTCAGCGATGAAGCAAATTATGAGGATAAAACAATTCTCGATTACTGTGCTGATGATATTTCTACTGAAGAAGCAGAAATACTTGTAAACTATCTTGGAGAAAAGCTTAACAATGATGAATTCAGATTTTACAGTGGCGTAAGCTATCGTCATTGCCTTATCTGGAATAATGGTACTCTTGATATCGGTACGCTTACACCTCCACACGATATTACAGGAAAGCCTATTAAGGAATATGTTCCGAAGCATCCGAATGCTGCAAAGCTTTATGACCTGATGAAAAAGTCATATGACCTTCTTAAAGACCACCCGGTAAACAAGGCAAGGGAAGAAAAAGGATTAAGACCTGCAAACAGCATCTGGCTCTGGGGCGAAGGCGTAAGAGCAAACCTTATTAACTTTAAGGAAAAATTTGGTGTTAAGGCATCAATGATATCTGCTGTTGACCTTTTGAAGGGAATTGGTAAATTCTCAGGTATGAATGTTGTTGAGGTTGAAGGTGCAACAGGCTATATTGATACAAATTTTGAAGGCAAGGCGCAGGCGGCTATTGATGAATTCAAAAACGGTCAGGATTTTGTTTATATCCATGTTGAAGCACCGGACGAATGCGGACACAGACATGAAATTGAAAATAAGCCTAAGGCTATCGAATATATAGACAAGCTTATCCTGAATCCTGTGAATGCATATCTGAAGGGAACAGGTGAGGATTATAAAATTCTTATCACACCTGACCATGCAACTCCTCTTGCTCTTAAGACACACACAAACGATCCGGTTCCGTTTATGATATATTGCAGCAATAAGCCGCAGAATGGTGTTGAGCATTTTAATGAAAATACTGCCAAAGAAACAGGCTTGTACGTTGAAACAGGACACAGCCTTATGAATAAATTTATAAACGATTAATTATTTCAGGGCTACTGCATTTATATTTGCGGCGGTCCTGATTTTTTAACCGGAAAATATGATTGGAGAAAATATGAAATCAGAAAAAATAAAAAAGATACTGTCTGGGGTACTGTCATCTGCATTATGTCTGAATCTTGCTATCTCGGGCAACTATGCTGTAGTTGCAGATGAAAATACAATTTTGTCAGATGATAAAATTCCATCATCAGAAATATCTGAAAACGATCTTTTGCCAAGGGCAGAACTTCCGGGGATATATCCTGATGAAGAAGGTAATGAAACTGAATATGAGGAAAATTATAGCGAATATTCTTCAGAACTTTTTAAAGATCAGCCTGAAATTGCGGCAACAGAGGAAACTACTGAATCTGAAACGGGAACTGTTTCCGGCAGTTGTGGTGATGATGTTTCATTTACTCTTGACCTTTCAACAGGTAAGCTTATTATTTCCGGAACTGGTGACATGGATTTCCGTACTGTTTATACATCTGACGTTCCGTTTTATAAATACAAGGATAAAATTACAGAAATTGAAATTAAAAGCGGAGTTACCAGCATAGAGAATTATTCTTTTACAAGATGTGGTCAGCTCAAAAGTATTATAATTCCTGATACAGTAACAAGCATCGGGGAACATGCATTCAATGAATGTGAATCTCTTACAGAAATTGAAATACCGGATAGTGTTACTGAGATAGGTAACGAGGCATTTAACGAATGTTCAAAATTGGAAAGTATTACTCTCTCGTCAGGTATCAGTGAAATTCCGTATGGGACATTCTGGAACTGTGAGGCTTTAAAGAGTATAACAATACCTGACAGTGTTGAAAAAATTGGTGATTATGCTTTTTATTGCTGCAATTCCATGTCATCAGTGACATTTTCAAAAAATCTTAAAAGTATAAGTAAAAATGCATTTGCTGACTGTGCATCACTGAAATCTGTAATGTTTTATGACGGACTTCTGAATATAGGTGAAAGTGCATTTGCCCACTGTACGTCATTATCTGAAGTACATGTTCCGGACAGTGTGGAAACTATCGGCAATAATGCTTTTTATGATACGAAATTTGCAGACAGCATGACTGATGATTTTGTTGTTCTGGGTAATGGAATACTTTATAGTTATCATGGAAGTTCAGAAACAGTAACAATTCCTGAAAATGTAAGAATAATTTCAGACAGCGTTTTTGAGAACAATGAAACAATAAAATCAGTAGTGCTTCCTGAAAATTTAAAATCAATTGGTGAGAGTGCATTTAAAGGCTGTACATCTCTCAGTGATATCAACATAGTTGACAGTATAGAATATGTGGGATTTATGGCATTTGCTCAGACGCCATTTCTGAAAACGCAGAAAGATGATGCTGTGATTTTCGGAAAGTGTTTTTATTATTATCAGGGGGACGAGGAATCCTTTGAAATTCCTGAAGGGATTACAAGTATATCAAAGTATGCCTTTGAGTTCCATTTTAATCTCAAAAATGTAACTTTGCCGTCAACACTTAAAAAAATCGGCTATGGTGCATTTGTCGGATGTAGTGGAATTGAAAAAATAATTATTCCTGAAAGTGTAACAGATATTGGTGATTATTCAATCGGATATCACTGCCAAAACGGAACTTCAGGTACATTTATAAGTAATAGCATAACAATATGCGGCAACAATAACTCATCAGCAAATAAATATGCATCAGAAAATAATTTTAAATTTATTGCTCTGGATTCAGACGAACTAAGCGGTCAGTGCGGTGATAATGTATCGTGGAATTTTGATGTTTCTTCCGGTAAGCTGGTTATAAGCGGAAATGGTGCTATGTCTGAAACAAAAGATTGTTCTTTTAAAGACTATGAAAACCTTGTGAAAACTGTTATTATTAAAGATGGCGTGACATCTGTAAGCAAAGATGCATTCTATGGATTCGGTAATCTGGAAAGTGTTTCAATTGCAGAAAGCGTTGAAACGATAGATACATATGCGTTTGGCAATTGTGCCTCACTGAAGAACATAACTTTACCTGAGAGTGTGAAAAGCATTGGGAATTATGCTTTCAGATACTGTGATTCACTTGAGAAAATCAACATACCGGCATCAGTTACTGAAATCGGAGAGGGTATTCTCTACGATGATTATAAACTTGAAAATATAAATGTTGATAAAAACAACCAGAATTTTGCATCTTTAAATGGCATACTATATAATTCTGATTTTACAGAGCTTATACAGGTTCCAGCAAATTCTTCTGTAACATGCCTTGAACTGCCGGAAACTTTAAAATTTGTCGATGCAGCAGCTATGCATAATAACCTTAATGTAAAATGTATTGTATTTCCTGAAACGCTTACAAGCATAGGATACAAAGCATTTTATGATAATAGATCGATTGAAAAATTGATTTTCAAGGGTGATGCTCCATTAATGAATTCCGTGTATAATGTTAAAAATAATATTACGGTTTATTACAGTGGGTCATCATCAGGCTGGACTGATTTTCTTTCGGATAATTTTGGAGAGTCGGATAAATTGACTGCTGTGGATACTGACAAAATGCAGAGTACACAGTTAACCATAAATGCGGATAAAACAGAACTTTCAGCAGGTGAAACGCTTCAGCTTTCAGCAGATATATCACCGACACTTGCTCATGATTTTACATGGGAAAGCAGTGACAGTTCTGTTGTAAGAGTTTTTGCCGATGGAAAAATAATGGCTGTAAATCCGGGGACAGCAACAATCACTGTAACAGATGCCGACAGTAATTATTCTGCGGAATGTGATTTTACTGTAACAGGTGATACATTCAGCAAGCCTGAATCCGGAACACAGCTTATAGATGACGGAATAATAAATTATTCAGATGTATATACAGCAACAAAGCAGATACCTTGCAAGGAACTGAACGGAATCTACTTTTTCAATTTATCAAAGCTTTCATTTTATTCGTTTGTAACAAAGCAGTTTGAGGAAGTATATAATTTTGCAGAATGTGAAGATGTATATTATAATAACGGAAAATTGTATGTGGTATGTAAAAATATCTTTTATGTATATGACCTTGTTTCACGTTCAGTTGATAATATAGTATCACTTGGCGATTACTTAGCATCGGCTGTCGGTGCAGATGATAACGGACGAATTTATATTGCAGCAAGCAATCTTCAAAACTCTGATATACAAAATATTTTGCTTTTTAATAGTAACGGTGAACAGCTTTCATGTGCATCTTTCCCGTCAAGTATTTATTCTTTTACAGGTTTTGACAGCAGTAATGGAAATTTTTATATAGAAACATATTATGATTTCTATTCATGGGGATATTCTCATCCGGGACGTGCTCTCACAATGGGCAAAGTTGTCGGCGATAGGATTACGAATGTTGAAACATATTCCAGTTTTCTTGAAAGCGGTATTATTTCACGAAGCCTTGATTGTATTGACTATCTTTGCCAGGCTTATTATCTGGATCACAGGGAGAGTTCACAGCTTGTAGGCGGAAGATATCTTGTATCAGTAAGTGCTATGTCAAGTCTTGTTAAAATAATAGATTCAAAAAATGATAATTTAAATACCATTATGTCATTTGACCGGAAAGCAGAAGAATATGAATTTGACGATGACAGTTCAGATACATCAAGTATAGGAACAAGAACGGTTTACAATGAGTCAAATGACAGTATAATAATTTATGAAAACGGCAAGACACTTGCTGAATATGATATGTCAGGAAATAAACTTGCACAGGCCCCGACAGAGCACTACGTTTTTAATCTTATTAAATCAGGGGATACTATTATTGCAATTGAAAAGGACGGAAGTTCATATTATATTGAAACTTTTGACTGGAGTTCTCCTGAAAGTATTTCCATTTCAGCACAGACTGATACTATGAAAGTCGGTCAGACACAGCAGCTCACAGTTGAAAACGGAATGGGATACACAGCATCATATAAATGGGAAAGCAGCAATCCGGATATTCTTTCAGTTACTGATTCCGGAAGGATTTCTGCATGGAAAGCCGGAACAGCAAAAATAATATGCTCAACTTCTGACGGTAAACTGACGGCTGAATACATGATAAAGGTAACTGACAGTATTTCTGGAACCGATATTAAAAATCAGAAACAGCTTAAAGGACAGGCAATTGATAATAAATCAGCCAATAATTATACCAGATATGCAAACGTAGTGGATTCATATCTGGTGGAAAATGATGATAAAACCTTCACAAGAATTCAGAATATTGATGACAGTAAAATTCTGGTGGAAAATTACAACAACCAGTATGCTCTGACTGATTCAAGCGAAATCAGTGGTGAACTCAAAATATTTGGCGGATTTTACAGTGGCAGTGAATATAATTATTTTGTTTTCGGACAGTCCAATACGACCGAAAGTGATAACTGTGAAATTATGCGTATTGTGAAATACAGTAAGGACTGGGAAAGAATTTCTTCCTGTTCGGTAAAAGGTGCAAACACTTATATTCCTTTTGATGCAGGTTCACTGAGAATGACTGAAAATAACGGTAAACTTTATGTTTATACCTGTCATGAGATGTATCAGAGCAGTGATGGTTATCATCATCAGGCGAACATGACATATGTTATGGATGAAGAAAATATGGAAATCACTGATTCATATTATGATGTAATGAATATTACATATGGTTATGTCAGCCATTCCTTCAATCAGTTTATACAGACTGATGG
>OLWA01003600.1_pt1 | contig 11475 bp, 19 predicted proteins | sample 1673251 | NCBI WGS metagenome assembly OLWA01 (sample SAMEA3178937, study PRJEB25190) | human gut metagenome | biome: human gut; feature: human-associated habitat; material: faeces | place: Austria | collected 2013
AGGACGGATGGGATTCTGTGCTGACGGCAATCCGGAAGTTCGGATATTACAATCCAAAAGACGCTATGGAATATCTGGAAGGCATTGATCCTATAGCGGCAAGCTGCGTTCTGAAGATGGGATGGAGAAACCTTTGCACCTCGGAAAATGCCGTTGCAGACCGCGCCGCATTCCGGGGCTGTTATGAGATCATGGCGAAGCGCGAGCAGGTCTTCCTCTTTCAGGAAGCAATCAAGGGCATCCAGCTTAAAGGCATGAACGGCGAGATTTTGAAGATCGGGGGCGCGTGATGTTCAACGCTGCATTCAATGTGCATTACCGGCTGGAAAGACCGCCCTGCTACCAGAACGGCGAAAGCTGCAAGAAGCGCCATGCAGGTTGTCACGCCGAATGCGAAGAGTTCAAAGCGTACCGGCAGCGGCTGGAAGCGGAAAAGAAAAAAGCAAGAAAGACCTTCGACGCCGAATCCGCTGCTGACGAATTCAGGATCAAAGCCACATGCAAAAACAGGAAAGGAAAACAGAGACAGGTATAAAAACATGAAAGTATATATTGCCGGAAGGATTACCGGCGTTAAGAATTACGCTGAACAATTCCGCAAAGCTGAAAACTGGTTGATTGAAAACGGTCATATACCGTTGAATCCGGCAACGCTGCCGGAAGGTATGGAAAAAGCTGATTATATGCGCATATGCCTTGCAATGCTTGATTCGGCTGATGAAGCGTGGTTCTTACCGGGATGGATTCACAGCAAAGGCGCAAAACTTGAAGCAGAATATTGCAGGTATACGGAAAAGCCATGCAGATATTTTCAGGAAATGGAATAGGGGGATCAACCGAATGATGTACAAATACGGAATGAGAATGCGGGGTTTTGCACCTTGGTGTCAGCCCATGAAAGCAATTGTGATGGCAAAGAAGGACGAAAGCGGAAAGTATCACAACATTCTGATATATTCCGAGCCGCTGACGCAGAAGCAGCTTGAAGAGTTCGAGCTTGATTATCTTGGGGAGTGTGAATTGTGATAGCTGAACGGTTGACCTTTGAAGGAAACTTCTGTGACATTGCAAAATGCAGAGAACAGCGCTGGGGAAAATACTGCCCGGACGGTGCGTGCAGTCAGCGTAAGGTGTGGGAGCGGCTGAAAGAATACGAGGACGCCGCCGACGTTGTACCTGTACGGCATGGGCGGTGGGTAATGAGCAGCGATAGACCGGACACGATAATCTGCACCTGCTGCGACAGCGCCTTTGATGTTTGGAAAGCGGACATAAAACGGCATCACTACTGCCCCAACTGCGGCGCACGAATGGACGGTGCGGAATGACGATCCAAGAATGCAAGCGCCGCGAGCGTATTTACAAGAAGCTGGTGGAAAAGTTCCTGCCGACATTCACATTCGACAGCAACGACATGACACCAGAAGAGCTGGAATGCATTAAGGTTGCCCTGCTCCGCTCGGTTGCAATCGAAATGCTGAACATTGCGGATTTGAAAAAACGAAAGGACAGCGAACCGATGTTTGAAGAAAAAATCATCTGGCACGAGATCACGACGCGCCTGTTGACAGAAGAAGAAAAATCCGAGTATGCCGAGCGCGGATACGCTGACTATGAAATCCCTGAATATATGTTCTCCTGCGAAATGCCGGAAGACGGGCAGGAAATCCTTGTCGCCACAAGCTGGGGCGTTTCGCAGGACTTGTGCATGATCGATTGCGATGAATGCAACAACCTGTTCGAGCTTGAAACACGCGGTGATTGGGACGGCGTGGAAGCATGGGCGGACATGCCGAAGTACAAGGGGAAAGACGATGAGCAGTAAATCCAAACGCCGCCGCCCGGAGCGCGTGAGCATGACAAAAGCTGTCACAGCCGCCGAAATCATGTTCGTGTGGGCTTGGATGGACGTTTTTCATCCTTCCCCGGACGATGTGCAGAAGCTGAAGGCAAGCCTGAACAACGTCGCTGAAAGCGTAAATCTCGGCAACCTGAATATCTGGGAAATCCGGGAAGCAATTAAAGATGAACACGGATGGGAGATTGCTTGAATGTTTCATGTTAACGGAAGCAGAAAATGTGAAATCTGCGGCGAGATTTTCAATCGGATCAGCTACAACCAGCGCTATTGCGGCGAAAAGTGCAAAAGAGAAGCAAACATTCTTCGCAGCCGCGAGAAACGCCGAACAGAAAAGCTGAACGCGCAGACAAAAACCAAGCACGACACGCTTTCCGAAGTCGCGAGGAAGGCAAACGCTATGGGGCTTACATACGGGCAGTATATGGCATTGCAGAAAGGACGGTGATTATATGATTGATTCAAAAAAATATTTGCTGAAGGTCAGGACAGCGGATTTAAAGACTGCCGCGTATGCGAACAATCTTCAGGCGGCAAAGGATATGCTGTTCAAAGTTACGCCGACATTGAAGGACGTTTCCAGTCTCGGCGGTGATATGAAAAGCAAGACCGAAGAAGCGCTCTTCAAAATTGAAGAGTATATGGAACGCCTGAACCGTTCGATTGACAAGGCCGTTGATATCAGGGATGAAGCCACGGAATTGGTTGATCTGCTGATAGCAAATGAACGGTATTATAAAATCTTGCGGAAGAGATACTTTGAGTATGACAGGAAAACATACAAGTACAAAACACTTGAAGAAATCGCTGAAGAAATGGGGACAAGCAAGCAAAATGTTGATAAGATGCACGGGCGAGCGCTTGCGGAATTAGACAGGATAATGAAAGGCGGTTGACAGAAGTTGACGAAAGTTGCTTGTCTGTCTGCGAAATCGTGGTATCGTAGGAAGAAAGAAAAAGAAGATAAAGAAGACAAAGAATAGATATGATCCTTGCCAGTCGGGTTTGCTCCTTTCCCCGGCTGGCTTTTATAATACCATGAAATAAGGTGATGATTGTGGAAGAAAAGAAATTGACGGCAAAGCAGAAAAGATTCTGTGATGAATATCTGATTGATATGAACATAACGCAGGCTGCAATCAGAGCCGGTTATTCAAAGAAAACAGCGTATGCAATAGGTCAGGAAAACCTGAAAAAACCTACGCTAAAAGAATACATAGAAAAACGTATGGCCGAAAAGGAAGCCGAGCTTGTCGCGGATCAGGCGGAAGTCATGAAATACCTTACTTCTGTTTTGCGCGGAAGGTCTGAATCTGAAATTGTCGTTATTGAAGGCGTTGGCGAAGGCTGTTCCGAAGCGCGGACGATGCGAAAAGCCCCGGACGAAAAGGAACGTCTGAAAGCTGCTGAACTGCTCGGACGTGCGCACATGATGTTCACGGACAAGGTTGAACAGACCGTTGACATGGATTTGAACATCACGGTGGATTACGGTGATGACGAATGAGCAACCGCAGCAAAGGGAACAGAAAGGCGCAAAGGGAAAGACGATATGAGCGCCGGAAGCTGCGTCCGGAAAGGCAGAAAGAAAAGCACCTTCTGATTGACGGCAATTACTCTTTCTTTCCTGCCGCGTATTGCAAACACTATCAGGCGTGGCTTACGGTCGGTCTGATGGAAGTCCATAGATGCGCTGAAAGGCAATGCGAACGGCTTGAAAAAGGTGGTGATGCCGTATGAACATTTCAGTCAAGATGAATCCTTGCTTCAAAGAGGTTGACAGAAGCGATAAAAGATACATTGTTATGAAAGGTTCGGCTTAGCTGGATCTGGAAAATCTGTTGACACGGCACAGAATTACATTCTGCGGCTTATGAAGGATAAAGGCCGGAATCTGGTGTGCATCCGCAAATCCGACATAACGAACCGTGACAGCACATTTGCAGAGCTGACCGGCGCTATATACCGTATGTTTGGAGATCAGGCAGAACGGTATTGGCAAATCAATATGTCCCCGCTGAAGCTCACCTGCAAGGCAAACGGCAACCAGATTATCTTCCGTGGCATGAACGATGACAAGCAGCGTGAAAAGCTGAAGTCCATCACATTCCAGCGCGGCAAGCTGACTGACGTCTGGTGCGAGGAAGCAACCGAGCTGACACAGGCCGACGTTGAAATCATAGATGACCGTCTGCGCGGCGAGCTGCCGCCCGGACAGTTTTATCAAATCAGGATGACCTTCAATCCCGTGAATAAGAATCACTGGATCAAGAAGGTCTTTTTTGATATTCCCGATCCGAACGTACTGACACACCACAGCACATACCAGATGAACCGCTTCATTGACGAAGCATACCGCGCCAGAATGGAGCGCCGCCGCCTTGTCGATCCCGAAGGCTACAGAATCTATGGTCTTGGTGAATGGGGAGAGATCGGCGGTCTGATCCTTCACAACTGGGAGATCAAAGAAGTCAGCCTGAATCTGAACGATTATGACGATATCGCCATAGGACAAGACTTTGGATTAACAGTAGTCCCCTTACATAGCGATATGTATTGAATAACACGGTGAACCGCTAAATGGCGGGTGTGGCGCAAGCTGCTAACGGTGAAAATCTAAATATTAGTGGTTGTAATCGTGCTAACTTTGCGGTATAATATCCGTGGGTGATAGCATGGTTATTTACAAGATAACAAACACAAAAAACGGTAAAGTATACATCGGGCAAACTGTTCAGCCGTTCAACAAGCGTGTGTCTGAACATAAAAAGAAAATGCGAAACAGCGCAGATTTTCCATTGTATAACGCAATGAGAAAATACGGTATAGACGCATTTTCTTTTGAAGTCATCGACACGGCGAGTAACCAAGAAGAACTCGACGAAAAGGAAAGGTTTTGGATTGCACATTGCAATTCACAACATCCGAATGGTTACAACTTGACGGCTGGTGGAGCTGGAACATTCGACTATCACCACACAGATGATGACAAGAAGAGAATGAGCAGCTTGAAAAAAGGTGTGTTCGATGGGGAAAACAATCCATTCTATGGCAAGCATCATTCCGCAGTGCAAATAGAAAAGTGGAAGCGTGAGCGAAAAGGACGCAAGCTGACAGAGGAATGGAAGCAGAATATTTCAAAGACAAGAAACCGAGTGCCGATTATAAATATAGACACCGGGGAAGTTTTTGAAAGTGCAAGGCACGCAGCGAGATATTACGGGAAAGACCCCGACAGCGGAACTTCCGGGGCAATTGCAAAAGTGTGCCAGAAAAAGCCTAAATACAAGACCTATATGGGCTACCGTTTTGAATATTATAATCCACTAATACATGACAATACCGTGCCAAACCTTCAATTCTTGAAGGAAGGTGTAACGACTATCCGCAAGGAGTAGGTTGCAGGTGAAAGCCCTGCTTCCGAAGTGCCGTGCAACTAAAAGCAATCGCAGAAATGCGGTTGCTTTTTTAGTTGATGATATAGTCTACTCCCCTAATAAATATCGGGAAACCGAGGGTATAAAGGTCAACCACGCCAACGCAATCCTGTTGCTTGGCATCAAGGACGATGACATTTCCATACTGTCTGAAATCTACGTCTTTGAAAAGGACACAGCAGAGATCATCCAGCTTGCAGCCAGCATTCCACGGAATAAACAGATGTGGTGCGATAGCGCAGAGCCTGACAGAATTAAGATGTGGCAGAAAGCCGGTTTCCGCGCCCGTGGTGTGGACAAGGGCGGCAGCGCCGGAAGCGTCAAGGCACAGATTGACTGGCTCAAACAGCGGAAAATTTTTGTCCATCCGCATTGCGTGAACACGATAAAAGAGTTGCAGCAATGGAAATGGAAAAAAGATGATAAGTCAGGCGAATACATCGACGAACCTGTCCCGTTTCAGGATGACGCAATGGCAGCGTTGCGTTATGGCGTGGAGGGCTGGCGCAAGGTTAAAAGATGGCTGACTTAATCATAGATTTGAAAAATTGAAAGTGAGTGCCACAATATGGACGAATACGGAAGAAGGCTGACCGCCGTGGAAGAACGGTGCAAATCAAACACGCACAGAATAGACGATCTGTATGAGAAGCAGGAAAAAATGAGCGATACGATCAAGACAGTCGCTGTCATGGCGTCCGAGCAGACGCACATAAAAGCGGATGTTTCCGAGATCAAAAGCGATGTAAAGAAGCTCATGGGCAGAGACGGCAAGCGCTGGGAAATGGTCGTTGAAAAGGTCATACTTCTTGCCGTTGCCGCTATGGTCGGCTATGTCCTGCTGAAAATTGGGCTTCAGTAAAAAGGAAGGTGAAAAGCCGTGCTTTCCATTGATGAAATCATCGACGATATGGGCTTTGATGCTGTCTTTGTCGGCACAGGCGCAGGCCTGCCCTCCTTCATGGGTATCCCCGGCGAAGCATTGGTCGGCGTTTATTCCGCAAATGAATACCTGACAAGAATCAAGGATTTCCGAATCTTCTTCATTGATGCAGACGGCAACATGAAAGAAGATAAAACAAAATCCAACATCAAGATTAGTCATCCGTTCTTCCGGCTGCTGGTGGATCAGCAAGCGCAGTATATGATCCAACGATGGCGGCTTCCGGCATTGATTTCGTTCCATATAACAATTTCCCAGCAATTCTGCATGAGCGTGAAGCTGTTCTTACAGCTTCTGAAGCGGACGCATGGCGCAAGGGCAACGGCGGCGCAGGAAACGGCGTCGTTATCAATCAGTACATCAACGCACCGGCGCAGACGCCCGTTCAGCTTGCGAGCGCAACGGCGGCTTATTTCGAGCAAGCGAGGTGGGCAATTTGAATTTCAACAATCTTTCCAAGCTGTTCCGTTACGTCAACGACAACGGCGACAGCATCACGTTTGACTATGCCGGGGGCTTTCTTATCAACAAGCCTTCCGGCATTGATACGCTGTCCATCAATCTGTCACAGGCGCAGGGCATCGATCAGGTCGGCGCGACAATCCAAAGCACCAACATCCAACCGCGCCCTGTGACGATCACGGGCTATCTTGTGGGCGATATGCAGACGGAGAACAAGGAAAAGCTTCTGTCAGTTGTCCGTCCCGATCTCGGCGGCAAGCTGTATGCGGATGACTATTATTTGAACGTCTATCCAACAGCAACGCCGATCATTGAGCCGAAGCGACAGCTTGCACAGTTTCAGCTTTCGCTTCTGGCTGCGTATCCGTATTGGTGCAAGGATGACAGCGCAAGCGCCACGCTTTCCGGTGTTCAAAAATATTTCCGGCTGCCATGCAATTTTTCAAAGACGTATCGCTTCGGTTCGCTAATGCAGACGCAGTTCATGAACGTTGCGAACCGTGGGCAAGTGCCTATTCCCTACACGGCAACCTTTGTTGCAAAAGGTGATGTTGTAAATCCGAAAATCACCAACGCAACAACTGGAAAATTTCTTCTGATTAAGAAAACGCTTGTCAGTGGTGAAAGGCTTGTTGTGGAGATCACACACGAAAGAACCTATGTAACGTCATCCGTGGACGGAGACTGCCGGGGCGCTTTGAGCCTGTCAAGCAATTTGTTCCGGCTGGATGTTGGCGATAACGTTCTGAAGCCGGAAGCGGCGTCCGGACTGGAAAACCTTCAGGTGGACGTTGACTTTGCAACGGAGATTGTGGGGATCGCGCTATGAGCCTTGAAATCTATCCTTCGGACTTCTCCACGCGCTATGAGCTGAAGCACGCCGTTTCCGTTCAGATGTCCGTCTACTACAACGACATCGGCAAGCTGACCGTTGTTGCGCCGGTTAATGATTACAACATCAAGGCGCTGCAAGTCGGCAACATGCTTTTCGACACGGAAAGAAACGTGACATACATCCTTGTCAACACGAAGCACGACACGGATCAAAGCCGAATCACAGCGAATGGCTATACGGCAAACTGGCTGCTGAATAAGCGCTGTATTGCGTCCGAGCACCACCTGACAACGCTGGAAAGCGGCGTGTACGCGCTTGTCAACGCGAACTTGCGGAATATGTCACGACTTGCGACGGCGGCTGCTGCGGGGCTTACAGAAGCCACAGACGCGATTCTGAAAGGCGGTCAGCTTCTGGATGAGATCATGCCCTATCTGGAAGAAGCCGGTCTTGGTCAGAAAATGGTGTGGGACGCCGAAACGCTTTCCCACACCTTCAAGATTTACAAGGGCGCAGACCTGACGGCTGGCATCCACGCAGTTGTCTTTTCCGAAGAGCAGGGAACGGCGCAGGAGCTTGTCATCAACGACGATGACAGCACCTTGAAAAACTTTGCTTATGCCACGGGAACGCTGAAAGACGATGTTGAATTCGTCGAAGAGATCGGCACAGCAACCGGTGACACGCGCCGCGAAGTCTGGTTCGATACGAACGTCCGGCAAGAGGACGAAGAAAGCGCGGACGATTGCAAAGCACGGGCGAGAGCCTACGCCACAATGGAGCTTGGCAAGCGCATTCGGCGCAAGTCCTTTTCCGTTGCTATTGACAGCGCCGATCTTGGCGTTGCCTACAATCTCGGCGACATTGTTTCCTGCGTGTCCGTCCGCTTCGGCGTGTCCTTCAATGCCCGAATTACCGGTGTAAAGTACAAAATGGACGCAAACAGCACAAGCACCGAAATTGTTCTCGGTGATCCAATATTAACTGCATTAGGGGAGATGAAATTAAATGGCTGAAATCAAGAGTTTCCCGAACAATCAGGATGAATACAGCGGCGCGGAAGACGTTATGCGCTGGCTGCATGGGAGAACATCCGGCGTTTTTGCCGCGTCAGGAAATGCGGCGGTTGCCGCGCTTGCAACGCCGGGAATGGCTGTCACTGTCTCGGACGGCACGGGCTGGATGGCGAACGCAAACAATGACGGCGTAGTCTGGTGGAATGACACAGAGAGCGTAAGCGGCGCGAAGTTGCAGCTTGCCATTGACGCGGCGGACGGCGTTCTGAACCGCATTGACCGCGTTATTGTGGAATGGAAAACCACGAACTACGTTGACCGCCCGGAAATTAAAATCCTGAAAGGCGCGGCATCCAGCACGGCGGCAGCTCCGGCGCTGACCAACAGCGGAACGAAGCGGCAGATCAGTCTTGCACAGATTTCCGTTGCTGCCGGCACAACTGCAATCACAGCTTCCATGATTACTGATGAACGGCAAAACCCGGACGTCTGCGGCCTTGTGACCGACACGTTGAGCATCGACACAAGCGTCATTAACGCACAGTTCACCGAGCTGCTTGCGCAGCTTCGGGCGGCGATTGAACAGGCGGCGAGCAGCCAGATCGCGGACGGATCGATCACGACGCCAAAATATGCCAACAAGTCCGTCACTGCCGAAAAGATTGCTGACAACATCCCTTATACGAAGTTCGGGATTTCCGCCGATCAGGTGCGGCACATCTATGTCGGCACGAGCGAAACGCCACCGAGCGAGTGGCAGAGCGGCGACTTCTACGCGCAGATCGTGTGAGGTGAGTTGAATGGGATGGAGCACATCGGCGCCGACGCTGCCGAGCGGAAGCTCGTGGGCGCAGGTCGGCACGACGTCTGTTGAAACGAACAACCTGAAAATCACGAGCACGATTTACGCCGCGCGGCTTGACGGAAATGGTTTTGCTGTCCGCGTGACGGAAACCAGAACGTTCTACAAGTCCTATTTCAACCAGACGTACCACCGCTGCGACATAGGCGGTGTTACGGGGACGGCGTACACCGGCTCATGGCCGGCCAACAGCGGGGATACGGTATCGTACTACTTCACCGGAGAAGCCGCTGCCGGGACGAGCATAACGGTTACTGTAGGCCGTCAGGCCGATTCGACAGGCGACATGAAGGCGAGCACCTTTGCCGCCCCGGCGTTGCTCGGCTTGCCATTCGTGTTTAACGACAATGGAACGCCGAGAAAGGTTGCGAAGTGGATGTACAACGACAACGGCACAGCAAAAAACGTCATTTTGAAATACCACACATAAAAAAGTTGGCGGGACGTGGAAGCAAACGACGCAGTACCGCAAGGGCGGCGCATGGAAATAAAATAAGGGGGAAAAACATGAAAGGAATAACTTTCGGCACATATCACAGCTACGATGATTTCAATCTGCTGTTGACATCAAAGGAAGTTGCAGCCCCGAAAGTGAAAACGATTGAAATTGACGTTCCCGGCGCAGACGGAGCGATTGATCTGACAGAGTTTTTCGGAGAACCGAAGTATGAGAACGTCACGCACAAATTCAAGTTTTCAACGATAGTGCCACAAAGCGAATTCCTTACACTTTTTTCAACCATCAAAAACGCGATACACGGTAAAATGCAGCGGATCATCCTTGACGATGATCCGCTTTTTTACTATGTTGGACGGTGCTTTGTTTCATCTTTCACGAATGAAAAGAACATCGGCAAAATAAGCGTGGAGTGCGATTGCGAGCCGTACAAATACAAGCTTGCAAAAACCGTTGTCACGCAGACTGTGAATGGCGAAAGCGTGATTTCCTTGCCGAATCTCCGAAAGCGCGTTGTTCCGCTGGTAACGATCACAGCAGACAGCGCCCTGCATATCGTCTATGAAACATACAACATTTGGGACTTGGGCAGCGGCAGCTACACATTGCCGGAACTGGAACTGAAGGCCGGAAACAACAGCGTTTCCGTCAGCGGAGAAGGAACGATTTCCTTTTCCTATCAGGAAGCGGGGCTGTGATTATGTACAGGGTATATTGTGACGGCGCGACGCTGTATAACAGCAGCCTTGAAAGCCTGAAAATCTTCAATCCGTCCTTTGAATTGGAGCTGAACAAGACCGGCAGCTTTCAATTCGCAGTTTATCCCGGTCATCCACAGTACAGCGCAATAAAAAAGCTGCTGTCGATCATCACGGTTTATCAGGATGATTATTTAATCTTCCGTGGGCGCGTTCTTGACGATGAAATAGGCCGCTACAACGAAAAGCATGTGACCTGCGAGGGCGAGCTTGCTTTTCTGTTGGACAGCATCCAGCGCCCTTATGACTATTCCGGGACGGTGGCCGGGTTTCTTAACCTGCTGATAGATAACCACAATGCGCAGGTAGAGGAATCGAAATGGTTCACGGTCGGGAATGTGACTGTCACCGATCCGAATGATTATATCGTCCGGTCAAACATCGACTATGTTGATACATGGACAGAGCTGCAAAAGAAGCTGATTGACCTGCTGGGCGGCTATATCGTCATCCGGCATGAAGGCTATATCAACTACATTGATTATCTGCAATATTTCACGCTGCTTTCTCCGCAGAAGATCACCTTCGGAAAGAATCTTCTTGACCTGAAGCGGATCAGGAAAGGTGCAGACATTGCAACGGCGCTGATCCCGCTGGGCGCAAAGCTGAAGGACGATGAAGGCAAGGACACCGACAACCGCCTGACGGTTGCCGCCGTCAATGACGGCCTTGATTATATCGTCGATGAGGAAGCTGCCGACAGGTACGGCCTTATTTTCGCAACGCATACATGGGATGACGTGACCGAAGCGTCAAACCTTCTGGCAAAGGGACAAGCATACATTTCCGGCCTTGTCAACCAGCCGGAAACCATAGAGCTGACAGCGGCTGACCTTGCGACCGTTGA
>OLWA01003602.1_pt1 | contig 11474 bp, 11 predicted proteins | sample 1673251 | NCBI WGS metagenome assembly OLWA01 (sample SAMEA3178937, study PRJEB25190) | human gut metagenome | biome: human gut; feature: human-associated habitat; material: faeces | place: Austria | collected 2013
GCAAGTTTATACTTAAAAAAATTCATTTTTATAATTTTGAAAATTAATTTTTTTAATCTTTACAATTATTTACTTGCTTTATATATCCTTTCAAGTTATAATAGGATAGATAATTTTTTATCAATCTTTATAATGCTATATAAATATGAATGTGTTTTTCTAAAAGGAGCAGATTCTATGATTAGAAAATTAAACAGCCGAGATGCTGGAGATATTGAATATTGTTTACAACAAAAGCCTATGTTCGGGCAGTTTGTTCGTATTTTTATAAAAGATTTAGGTATAGATATAGAGAACTGTAATATTTTTGGATACTATGAAAAAACTAAATTGACTTGTATTTTTTCAGTTGTACTCAATAATCTTATGGTTTATTCTTATGCTGATATTGTTCCGGCAAAGGAAATATTGGACTTTTTAAAAAACCACAATATAAACTTTTCAATAATGAAAGGTGAAGAAAGTATATTGCAACAGTTTACACCTTACGTTAAAGTGGTTACAAAATACGGTACTCTCCTTTGCAAACTTTTCAGGGAGGAATTTACACCTGTAGACTATAGTGACATTGTTATTGAAAGAGCTGACTCTAGTAATGTTGATGAAATACTTGGTTTCTTCAATAACACTATTGAATACAAAATGCTTTTAAGCCCAGAAGATACAAAGAAATTTGTAAACTTTGGCTACACATATTTCACTAGAGAAAATGGGAAAATAGTTGCCCTTACAATGTGCAATTATATGAGCCGAGATATTGCAAATATCAGCGTTTTAGTTACTGCTCCAAATGCCAGAAATAAAGGCTATGGCAGTAAATTATTAAGTAAAATTTGCGAAGAACTTTTGAAAATAAGCAACAGTTGTTCCATATGTTATGATGTCATAAACGTTCTCAGTATTTACAGAACTGTCGGCTTTAAAGAAATTGATAAACAGGCAATATATATTGTAATACAGTAAAAGCATTGGCTATGGTGGTATGCCCTCTATGTATTTAGAGGTAGCATATCACTTGTGCCAATGCTTTTTATGAATTATACACATTAAATTTATTTTCGGTGTGTATATCTTTAATTTTTCTTTTTAAGACTAATAAACTTCTTGAATGCCTCTGTATCAGTATTTATAATAAGCTCATCTGGCATTTCAACCTCGTCTAAAAGTTTTTGAACATTAGTAAAATCCCCAACAGAAGTCATATAATGGGCATCACTGCCTAAAATTACAGGCATATCCTGTTTTTTACACTCTAAAATAATATCCTTTACTATTTTATCCCCACCTGCTCTTGAACCATTAGGGTCAAGTGATGAATTATTTATTTCCAAAAGTGTATTATAATCTCTGGCAGCTGTTACCAACTTTTTAACATCAATAGGATAACGTGGGTCTCCCGGGTGTCCAATAATATTTACCAAAGGATTTTTAATAACATTTATAAGAGTTTCTGTAAAATCTTCTTCTGATTTTGGGTCAATACAAGGCAAGTGTAAACTTGCAATAGCTATATCCAAATTTTTGAGTATTCTCTCTGACATATCCACTTTTCCTGTGCTGTCCAAAATATTAAGCTCAATCCCCTTTAAAACTCTTACCCCTTCAATATATTCAGGCAAAATTCTTAAATTCAAAAAATGTAAATATCCACAACTTCCCGGCATTTTAGGTGCGTGGTCTGTCATACCAATAATTTCAAGACCTATTGACGCAGCATATTTTGCATTTTCTGTTACTGTACTATATGCGTGTCCACTTGAAACTGTATGAGTATGTGTATCAATTGAATATTTCATAAATTCACCTTCCTTATTCATTCCACATATTATCACACTAGTTTTAATAATTCACCATAAATATTTCACATTTTACTTCTATCATCGTTAATATAAAAACCAAACCGCATATGAAAGGACGTGTTTATTATGTCTCATTTTTTCAAAAAGCACTGGTGGGGATTAGTATTCGGAACGGCACTTCTCGGATACAGTACCTTCTGTGTCCTTGATACATTTTTAATACCTAAAAATGTTGTTTCTATTGATAATTACAATGAATATCCTGATAGCTTTACCAGCTCAGTAAGCAATGATAATAACAATAACAGTGGCGACAATACCGGCAATATAATTGTAACCGACACAAGCTATACAAGTGATTCAGTTGCAATTAATATAACTACACTTCGTGAATACAATACTGATATATACGTTGCAGATGTTGTAATTAAAGACATCTCATATCTGCACGCCGGCCTTGCCAACGGGGTATTTGGAAGAAATATAACAGCCAAAACCTCAGATATAGCCAGCGACTGCGATGCAATACTTGCGATAAATGGTGATTACTATGGTTTCAGAGATTATGGACCTGTTATAAGAAATGGCTATTTATACAGAAGTTCTGCCAGAGATTCCAGCAGTGAAGCGCTGGCTATATACAATGATGGTAATATGAAAATATTGAAAGAATCGGACATTAACACCGACTCACTTTTATCAGATGGAGTTCTGCAATTATTCAGCTTTGGTCCCAGACTAGTAGAAAATGGTAATGTTGCCGTATCTGCTGGACAGGAGGTTGACCAGTCAATGACAAGCAATCCTCGTACAGCAATAGGCATAATTGCCCCACTGCATTATGTGTTCGTAGTCTCTGACGGCAGAACTTCCGCAAGCTCTGGTCTGTCACTTCTGCAGCTTGCCAGTGTTCTTAGAGACCTTGGCTGTGAAACAGCATACAATCTTGACGGCGGTGGCTCTTCAACTATGTACTTCATGGGAAATATAATAAATAATCCGACAACTAATGGAAAAACAATCTCTGAAAGGAAGGTGAGCGACATTGTATATATCAGATAAAGCTCATAAAAAAGCTGAATTAAGACGCATGATAATATGGTTTGGAATATCCGTATTCTGCCTGATATTCTATCTTATATATAACCAGTTCTCACACGGTGTACAATCTGCATATATGACATATCTCTTTGCATGGCCACTGGTTCTTGGCTTCCTGCCATGCGCTACTCTATATATCATAAGCAGATTAAGAAAAAGCACTATCAGGATATCTTCGATATCCGATAATGCTTACTGTTCAGGTGTTGCAGCCCTGACTGTAAGCAGTCTGTTAAGGGGCATATTCGAGATAGCTGGAACTGCCTCCATATATGAGACCTGGCTTACATACGCAGGACTAACCCTGATTATTATTGGAATTATTACTGGTATAATTGGTATTATCCATACTAACTAAAACAATAACTAAAATTCAATATCAACTGTACCGTTAGCGTGCTTCATATAATCAAAAAGCTTAGGTGCTGTAAGAAGTGTAAGTGGATCTTTCTCTGTATCATCCTCTTCAAATATCTTAACAACCTCATCGATTTCTGAGTTAGAAAGAGAATTAATATACTCTCTCATCTCAACTATTGTCATATTAAATAATTCTTCTTTACTCTTCATAACCTGTTGTCTCCTTGATAAACTCTTCTAATCAATTCTTTTTCTAACTTATTACTCGGTGCGTCCTGTATAGATTACCTTACCGGTGTTCCATAACTCTGCTGTTCTTCTTGCAGCTTCCAGTCTTTCATCATCGTTCTTAAACTCAAAAGTTGCTGACTGACATCCGCAATCCAGACATGTTACATAGTAACCATGGTCCTCTTCTTCAAGTATAGATGGTCCGAAGCATCTCGGACAATCCTGTAAATCAATCATCTCGTAAATCTCCATGTTATACGTCCTCTCTTAATGTTTTATATATTGGAAAATTAATGTGTTTTCTGGCAACATGGATGATTATAGCACATTTGAGGGGATGATTGTTAACTTGATTTGTTTTTATTTAATTATTCGCACTTGCTTTATTACCATTTAAATTTTCATTACCTTTTTGTTTTTTATCAGTTTCACCATCATTGATTAATTCAATAGCATTTTCATATTTATCTCTTCAATTTTAAAAAAGCCATATTAGGCATATCATATTGTTTTGTAAGATTGTTATAGTTAAAGGGGTTGTTTTGTTCAACAACATTAAATATAGCAAATTGCGGGTAGCCAATAAGCTTGCAATTGAGCTTAATATCCTCTTCTGTTCTGTCTTCTAATTTAATTTTTCGTAAACGATCACTTTGAGCAAAAAATTCTGATTCCATACGACGTACTTCAGAATAATTAGGCAACACCTTTTCGATAGCACTATATATCTTTGACTGAGTATCATCATCAATTATCTTAGTCAAATCAGACGAATATGGTTCTTTGTTTAATATTAGATAATGTGGCACACCGTATTTGACTCCATTACGGCATTCGACAACAAATATACTAGTTGCATCCTCCGGCTTACATGATATTTCATCCAAAAAAACATAATCTTTGGGAGAAAAAAGAACTCCGTTTTTAACAAACGTCTTATTGTATTTTTCAGAAATAATCCTCTCTAAGTACTTTTCACTTTGGTATCCCCAAAAAATACTCATAGTTTCCCAATTACGCATTTCCTTCATGAGTTTAGTAAATTCGAAAGAATGTCTATCCGTTGTTTTTAAATACTCATATGTTTCATCATATTTTTGTCTACAAAAATTCATTAAATCATACTCAACATCTTCCGTGTTTAAAAGAAAAGTTTCGATAAGCCTATTAACGATGTCTGCTTTCGATAAGTTCTTTAAAGCAGCACTTTTTTCAAGAATATCATAGTTGTCTGGATAAAAGTCAATTGAAGTCTTTTTATGTTTCATAATTAATCCCTCCTTTGTTTACATTATATACTATATGTTGTTTTGTGTAAATAACCCTTTTGGGTTATTTGCATAAAAAGTTATTTTCTTACATTATGTGATTAGAAGCCTCCCCCAACATTTCCTATCACGGAAAGACTTTATATTGTAACTGCATATCTTAGCATTACTGTAAACCTTGTGATTCTTCCAAAAAGAAAGAAATCATTTAAGATGATTAATTCTTGTGATTTCCATTAATTAAAAACATTATATATTCCGTATCTATGTGATACTATAACATTCTTATCCGTTGAAGTTGAACATTTAAATACTCTCTCTGGAGCACCAAACACCTGATTATTTTTAATTTCTTCACATTTTCTCAATATTTTTTCGTTGTTTCATTATAAGCCTAGCTCTCAATCGCTAGCTTTTCATTTTCGACAGCTAACCTCTGAAGTTTTACTTGGCTTTCTACTACTATATGATCATCAAACATTCTTATCTTAGTTTCAAATACTTACTTTAATATTTCAATTTGGAACTGTTAATGTTACAATTTATATAAATATACAATTTGTATTTCATATTTTCATGCATAATACAACACTCATTACGCACGAGATAAGCTGGATTAACAAGGAGGATTTATTATGGATAACTGTGAATATTTGTATCATTATACTAATATAGAAACTCTAGCTCTAATATTAAAGAACCGAACGATACGCTTTAATTCACTTGATAAAATGGACGATTTACAAGAACAACAAACCGCCGACATAGAAAATATCGGACAATTTTGTTATATAAGCTCCTGGACAGAAGACGATACAGAAAGTATTCCAATGTGGAATATGTATGCATCTTTAGATTTAGGAGTACGAATTAAACTTTGCAAAAATCCATTTAAAATATATAACATTACTGCGGAAGATTTATCAAAAGTAATCAATGCTCCTGTAACTGACGAATCAAATGGAAACCCTATCCAAAGTATAATTCCTATTACCGAAATGTTTGCCAAAGGATTTATTATTTTTCCGACGATAACTAAAGATTTATTGTTTAAAGTACAATATACTAATGACAGGGAAAAATTGTACCCTCATCTACTTAATGAAGATGACAAAAGATTTTCCATTACATTAGGAGAACTGGGAAAGTTTAAAAATTTGCATTGGAGATTTCAAAATGAATGGCGTTACATACTTACAATTCTTCCTCTTAATTTAAATCAATCGGTCGAAAACACTTTTAACGACTTCCAACTTATAGCAAATAAAATGCGATTAGGTCTAGAAAAACAACCATTCGCATACTATGACATGCACTTATCTGATGAAGCTTTTAATAAAATGGAGATTACACTAAGTCCTCGTATAAGTAGCGGAAGCAAAGTTATTGTTGAAAGTCTTATTGAAAAATATAACCCTTCAGCTACGGTGTCTGAGAGCCACCTAGTTGGATTAATTTAGTCGCTCATACTAATAATTTTTTGTGCTTTACAAAATTATTGCAATCAGAAAGAATAAGCCAAGAAACGCTGCAATTCGGCATTTCTTGGCTCATATACATTATTCAAACTTAATATAATATTTTCCTGTTTTTTTCACATGTTATGTATTATACACCTTTAAAAGATTCATCAGATCATTAATCTCCTCGGCAATCTGCTTACCATTATCAGTATCCTTTACGAACACGCGCTGCTTTTCCACATAGACAACCTGCGACTCAGATTCAATGTCTCTGTTACTGTTAATCGCCATATTAATGCTCATAAATGGATGATGCTCTTTAATCTTCATTCCATGAGAATTATAGATAAGCGTATATCCGGCTATCCCTGTGGCATCATGATATCCTTCGCAGAAACCGCCGTCTATAACAATCAGTTTTCCATTAGCCCTTACCGGGTGCTGCCCTTCCTTCGTCCTCACAGGAGTATGCCCATTGATAATATGCGCATTCTCATTATAGAGATTAAACTCCCTTAAAATCATCTTGCAGACTCTTTCATTCTCATAATGGATATAATATGGATTTTTGTCTTCTTTAATCGCATCGTTATAGTCAGCATTTTTCTCCTTGTCAAGGAATGTTCTTTCAAATGTTTTAATACACCTTCCCGTTACCGGCGATAATATATTGCTCCATAAAAACCACATAAAATCCACTGCGTCCGAATCACCAGTTCTTGCCTGTCTCACCATCGACTCGCAATAGTCAAGATACTCACGACCTGTGTACGACTTGCCATCCACAACAATTCCGTCAAACACCCCTTGTTCATCAAGTGGCACACAGCCATGGAACAGAAGATTTCCATTATGAATCTTATAAATGTTTCCTTTGTCATATAGAAAATTAATATGCCTCTCAAGCACTGTGCTGTTGATAAAATCTGCTCTGAATCTTCCCATCAGGAACATTTCTTCCATCGTCAGCTCATAAGGATTATTCATGTCAATTGTTGGGAACTCAGTAGTGTTAAGAAAATATTCTTTATCGCCGATTCTTACAATGCCCTTATCCAGATCCATCTTGTCTAGCAGAAGTCTTCCTTCCATTCTATATTCTGGATGCCTCTTAATAAGCTGCCCCTCTAGCTTGAATAAAATTACAGAAATAGCCTTATATACTGCATCATCAACATTTTTATCTGAATACGTCTTAACTGCAAACTGCAGAAGGAACCTAAGGCTTATTCCATAGCCATTCTCAAGTATTGACATAGTCTTGTATTTAATATTATTTCTGACGACAAGTGCCATGCACACCGGATTGCCGCAAAATGCTCCCATCCACAATATGTCATGATTACCCCACTGTATATCAACACTGTGATGCTCCATCAACAGATCCAATATCTTATCCGCATGCGGTCCTCTGTCATATATATCGCCCAGTATATGAAGATGATCCACAGCCAGTCTCTTAATCAGATCAGTCAGCGCAATAAGGAACTCATCACCATTGTGAAGACTGAGAATTGTTTCCATAATCTGTCTGTGGTAAACACTTCTGTTATCATCCTCATCCTTCTGTGCATGTATAAGCTCATCAATAACATATGCAAAATCCACTGGCATTGCTTTTCGCACCTTGGATCTTGTGTATTTAGACGACAGCAGCTTTGCAATCTGAATCAGCTGACCAAGTACATTTCTGTACCATTCATCATTAACCTTATTCTCATCCATAAGCTTTGACAGCTTCTCTCTCGGATAATATATCAGAGTGCACAGCTCCTGCTGCTCGAATACAGTAAGCTCATCTCCATACAGCATCGCTACCTTCTCTTTAATTACCCCCGAACAATTATTAATTATATGGTAAAATGCATCATATTCCCCATGGAGGTCACTCATAAAATGCTCTGTACCCTTCGGCAGATTCATAATTGCATTCAGATTAATAAGTTCGCGGTAAACTGACTGCTTTGTGGGATATTTTTCTTTTAAAAGCTTTAGGTATTTATCGTATTCTTTCATGGTGCCCCCTTTTTCATCTGGTTCTCATTGCTTACTATTATTGTATTATCTAATACAAGAAAGTCCGTGATAAAATTTCACGGACTTTCTTTACATCAACTATATATTAAAAAAGTTCTGTTCCTCCAGCATTCATAATAGTACCTCCTTTATCCATTCAATATTAGTATATTCTTTTATACTCAAAAGTCAAATATTTTCCATATTTACAATTGTACCTTTGTTTTTGCCTCTCTTGTAATATCCATCATCTTTTTTTCGTTAGTATCTTTATCTTTCTGAAGCTTCCATTTATTATATAATTCAATAGCATTTAAATAGTATTTATCACTAGATGAATTATTCAAATTAGATATATTAAAATATAGCAATTGCATTATATTAATGTAACTTTGATGCAAAGATCTATAAACAACAGAATCATCCGCAACTCCATGTGCAAAATTCATAGCAAAATATTCAATATTATTTAATACACCGCTTACTTCATCAATCATAAATGCCTTAGTTGCCACTTCACCTTTTAATTAGATTGCCTTTTTTATATTCTCATCATTATCTTTTTCATCATCTCCAGATATTATAATATCTTTTGAAATTTTAAGACCATATATATAATCAGCTGCTAATACTGCATTAGAAAAATACTTTGTTTTCGTTTTGCTTTTAATTCATCAAATTTATCTTTATCCAATAATCGACATGCTTCTGCTCCCTCAAATTGTACCATATTATCTTTATTTACATTTTTGACCAATTCCATAATTCCGCTTTGTTCATAAACAAATCTTATCGGTGTACTTTTATGTAAAATATTGCCATACTGCTATAACTACTCCTGCAATCACAAATATCGATGATAAAATCTGCGTTGAATAATAAACCATCTCCAGTTTTGAATTACCATTACCTAATTTCAATTTAAATTTTGCGTATAAATAAACACCTATCAATACTTGCAATTCTATTGAAGTGATGACAAGAAATCTCTCATTTTATTTTCTTTTTCAAGTTTTTCTATTTCCTTAAGTCTTTGCTGTTCCTTAGCTCTTCGTTCCGCCTCAATCCGTTCAAGCACAACTTTATTAAAAATACTATTTGCTATATGAATCCATTCTTTTACATATCCAACTAAGCTTTTAATTGTACTTTGAGTCTCACTTATTTGCATTGGCATAGCTAACATATTATCCCCATATCTTTGTAGTTTGTTAGTTTCATATCTCATAAGTGCTGTATGAGAATATGCTCCAGAGGATATAATCTCAAACCATTCTAATTTAACAGACTGATTAAGTTCAAATAACAACTTACCATTTTCGTATTTTATTGCAGTCACCTCAGGATTATAATCTTTAGGCTTCTGTATACTAATGGCTAAGTTTTTCAACCTCTCCACTTCTAACTCGTTCTTTTGTTTTTCTGCCAAAATCTGCATTTCTGTAAAAATTTTTTCCTCAGGATATATTCTTTCATTAGGTTGCTGCTTGAACATTCTTTCAAACAACTCATCTAAAAAACTATATTCAGGTGCAATTTCTCCAATCTTTTTATAATCAACTGCCTGAGCTATCTCTCCAGTAAACATTTCATTCAAAATAAGAGCGACTGCATATATATCGGTTTGCGGAATGGCAACACCTCCTTTTTTTCTTTGTTCAGGGGCTGCATATTGAAAGTTTGCCATTCTATCTGTACGCTTTGTTTCTATTATTGTTACTAAATCGTCCTCAGAAAAATGAGCAATCCCAAAATCTGCAATAATTGGTTCTAGACTATCTTTTCTAAAAAGAATATTTTCCGGCTTAATATCACGATGTATAGTTCCTAATTTATGCGCATATTCTAATCCTCTAAGAATACCTGTAAATATTCCGCTTATCTTATCATATTTTATTCCTTCTTCCATTAGTTGTCTTAACGTTTTTTCATACAGAGGCATTACATAGAAAATATAATTAGTTCCAGCTGTTCCATAATCAAGAACTGGTAAAATATTGGGATGTTTATGTGTCATACAAAATAATGTTTCATTCTTAAATCTTTTTAACACTTTTTCAGAATTATCTCTATCTAAGAATTTAATAGCAACATTTTCACCATATTTATCTGTTGCACTCCATACTTTTCCATTCCCACCAGTTCCTACTTGACAATTCAAAGTAAACTTATTAAAAGCAGTAATTACTTCTATTCCCTTTTTAAGTTTTACTTTTTCAGATATATTTACCATTTCTTCTTCACTTTCTGCAATTGCAATTATTCTTGAAGTAATTTCTTCAAAATCAATTTCATCTTTCCAGCCATTCATTTTTGAAAATCTTTTGCGAATATCTTCTATAGATTTAGTCGTAGGTTTCTTTTCAAGCTCTACAAGGATTCTATTTTTCCATGTTATAAATTCAGGATTACTATATATTGTATTTATAGATATATCACCTGCTGAAATATATTTAAATTTATCTTTAATATAAGGAATTTGCCTAATCAATTCCTTTAAGTTTGTGTTATCATTCATATTTTAAATCTCTATACCAAAACAACTCCTATATTATTTATGTGAATACCCTTTTGAAGTTAACTATTTTTTTCCAATTCCTTCAATTTATAAATTTTTTCATTAACATATACATAGTCTATAGTTATTCCTTGACTTCCTATTGGAACACTTATTTCATAATCAACATACATAAAACTTTGTCCGCTTATCGTTCCAATTTGTTGGATTCCAATATTACTTATTCTAAATATTTTTGTTTTCATATAATAGCCTTTATTACCATATGAAAAGAATAATAATACTTCATCTATATTACCAAGTTTTGCAAAAGAAACCTGCATAACAACATCATCAAGTAAAACTCCATAGTTATCTAAAAATTCTTTATCTACATAATTATATAAATTATACGCACTACTATGTCCTGGAAATCCTATTATTAATTTAAATGTTCCTTGTGAACTTGCTCCATATCTCAAAAAAATTTTTTGAGTTACTGTCGATAAAACTTTAAATTTTATATCTTGATTAGAATAATTGTAGATTTCCTTTCCTATATGAAATTCTTCAATTATATTTCCCCTAAGAAGTAAATCATCCTCAAATCTCTTATTCTTAATCTCCTCTTTTATCCACCCCAATTGTGGGTATTCTTCTATTTGTTTATTCATACCAAAATGAATAATTCCTGCTAAAACCTTTGTAAAGGCTTTGTCGCCATATTCAGCACGAAATA
>OLWA01003606.1_pt1 | contig 11459 bp, 10 predicted proteins | sample 1673251 | NCBI WGS metagenome assembly OLWA01 (sample SAMEA3178937, study PRJEB25190) | human gut metagenome | biome: human gut; feature: human-associated habitat; material: faeces | place: Austria | collected 2013
GCTGCGGTCGGAAACGCTTCGAAAATGATTCCTACTCTATACAAGCATAGATGGCTGCGGACGACTACGGGAATAAATTTTAATGATGCCAAAAGTTTATTGTGATGAAAAATATACAAATACGATAAATGACGCAAAAAATAAGCACCCTGAACCCGATAGAACAAATATTGTTCTGGGTTCAAGGTGCTTTTGCGTACAGGGAGAAAATGCTACATCGCAATTCTGCAGCACAAAATCGCCACTGCATAAAAATAACATTTAAACGCTGAAAATTTATTCCACCTGACAGGCCGCAAAAGAAAATGTATAATACAGCCATACTCCCCGAGGGGAGAAAATGCAAAGAAAGGAGGCGCATTGCCGTATGACGCGCATGATCGCATCGAACCGAATAGGCAGTCCCAGCCACGGTCCCCCTTGAAGGTTCAGCCATGTGATGAGTTGAACTCGTTTGTACATATTTTGCCTGCCCTCCTTTTATAGATAGAAACCGTTTCCATAATAGATGATAAAATTCCCTTCAATTGCTTTGGTTTTCATACATGACTTTTCCTCCTTGAAATAATAAATATAAAGTTCGACAGCCGCTGCGGCATCCAAGGGAAGTGCCGCAGCGGTTTTTGCTGTCCAGACAGCCCATATAGAAAAAAGGACTCCTTCCATCCGGGAAGGTGCCCTTCTTTGCGCGGGTCAGTTCAGAGACTGCCGAGCAGACCGCTGGCTTCCAGATCGACGAGGAAGGACGAATCGGGCTCATAATAGGTCTCGTAAAAGGCTGTCACGGTCCGGGCCTGATCGGCGCGGAGCACATGGATGCCGTACAGGCTGGGGATCAGCAGCAGAAGCGAGGTGATGAGCACGAAGATCCGCACGGCGGCCCGGCGGTTCCTGCGGCGAAGGATGTCGTATTCCTTGCCGCGTTTGCCCGCATCCCAAGCGTCCATATTGCGGCGGTAGCACTCATACCACAGCAGCCACAGAACGACACCGCACAAAAGAAGCACGGCGACCCCGACGAGGGGAAGGCGGTAGAGAAACTCACCTCCAAAGATGATCTCGGCGGGCAGCAGGTTCAGCGCGGTGCTTATCATACCGCCCTTGCGCCGACAGGCGTCATAGAAAATCGGGAGAAGCCACACGGCCAGCATCATGGCCATATAGAGCCATGCAGTCACGAGGGGAGACAGTGTCCCGCCGTACAGCGCGGGCTGTTCCTGGAACAAAAACCACTCCACGAGAAACGAAAACACCGCGGAGACGACCTCCGGCAGGACATGCAGAAAAAAATACATAAAAAACTCCCTTCCTTTTTGTGTGACCTTCGACCGCCGCAGAGCCAGAATTTTGGCCCGATCCTGCGGCGATTTGAGTGTAACACAGGGAAAAGAAGGGAATCTAAGGAATAAGTTTTCAGCTTTTCGGGGCGGCGCGGGAGCCTTTGGCCGAACCTTTTTTCTTGTCGGCGGATTTCGGCCTTTTCTGGCGGTGAACGCCCATCATAAGGCCCAGTGTCCGGCGGGACTGCGGCACCGCCGTGGCCAGCGCACCGGCCAGCACATAGAACCGGTCGGTATAGGCGGGGCAGTAGATGTGGTGCCAGTTGGTCCCACTGGCATCGGACAGACTGTCCAGCAGGAAATTGTAGAGGCGGCAGAAGATAGCGGTCTGGTCCGACGTGACCTTACCGGCCTTCGGCTCTTCCAGAAGGCACTCAAGCTCCACATAAACGCTGGCGGACAGGGCGTCTTCCAGAAAGCTGCCGGTGGTGCGGCCCGGGCCGCCCAGCTTGTCCTCGGCGTTATCGCGCATGGCATCGAGCCAGACATGCTCCGCAGTGAACTCTGCGGGAGCCTTGCCGCGGTCTGCCGCATAGCAGTCATAGATGGCAAGGATGAGGAAAAAGAACAGCTGCAGGATATCATCGCGGGAAAGCAGGTTGCTGCCCAGAGCAATGTTCTCCTGCCAGCCGTCGAGCTTCTGCTCATCGGTCGGTCTCTTTCTGGAAGTATGATCCTCGGCATTCGGATAATACCGCTCCAGTGTACGCGAGATCTTGGAACAGAGGTTAGGCTCATTTCCAGATGGTCCTGAACGCGTTTGTAGCTGATATCTTCGCGGTCCGCCGAATAGATCGCCCGATAGGGAGCGTAGCTGGAAGGGGAAGTGAACACGGACTGGAGGGCGCTGCGCTGGCTCGGGTCCAGGATGCCGCAGGCCGTGCGGTCGCGGAAATTTTTGGGATCGGAGGAGACTTTGATCAGTTCCTGCCCCAGTTTATGGAGATATCCGGCCCAGCCGGATGCGTCTGTGGCTGTGTCCGGTCCGGCGGTGATATGGGCGGAAAGCGCATTCCGGCAGTGGAGACGACCGGCGATGTTCCAGACCGCAGCGCTGGTCCTCCGGGCACTTTCCGGATAGGCCGGGGCGGGAGCAAAGGAGGGGGCGAGCTCTTTTGCGCAGAGCAGAAAATCGTTCAGGAGCTGCAGCGCCGACTTGGCTTCCTCCACATCCCACAGAGTGGCGCGCAGCAGCCACCGGCCCATCAGGAGGGCGGTGTCCTGCGGCGTGAGCCTGTCGGGAGAGGATGCCTGAAAAGAGTCTGTGTCCAGTTTGTTCTGGAACGCTTCCTTCAGTGGTTCCAGGTGGTCCATGGATGCCTTGCTCAGGACATCCACAAAATCCTCTGCGGAGAGCAGCTTTGGCGCGGCACCCTTTTCGCAGGGGAGCATCAGTTCGTCCCGCCGCTCCGGGACCGCAGCCTGAACGACCGCGTTCCAGCAGCCGTACAGCACCAGCAGATAACCGACCAGGATGCTCAGCTCCCTCTGGACAGTGTGGGAATAAGGGTAGCCCATGCGGAGCGCAAGGCAGCTCTGGCCCTGAGGCAGGGGGACCCGGTCAATCTTCATCTCCACAAGGTCCCGGCGGTGGGCGACAAGATATGCCAGCAGGTCCCGCCGGAGCGCGGGGATATCGACAGTGGGGTCCTGGGTGCGGTGCATATTGTCACAAAGCTTTCGGATATCGCTGCCCAGAAGAAGGGTGCCGCCCTTGTTTTTGTCCCCGGAGGAGGGCGGCGTGGTTTTGCCTGTATCAGCGTCGGCCTTTTTGCACTCATCCAGATAGCTCTGCAGAAGGTCAGTCACGTCATGCCAGTGGAAAGAATCTGCATGGTCCTGACCCTTGTCGAACAGCTTGAAGGTATAGCAGACGATATCCAGCGGGTCGCGCAGACTGAAACCTTCCTGACGGGTGAGGAGAAAATAGCGCTGCATCTCTTCCAGCGTCATTTTCAGCAGGAACGCGACATGGTAGGCCTCCTGGCGGTTGCCCATGCGGCGGTAAGAGATGGACCGTTTGAGGACGGACCTCCAGGCAGTGCCGGGGGCGTCGCAGCCAAGTTCTTCCCGGCACAGGAGCTTCAGATTCGCGGCGGCGGTCCGGATGATGTCTTCCGGCCAGGGCTTCAGGTCTTTCGGCGCGCAGTGGACAAGATCGCTGGTCTGTGCCGTGGTGCCGTCGTTTTTGCGGAGAAGCTCCGGGTAGTGCGTCTGGATGCAGCGGCACAGGAAGATGCCCGGCGTCATGTTCTGGCCGGAGCAGGTCAGATGCTCATTGAGCTGTGATGCAGCATGGATGACCAGGTCCCAATGGATGTTGGAAAGGCCGTCGATGGGCCGCCGTGCGTTCCAGGCTTCGTTGCCCTTGCTGATTTCTTCGTCGATCCAGTCCTTTGTTTCCCGCGCCAACAGTTCTGAAAATGTAGAGCTTCCGGTCATGAGACCACTTCCTTCCTTCGGTTCAGAGAGTGTGCGGCCCCGGCGCAAAAAATTTATTCCATGGAAGAAAGGCTTCCCGGAAAGTAAAATAGACGCAGAAGTGCCGGGTCCGGAGTTCCATTATAAACGACCTGGAATGGAAAGTCCATTCGTCAGACCGCACAAATCTCAGGGAAAAACTTTGGCAGAGAGCCGTTTTTCGCTCTGGTCTGTGCAGAGGCCCGCAGGCCCCTGGGACCGGATGGCCCGAACACAGGAGGTTTGAGAGATGATAGGATCAAAAGAAGCCCAACGTGAGCCGCTGCCGGACGGAACGACCGTGATCTTCCTGAATAATAAGGAGATCGTGATCCGGTCACCCCTTGCAGAAAACAGGAACGCCCTGTTCTACGAAGCATTCGACCGGAATACCGGCCGGGTCATCGTGATGAAGGAGTTCTTCCCGGGCCATTGGGTGCGGCATGACAGTGCGCCTGTGCTGAATGGCTGGGAGCAGTACTCCGCAGAGGAGGTGAGGCGGGGCCGGCTCTATATCTGGCTGCGCCATCAGGCAGAGCGGGAACAGCAGATAAATTGGAAGCTTTGCTGCAGTGTCCGGTGCGTCATACCGGAAAAAAAGCCCCTGTATGTCGGCACGCTCCGCCTGCCGGACGGCACGGAATGGCAGAGACCGCTCGGTGTCTTTCTGGAAATGGACGGCATGACCGCAGAGCCGGGCTTCCCGCTGCGGGCGCTGATGCAGGAGTGTACCTGGCCCCGCAGCCCGGAGCATCCCTTCGGGAATCTGCGCAGGCAGGAGGGAAGCCCCGGCTCCGGAAGGAGCTGTGCGGTACCGGCGGCCGCTGTCACCATGCGGGTCTTCCGGGACATCCTGCTTGCCCTGCGCCAGCTGCACGATGCGGGATGGGTCATGGGAAAGCTGGACATCGGGGATGTTTTCGTGAAAGGGAACCTTGCGGGGGGGAGCATCCGTGGAGTGTCCTTTGTGGATGTCAGCTCTGCCCGGAAGACAGGGGAGAGCGCGGCTCCCTGCGGTCCAGGGCCGGGATTCTATGTCCCGGATCCGTTCCCGGGGCCCGCAGACGAAAAGACGGATGTCCTTCTGGCAGGATGGCTGCTGCTGAGCATGCTGTATCCTATCGCCGCCCAGAATATCCGGCTGGGCCGTCCGCTGGACTTTCTGGGAGAGATACAGACCCTGACCGAGGGCGAGAGCGTCCCGAGCGGTCTCCCGCGGGAGATGCGGGCAGAGGTGAACCGCCTGCTGCTGCGGGCGACAGCACCGGACCCGGAGCAGCGCATTTCGATGGATGAGATGCTGGCAACGGCAGAGGACTGGTGCCGACGGCTGAAACGATAAAAAATAAAGCAGGATACAGAAAGGCCCGGGAGCTGTTTTGAAACGGCTCCCGGGCCTTTTGATATGTTGTGCTTAACGCTTAGTCATGAACGACGCCGTAGACCTCGCGCTGACGGGCTTCCAGCGCTTCGTAGACCGATGCGGGGAAGTGATGGCCCAGCCCGCCGTCATGGGTGGCGTTGCCGTCGCCGGGGCCGTGGAAGTCGGACCCCGCCGAGGGCAGTAGCCCGTACTGCGCTGCCAGTTCGGCCAGATGACGGCGCTGCTCGTCGGTGTAGCGGCCATAGTAGACCTCCATACCGCTGCAGGGGCCTGCCAGCGCTTTGAAGGTGCGCAGCAGGCGGTGCTGTTCGGCATCGTCCAGCGGGTAGAAGAACAGGTGCGCCAGAATGGCGATGCCCTGTGCCTTCTGCAGGGCAGAGAGAACGTCCTCGATGGGTGCATAGTCCAGCTCCGACTCGACATAGGCCAGACGCTGGCCGAAGCTGCCGATGTATATGTCGAACGCTTCATCCACCGTCTTGACATAGCCGTGGGCCACAAGGCTGCGGGCAATGTGCATTCGGCCAAGATGCTGTGGGCCGTTGCTGAAGGCCATGAGGTCTTCGTAGGTGCCGATGCCGACGCCCAGCGCGTCGAGCTTGTTCAGGATCTTGGTAACGTAGCTGCGGCGGTCGGGCTGGTTGCGGCGCAGCACAGCCTGAAGCTCCGGGCAGTCGGGGTCAAAGTTCAGGCCCACGATGTGGATCTCCACGCGGCGCTGGTCGGCGGTGCGATAAAAGCAGCTGAACTCGCAGCCGCGCAGAATGCGCAGCATGGGGAACTGCAGGCGAAGGTCGTTCAGCTCGGCGGGGGAATAACTGTAGTTGTGGTCGGTATACGCCAGATACCGGATGCCGCTTTGAAGCGCCATCAAGCCCAGATGCGCGGGCGTATACTCGCCGTCGGAATGGATGGTGTGAGTGTGCAGATCAGCGTGATACATAGAAATATCCCTCCTTACCAGGTTCTGCGGAGGCCCGCAGCCGTCGTCAGCGAAACACCGATATACCCAAGCTCCGGCCAGTCGGGTTCATCGTAGTTGTAGACCCACGCGAGCGGCTGCCCGGACTTGAGGTCCTTACGGTCCGTTTCCCACTCATCCGGGCGGTCGCTGACGAACAGATAGCTCTCGAGCTCACCGATATTCGTAAAGCTGTGGATCACATGATAAACGACCGCGTTATATTTTTCCTCGAATTTTCTGACGCGCTCAAGCTGCTCTCCTTCGAGCTGGCTGCAGGTGCCCAGCGGAGGAGCGCTCTCGGAAACGATGCCCTCCTGCTCAAAGCACTTGATAATGGGCGGGTAGATGCCCCACAGCTTCATGCGCTCAACGGCCTCAGCCTTTTTTGCTTCGATACTTGCGTTCATAGAGTTCTCCTTTCTCATGTCCGGAAAAAAGCCGCCGGAAGTGCGGCTTTCTGCTTCAAAGCATAGCAGAGCGGCCCGGCAGCTTCTACGGGAATAAATATTTGGCGCAGGGCAGAAAGGGCGCGGCACCGCCTTGGAATATTTTGGAGGATACGCTATAATAAAGCCAGAATATCCAAACGGAGGAGGGCTTTTCATGTGGGACCAGCAAGAGACGCGCCGTGAGCCGCTGCCCGATGGAACAGTGCTGTGCACAGAGAACGGACGGTTCACGATCCAAAAGTACATCACGTCGGGCGGCTTTGCGCTGCTCTATCAGGCGCAGGAAGAAGGGCAGATGTATCCGGTCATCCTCAAGGAGCATTTCCCACGGCAGGGTTATGTCCGGGTGGGCGGGGCTATTCTGCCGGAGGAAGCCGCAGCCTTGCCGGAGAATGACCCGGAGCGTAAAAAAAGAATTGAAAAGATGCAGACGCTTTTTGACGAGCGGGCCAATCGCGAGATCCGCGTCGGGCAGCAGAGCCGCCAGCGCACCCGGCTCACGGTGCCGGTGGACCGAAAGCTTTCGGTACGGTCGATCCAGCTGCCGGGAAAAGACCCCTGCACGCCGCCGTACAGCTGCATTCTGGAAATGGAGTGCCTTACCGAGCGGCAGGGCTTCTGGCTGAAAGATCTGTTGGAAGAAGCCGCCCAGCCCTGCAGTTCGGATCATCCTTTCGGCAACAGACGGCCGGGCTGCAGAAATTCTGTGCCGCAGTTCGCAAAGACGGTGGATCTGTTCTGCGCCCTGCTGGCGAACCTGAAACGCATCCACAGCGATGAGGATGGCAGCGGCTGCATCCATGGCGACATCAGCGCAGGCAATCTCTTTGTGGACGGCAGCCTGTCCGACGGCACGATCTTGGCCGTGTCCCTGCTGGACTTCGGCAGCGGCTGGGACGAAGAGACCGGGCCGGAGAGCGAGGTGTTCAGCACACCGGGCTTCCGTGCACCGGAACTGCAAAACGGCGGGACACCGACCCCGGCGTCCGACGTTTACGCGGTGGGGCGGCTGTTCTATGCCCTGCTGGACCCTACAGCGGCGAACAATCTGCGGCTGGAGCGGGACCTGAGCTTCCTGGAAAGGGATGTGACGCTGACCGCAAGCCAAGCAAGACCTTCCGGGCTGGAAGGTTCCCTGCTGGCTCAGGTGAACGCGTTGCTGACCGCTGCCGCAAAGGAAGCCCCCGAAGAGCGCATCACGCTGGAAGAGATGGCGCGGCAGATGGACGAGTGGCGCCGCCGCCTGACGCCGCCGGTATGGAGCCTTGCTCAGAACGCAGGCGCGCTGAACGATGGCGAGGTGAGGGGCCGCGACGAAGACGTAAAGAACCTGCTGAACAAACTGGAAAACGAAAAGCGGAACCCCCATGTGCTGTGGGGCTTTGCGGGCATGGGCAAAACCAAAATGGCGCTTGCCGCCGCCGGCGAATGGCAGAAGCGCCACCCTCTGGGCAGAACGTATTTCGTGCGGTTCCCCGGCACGTTGGAAGCACTGTACACCACCACCTTTGCGCAGGCCATGTCGGTGGAAGCGGGCAGCAAAAAAGAAGAGTTGCTCCAGCTGGTGCAGAAACAGCTGAGCCAGTACCTGACCGAATTCGACTTGCTGCTCATCGACAACTTTGACAATGACAATCTGTCTTGGGCAGAGCTGACCGGTGGCAGTGAGGACAGCATAGAACAGCAGCTTTATCGGCATCTGTGTGCGCTGCCCTGCCGTGTCCTGCTGACCACGCGCAAAGATCTGACCGCGATGACGGGCGGGTGCTTCTGTCAGGTCAAGCCGCTGAAAGAGGAGGTGCTGCTGGACATCCTGCGGGACGGCTCCCGGGGGCTGCCGGACTCGGACGACGACACCCTCCGAGATATCCTCCGGCTGGTGGAGCGCCACACCATGACCGTCACCATGGTGGCCGCCCTGATGCAGTTCACCCACATCCCGGCCGGGCAGATCGCCGAGGACCTGAGCAAGGGCCAAACCATCCGGGACAACAGTCTGGAAATGCTCATCCCCAGCGAAAAGGACGGCGAGAGCCGCAACGGCACCGTGCTGCAGAACCTGACCACCCTGTTCGGGCTGGCGAAGCTGACCCCGCCGATGCGGACCCTGCTGCACCGCGCCATGTTCATCGGGGAGAGCGGGATCTCGCGGGAGCTGTTCCTCAACGCCTGCGGCCTGCGGCCGGACGACAGAGATTTCCACGCGCTGGTGGATCTGCGCTACCTGAACAGCACGGGCAGCGAGAAAGACGAGTACCTTGTCCCCCACACCCTCATCCGCAAGCTGTGCAGCCTGCGGGAGCCGGGGGCTGACGGAGAGGATGACGCCCATTTTCTGGACGGACTGTGGGAGTTTCAGGAGACGCCCGCCGACCGACGCAGCACCGCCGATATTTACTCCGCTGTGCTGGGAAAGTCCGACCCGGACGCCCGGCTCGACACCCCGCAGAAGAAGCTCTGGGCCTACCGCGCCGCGAGCCTGTACTTCCGACTTGCCGATTTCAAGAAGGCTGCGAAGTGGAACAACGCCATGATCATCGCGGAAAAGGCGCAGCCCGCCCTGCACTGGACGCTGCCGCAGCTGTATGAGAACCGGGCACTCATCTTCCGGGACCGGAAGCAGCCGCCGGAGGAGTTCGACGCCGCCATAAAAGCGATGGAATGCCTGAATGAGCTGGGCCCTTTGGAGCAAAACCCCAGTGCCGCAGCCTCAATTTATGAGACGCTTGGCCGGGCATACGGCGATGTTGGAGAGCTCCTGCTGCGGGGGCTGAGCCCCGAGGACCGGGAGGCCCTGCTGGAGCTGACCTGCCATGCCGACGCGCTTGCCTTTGGCGAGGACAGCGTGTGGGCAGGCCGGACGGATAAACGTGACTATGACGACCGCCAGCGTACCTGCTACGAGTACGCCGCAAGGCTGCGTGAAGAGCGGTTCACGTTCCACAGCTCGGACACCTTCCGCACCTACATCAATCTGGCCTACTGCGCCGGTGTGCGGGGCAAAAACGAGCCGGAGCATCTCCGGCAGGAGGCCGCACGGCAGCTGCGCTGGAGCCGGCAGGCCCTCGATATCTCCGAGAGATGCAGCACCGGCGCTTATAGCAACATCGGCCTTGCTTATGGCGCGCTGGGAGACCATGTCCCCGAGAAAGAGGCCTTCGAGACCCTGCTGGAGCGCCGCCGCCACAACTCGCAGCGCGGCGACAGCCGCCTGTACGAGCTGCAGGCCCTGCTGTATCTCATCGAAGCCTGCAAGCATGGCGGAGACAACGAAGAGGCGTCGAAACGATACAAGGAAGTTCAGGCGCTCGCCAAGCAGCTGGGCGTGGAGGAGCTATTTGCCCATAAGCTGGAGGAAGCCGGAGAGGGGCTTCTCTGACCCATAAGGAAACATTTGAACTTGGAGTTGTTCTTGAAAACACCAAAGATGCCGTTGACCTGAATCGAATGGTTCATACTCGGAGAACACTACGTTCAGAAGCAAGATTCTCGAAAGAGGATGCACTTGCTTCTTTTTTCAAAAGGTAATATTCATTGAATAGCCAAATCCCTGCCATGAAGCATAGTTGTGGATAATCCTGGATCTTGAACTGTGCGGAGTGACCAAAGTTCTGAAATACCTGACCGTTTTTGTACGGAACTGCGATTTTCATGGCGGAAGCTCCTTTTGATTTTTAGCGCTTATCAGAATAGCTGCAAATTTGGATGGACGCACCATGCTCCATCCGCTGAACGCCGTGTTCTGGGGCATGAAGCCCCAGAACAACCGACAGAGTAAGCCCAAGCCGGCAGTGTTTCTGATGGATTTTGCATCAGAAATGCTGCTTTTTCTGTTCAAAAACCGGAAAAACAGCAGTTTGTGCCCTTGAATTGCCCGAAAAGCTTGCAGGAATGCAGGTTTTTGTGGTAATATTTAAGATGTGTTCCCGTTGAGGGGAAGAAAGAGAGGGGTAATCAAATGATCAATATCTGCATCATTGCCACCATTGTGATCTATCTGGTGGGAATGCTGCTGGTTGGCTTTGTCTACAGCAAGTCCAACGAGGACAGCAGCGATTTCTACCTCGGCGGCCGTAAGATGGGCCCGCTGGTCACGGCCATGAGCGCCGAAGCCAGCGATATGTCCAGCTGGCTGCTGATGGGTATGCCGGGCCTTGCGTACCTCACCGGTATTGCATCCCCGGGCTGGACGGCCATCGGTCTGGCTGTGGGCACCTGGCTCAACTGGCTCATCGTGGCCCGCCGCCTGCGCCGCTACTCGGCAAACCTGAACGCCATCACGGTGCCGCAGTTTTTGTCGCTGCGCTTCCATGACCAGCGCAACCTGCTCAACGCCCTGGGCGCGGTCATCATCATCGTGTTCTTCATCCCGTACACCGCCTCCGGCTTTGCGGCCTGCGGCAAGCTGTTCAACAGCCTGTTCGGCGTGGACTACATGATCGCCATGATCCTGTCTGCCGTGGTCATTGTGGGTTACACCATCATGGGCGGCTTCCGCGCCGTGTCCACCACCGACCTGATCCAGTCCGTCGTCATGAGCATGGCCCTGATCGCCGTGCTGGTGTACGGCGTCAGTGTGGCCGGCGGCTGGGATGTGGTGCTGGACAATGCCCGCAGCCTGCCGGGCTACCTGACCATGATGGCCAGCCACAATGTGGCCGATAACAGTGCCACCTCCTACAGCCTGCTGGATATCGCTTCTACCATGGCATGGGGCCTTGGCTATTTCGGCATGCCGCACATCCTGCTGCGCTTTATGGCCATTGAAGATGAGAAGAAGCTGGTGCTCAGCCGCCGCATTGCCAGTGTGTGGGTGGTCATTGCCATGACCGCTTCCATCGTCATCGGCATGGTGGGCCTGG
>OLWA01003608.1_pt1 | contig 11453 bp, 7 predicted proteins | sample 1673251 | NCBI WGS metagenome assembly OLWA01 (sample SAMEA3178937, study PRJEB25190) | human gut metagenome | biome: human gut; feature: human-associated habitat; material: faeces | place: Austria | collected 2013
AGAAGGAATTAATCCATTAACTAAAGAAAAAATACTTAATATTGGCCCATTAACTAGTGAATGTGGAAATGACATATTAAGTGAAGAGGATGATGATTTTGTTAAACTTGAACATGAAGGTAAAATAACTTATTTAAAGAGAATATATGGTTAAAACTGTTAAAATTAGCAGTTTTTTCTTTTTTAATGATTTTAATACTTGATTTATGTTAAAAAATATTATAGAATTAATTTGTTCATTTGAGATATGTCCCCGTAGCTCAGCTGGATAGAGCATACGCCTTCTAAGCGTACGGTCGCGCGTTCGAATCGCGCCGGAGACACCATATATTGATATTAAGCTCTTGATTAAGAGCTTTTTTCATTTGTAAAGAAAACTTACATAAAATAAAAAAAGAACGTTATATTTTGTAAGTGAAAGAGTGTCATATTTTTATTGCTATTACCAATAGGGTAAGGAGTAATAAATTGATAGCAATAAGATGAAGGACTTTTATTATAAAAGTTCTTTTCTTCATTGTATCCCTCCTTTCTTTCTCAAGTTTGGAGGACGACACTCACATCAAATGTTCCTAATAAAATTATATAATAAGTTGATTTTTCAAACAAGCGAACAGATGAAAGTTTTTGTTAATAAAATTATGTATTAAAAATTATCAAACACACTTTTAAAAAACTTTAAAAAAATTAGAAAATTCACGAAAAGTTAGAAAATCTAAAAATTATTCTTTAATTTAAATTTAGTTTATGGTAAGATATTATTATAGTACGAGGAGGAATTATTTATGGGTTTAAAAATAAGTAATTTATTTAAGGAAGAAACTGAAAAAGATAACAGTGTTGAAGAAGAATTTTATTCAATTAGTGAAAAAAATTATAAAGAAGAAGAGGCAAATAGCGGAAGTAAAATGATACTTGTGGAGCCTAGAGCCTATTCAGAAAGTCAAACAATTGCTGATCATTTAAAGAAACGTAATAGTGTTGTTGTTAATTTAAAGAGAGTTACTAGTGAACAAGCTAAAAGAATTATTGATTTTTTAACTGGATGCATTTATGCTATTGGTGGAGATTTACAAAAGTTGGGTAACGGAATTTATTTATGTACTCCAAAAAATGTTTCAGTACAAGGTAAAATGAGTGAAAATGAAAAAGTTAAAAAAGTAGAGGATGAAATAGATTTTTAATTAATAGGGATGTGATTATATGGAAAAGTTTAGCACATCAAAAGATGGTTATAATAAAGAAGAAGTTAATAAATTCGTAAATGATGTTGTAACTGAAGTTGAGTCTATGCTTAACAAAATGAAACAAAAAGATAAGGAGATTAGTGAACTTACAAAATCTCTTGAAAAATATGATAATTTAGAACTTGTATTAAATAAGACAATATTAATGGCTGAGGATTCTTCTAATCAAATGAAGAAGCTAGCCAGGGAAGAAGCAGATAATTTAATTAATGATGCTAAAAAGAATGCTTCTCGTATAGTTAATGAAGCATTAATGCAAGCAGAAAAGACTGAACTTGAAAGTATAAGATTAAAAAGAAATATTATTACTTTTAAAAAGAAACTTAAAGTATTATTAGAACAACAAATTGATTTAGCTGATGAAATTGATAAAATAGATTTAGATGATAATAATTAACCTTTTTAAAGGTTTTTTCTTTTGGTTAAGCATATAATTAATTGGTGATGTTTTTGTTAAGTTATATACTATTTTTATTAAAGGGGTGTGTTTTATTTACTGGTTCTTATTCGGTTAATGTATTTCCGAGTACTTTAAATAAGAAAGATGAAGAAAAGTATTTAAATCAAATGGCAATGGGAGATAAAGATGCTAGGAGTAAATTAATTGAACATAATTTAAGATTGGTTGCCCATATTGTTAAAAAATATGAAAATTCTTCATATGATCCTGATGATTTAATATCAATAGGCACTATTGGACTAGTTAAGGGGATTGATTCTTATAAAATGAATAAGAAAGTTAAGTTAACTACTTATGCGGCTAGATGTATTGAAAATGAAATATTAATGCATTTGAGAAGTAATAAAAAACATTTAAATAATGTATCTTTAAATGATTCTTTGGGATATGATAAAGATGGTAATGAGATTAATTTAATAGATGTTATTAAAATGGAAAATAAGGATATAACAGAGGAAATTAATACTAAAGATAATGTAGAATTATTATATAAATATATTAATAAATTAACTAAGAGAGAAAAAGAAATAATAATTAGAAGATATGGTTTATTTAACAATAAAGAAATGACTCAAAAAGAAATTGCTAAAGAAATGATGATATCTAGAAGTTATGTATCTAGAATTGAAAAAAGAGCTATTAGTAAAATATTGAAAGAATTTATTAAGAGTAATAAAACTTTATGATTATTGTGTTTTGATTACGAAAATGGGTACAAAACGAAAAAAATTCGTAATGGGGGATATATGAATATAAATAGAGATTATATTATTTACTTAAATTTAGATGAAAAACTTAAAGATAAAAAAGAAGCAAAATATTAAGTTACTTACTGAACAATTATTTTGGTTAAATCGTAATGATGTAAAAGTATTTAAAAGTTCAAAAAATTTATATGATAAATATAAAAATAAAAATTTAAATGAGAATATAATTAAAAGATGTTGCAATTTCCCTCTACCTATCAAAAAATGTAAAAAATATAATGATATAGAGCAAAAAGTTTAAACAAATACCTTAAAAGTATTTTTTTTATTTTAGATTTTAAGTATAATTATATTCAAGGGTGATTAATAATGGATGATAAATTAATAAGATTCTTTAATAAAATTAATTTTGATGAGGTAGATGATTTTGAGGGAGTAAAAGTTTCTAAAGTTGTTATAAATAAACAAAAAGAATCTTGGATAGTATATTTACAAAGTGATAAAGTTGTTAATCCAGAAGCAATGATAAAACTTATTAATAAAGCTAAAAATGGAATAGAAAATGTTAATACGATAGATATTAAAACAGATTATAGTAATATATTAGATGAAGATATTATTAAATATTTTAAATATTTTTTAGATCAAAAAGTTATTGATAATGTTTCTTTACAGAGTATAATAAATAATGATTTTAAAGTAGAGAATAATGAAATAAGTGTAGAAGTTATTTCGAAGATGGAAGCTAATTTAATAGATTCTTTTAATGATGAATTTAGTAAGTATTTAAAGAATTTAGGATTATCTGAAGTTGAACTAGTTCCTATTATTAATGATGAAAAAAGAAAAGAAATAAAAGAAGAAATAGAAAATAGTAAAACAGATATAATTGTTAATAAAGAACCTGAATTTAAAATTATAATGGGTGAAGAAATTAAATCTAAAAAGATTACTGAAATTAAAGATATTATTGGAGAAGAAAATAATGTTACAGTTGAAGCATATATTTTTGGAATAGAAGAATTTGTATCTAATAAGAGTAATTTTAAAATATTAACTTTGAAGATTAGTGATAAGACTGATAGTATTTTAGCTAAAATATTTACAAGAGAAGATGATGAATTTAATAAATATAAAGCTGGTTTAAAAGAAGGAAAATGGTATGCCTTTAGAGGGTATGTTAAAAATGATACGTTTGCTAAGGATTTAGTGTTTAATGTAAGAGATATAGAGGAAATTCCTAGTAAAGATGATGAGTTTGTTGATGATGCTGAAGTTAAGAGAGTTGAATTACATGCTCATACAATGATGAGTCAAATGGATGGGGTTACTAAATTTGATTTAGATAAACATACATCAGAACTTGTTAGTAATGCGATAAAATTTGGTTATAAAGGAGTTGCAATAACTGACCATGGTGGTTGTCAGGCTTTTCCAATTTGTTATGAAATAATTAAAAATTATAATAAAGGTAAACCTAAAGAAGAACATTTTAAGGGAATTTATGGTACTGAACTTACATTAGTTGATGATTCAGCTGATATTACTTTTAGAGCAAAAGATGATGATTTAAGAAGCACTACTTATGTTGTATTTGATACAGAAACTACTGGTTTTAATGCTGGCGGTAAAGATCAAATGATTGAAATTGGTGCTGTAAAAATTGCGAGTGGTGAAATAATTGATAGATTTGATGAATTTATTAATCCAGGTAGACCACTTCCACAAAAGATAGTTGATTTAACATGCATTACTGATGATGATTTAGCTGGTGCTGACAATGAAGCAAATGTCACTAAAAGATTTTTAGAGTGGGCAGAAGGATTACCTATGGTTGCACATAACGCGAAATTCGATATGTCTTTTGTTGATATGGCTTGTAAAAAATATGGATTACCTGAATTTAGTAATACTGTTATTGATACATTAGAATTATCAAGAGCGTTAGATCCTGATTTAACAAGACACAGTTTGTCAGCGTTAGTTAAAAGATATGAAGTTCCTTGGAACGAGGATGCTCATCATAGAGCAGATTATGATGCTGAAGGAACAGCTTATGTATTTTGGAAAATGTTAGATCGTGTTCCAAAAGATACCTATAAAACAATAAAAGATTTAGATAATTTAGTTTCTAAAGAAAATTTATATAAGTTTGGGGCAACACATCACTTTAACGCCTTAGTTTTAAATCAAAAAGGATTAAAGAATTTGTTTAAAATTGTTTCATTAGCTAATACAACTTATTATTTTAAATGTCCTAGAATTCCGAGAAGTGTATTACAAGAATTAAGAGAAGGATTACTTATTGGTAGCGGATGCTTTGATTCAGAAATATTTAAAGAAGCTAGAAGAAAAGATAAAGAAGAATTAACTAATTTAATTAATTTCTATGATTACGTTGAAGTACAACCACCAGATGTTTATTCTCATTTAGTTGATACAGGAGATTTTTCTTCTAATGCAGAATTAATTGGAAATATTATGAAAGTTGTTGATGCAGTAAGAGATGCTGGTAAAATAATGGTTGCTACTGGAGATGTTCATCATTTTTATAAAGATGACCGAATTTATAGACAAATAATTATAAATACTAAGGCTAATTTTGGCAAACATCATTTAGCTAAATCTAGTATTAAAGAAATACCTTCACAACATTATAGAACTACTAATGAAATGCTTGATAATTTTAACTTTTTAGATAAAGATGTTGCATATGAAATAGTTGTTACTAACACAAATAAGATATGTGATATGATTGATGAAATAGAAGTTATTCCAGATACAGGTGGAACACCATTTTCACCTAGAGTAAAAGCTGATGATGGTAAAACTTATTTAGATTGTCCTAGAGTTGTAACTGACTTAGTTTATGGTAGAGCAACTGATTGGTATGGAGATCCACTTCCATTATTAATTGAAGAACGAATTGCTAAAGAACTTTATGGAGAAACTGTTTATAAAGTCTGTCGTGAAAATTTATTAAAAACTCATAGTGAAGATGAACCTAATTTAAAAGAATTAATATTTAAGGATGTTCATGAGGTAATATTAAAAGGTGTAGATGCTGTTAAAGAGTTAGTTAGAAATAATATTAAAGAGCATTTAGAAGAAGAAAGTAGTGATGAAGAAATTGAACAAAAACTAAAGAAATCGCTTGGTGGAGTAATAGGTGCTGGATTCGATCCAATTTACTTAATTGCGCAAAGACTAGTTAAACACTCTAATGATGAAGGTTTCTTAGTTGGTTCAAGAGGTTCAGTAGGTTCATCATTTGTCGCAACTATGATGGGAATTACTGAGGTTAATTCACTAGCAGCACATTACCGTTGTTTAAAATGTAAAACAAGTATTTTTAATGATGAAAAAGGTAAACCACTTGGTGCAACTTATTCATGTGGTATTGATTTACCAGAAAAGAAATGTCCTAATTGCGGGGAAGATATGTACAGAGATGGACATGATATTCCATTTGAAACTTTCTTAGGATTCAATGCTGATAAAGTTCCAGATATCGACTTAAACTTTTCTGATTTAAATCAAGCATCTGCTCATGAATATACTAAAGTACTATTTGGTGTTGATAATGTATATCGTGCTGGTACTATTGGTACAGTTGCTGAAAAAACGGCTTTTGGTTTTGTAAAAGGTTATATGGAAGATAAAGGAATTATGATGCGTACTCCGGAAATAGAACGTTTAGCTAAAGGAGTTACTGGAGTTAAGAGAACAACTGGACAGCATCCAGGTGGAATTGTAGTTGTTCCTGATTATAAAGAAGTTTATGATTTTACTCCATTTCAATATCCAGCAGAAGATGTTAATAATGCTTGGAGAACAACTCACTTTGGATACCACTCAATTGAAGAATGTTTACTTAAATTGGATATTTTAGGTCATACCGATCCAACTCAGCTTAGAATTATTCAAGAACAAACAGGACTTGATGTAAGTAAAATACCTTTATCAGATCCTGAGACTATGAGTATTTTCTCATCAACTAAAGCGTTGGGGGTAACTAATGAACAAATATTAGCTTTAACTGGTACTTTAGGTATTCCGGAATTTGGTACTAACTTTACGATTGGAATGGTTGATGAAATTAAGCCTAAAACATTTGCAGAACTCGTTAAAATTGCCGGACTTTCTCATGGAACTGATGTATGGCTAGGTAATGCGAGAGATTTAATTATTAATAATGTTGTTCCATTTAGTGAAGTTATTGGTTGTCGTGATGATATTATGATTTATTTAATGTATCATGGAGTAGAACCTATTAAAGCATTTAAAATAATGGAATTTGTACGTAAAGGAAAAGCAAGCAAACCAAAAGAAAAAGATACTTGGGAATCTTATAAAAAGATAATGCAGGATGCTAATATTCCAGAGTGGTTTATTGATTCATGTAATAAGATTAAATATATGTTCCCTAAAGCTCATGCTGCGGCATATGTAGTAAGTGCCTTTAGAATTGCTTGGATTAAAGTACATAAACCAGTATACTTTTATTCATCTTGGTTATCATGTAAAGCGACTGATTTTGATGTTGAAACGATGATGAAAGGATATGATGCAATTAAAGCAAGAGTAGAAGAAATTCAAAATAAAGGATTTAACGCTACTACTAAGGAACTAGGACTTCTTGAATGCTTAAAAGTATGTTTAGAAGCATCAGCTAGAGGAATAAAATTCGCTAAAATAGATTTATATAAAAGTGATTGGAAAGTATGGCAAGTAGCTGACGAACATACAATAATTCCATCTTTCTTATCAGTAGATGGACTAGGTGAAACTGTTGCTAAAAATATTGTCAACGAAAGAAATAAAGGCAAGTTTGTAAGTATTGAAGATTTTCAATCAAGAGCAAAAGTATCAGGAACTATTGTTGACAAATTAAAAACAATTGATGTTTTAGAAAATATGCCGGAATCTTCACAATTAAGTTTATTTGATTAAAAATATGGTTTTATGTTATTTACATAAAACCTTTTTTAAGGTAAAATTAAATAAGATAGGTGGCACGTGTATGAACACTGATGAAAACAAGAAAAAAATAATTATGTTATTTATTGCATTGGGAATGATTGTAACAATTATAACAGGTGTTACTTTCTCTTATTTAGCACCAACAATAAATAATTTGGAAAATGAATCTACAGTTGCTTTTAATGCAGGTGTTATAGCAATAGATTTTAAAAATGGAACTAGTCAAATAGAAGTAAGCGATATTTTACCAGGTTGGTCAGAAACTAAAACTTTCAGTTTAATAGCAACAAATACAACTTCTATAAGAAAAGCAGATGCTATGAATTATTCATTAAAATTAATAGTAGAATCAAATACATTTAGTGATAATGCTATATCTGTTTCGCTAAAAAGTACAAATACATCTAATAATGGAACAATTGCAGAAATTATCCCTGGAACTTTATTAAGCGGAGCAAGTGAAGTTAGTTTAGGGTTTGGTTCTTTTGATGCAACTAAGGAAATAGGAGAAGCCGGAGCGACACATGATTTTGAACTAACAGTATCATTTCCAGAACAATATAGAAGCCAAAGTAGTGATATGGGAAAACATTTATCAGCGCATGTAACTATAGGAAAAGCAAATGACTTAGGAACTTTAACAATTGCTGATAATCATGAAAAGACAAATATTACTACAAGTGTTGAAAAGAATAAAGAAGTTACTTTATTGAGTTTATATAGATATCCAGTAAATAGATCTTTATCAATTGTTAGTGGAGACGGAACAATAAAAGCAAATAAATTAACATTAAAAAGTGATGAAATGAAAGTTGCAATTAATTATCCATCTATTACTAATACAATATCTAGTTTAGATAAAACTGAAAATGGACTTGAACAAGACGATGCAACAGAAAAAAACCTAAGGTATGTAGGAGCATCACCAGAGAACTATCTAAAATTTAATGATGAAACATGGAGAATAGTTGGAGTATTTAATAATATCACAACTATAGATGAACTAGGAAATGAAAAGAAAGAATCACTTGCCAAAATAGTAAGAAATGATTCACTAGGAAATTATTCATGGGATAGTTCAGGATCAGACAAAAATAGTGGATTTGGTGTTAATGAATGGAGTCAAGCCGATTTAATGACTGAATTAAATACTGATTATATAAATCCTAACCCAACAAGTAGTACAACCTTATGGTTTAATGGCTCTAATAATTCTAAAAATGGAACATATGAATATAAAAATAATATAAAAAGTGATTCAATAGATAAAGTAGCAAAAGTAAGATGGAATACAAGTAGAGCAGAATATGGAGCAAGTGCATTAAATTCATATAATCAAGAAAGAAGTACAACACCAATAAATACACCAAAAGATAATGTTCCAAGAAACAACACATGGGATGGAAAAATAGCTCTAATATATCCAAGTGATTATGGCTATGCCTCAACTGATCAAGCATGTAGAAGTGAATTATGGTCATCTAATTGTAAAAATGAAAACTGGTTATTTAACAGTAAATATCAATGGACTTTGTCCCCTTATTCTGGCAATGCGTCTAGTGTGTTCAATGTTTATTCGGGCGGGGATGTCGACAACAACAATGCGAACGGCGCTCTTGGGGTTCGTCCAGCCCTTTTCTTGAAATCTGATGTTGTTATAACAGGTGGTACTGGAGATGAAAAAGATCCATATACTATTTCAAACTATAATGCATTTAGAGATGATTCATGGGCAACTATTGCCAATAATGTTAAAAATGGAAATACTTCATTATATAATGTTGGGGATACTAGGAAAATAACAGTTGATGGAACTAATTATACTGTAAGACTTGCTAATAATTCTACACCTAGTGAATGTGATGGAACAAATTTTTCTCAAACAGCCTGTGGATTTGTCGTAGAGTTTGTGGATATTGTTGAAAGAAGAAGAATGAATAGTACCTATACCAATGTAGGAGGATGGTCTGATACTGAAATAAGAACTTATGCTAATGGGGAGTTCTTTAATAAATTACCTAGTGAATTACAGAATGTAATAATGGACACAAAAGTTATATCAGGACATGGTAGTGAGGATACTTCAAATTTAATCTCAACAGATAAAATATATTTGTTAAGTTCACACGAAATATGGTCAAATAAGGTTACTAATAATAGCAATGACGCAGACACAGCATATAGCCAAACAAGACAATTAGATTATTATAGTAGTAAAGGAGTAACCACAGATAGATACTCTGATGCTATAAAGCAATACAACAGTTCGAATGATTGGTGGTGGCTTCGCACAGCTACTTATTTCTATTCCGTTGATTTTCTAGCGGTCTATTCCGATGGTGCCTGGAGAAGCGATTCTGCAAATAATTCTACCAGAGGTTTTGCCCCTGCGTTTCGCATCGGAGAAAAAAATTAATATTAATTAACTACTGAATTTCAGTAGTTTTCTTTTTTTAAAAACATATAAGTTAAGTTTAGATAGAATGTATGTTGGAACAAAAAAAGATGTTAAGAAAAAAGAAGCAGTAAAAACAATTATAACAAATAGAGAGCGTTTATTAGAACAATATGAGCAAGCTCGTAATTTAATAAATGGTATGACTGATACTGAAGCTTATAATCAAAAATATGATGAGTATTTAAGCGAAGAAGAGTATGAGTGGGCATATCATGGTATAAAAAAATAAAGGTGGTAAATATGATAGATATTCAAAGTGATTCAAGAAAAATAAAACCAGGTGATACTTTTATAGCTGTTAAGTGTGAGGTAAATGATGGTCATAAATATATTGATACTGCAATAAAAGCTGGTGCTAAAAAAATAATTGCTGAAAGAGGAGAGTATAGTGTTCCAACTGAAATTGTACCTAACACAAGAAAGTATTTAGAGGATTATCTTAAAAATAATTATAATAAGTATCTTGAAGAGATGACGATAATAGGTATAACAGGAACGAACGGGAAGACAACTTCTGCATATCTTTTATATCAGGCTTTGAATAAGCTTGGTGAAAAGACAGCATATATGGGAACAATTGGTTTTTATTTAGACGAAAAAATTTGTTCACTTCCTAATACAAGTGTTGATTTATGTGATACATATGATTTAATTATGAGAGCATATGATGCTGGTTATAAAACAGTTATTATGGAAGTTAGCAGTCATGCTCTTGCTAGTGGAAGAATGAAGACTTTGATATTTGATTATGCAATCTTTACTAATTTAACACAAGATCATTTAGATTATCATAAAACAATGGGCAATTATGCTCTAGCAAAGCAAAAGTTATTTAAACATTTAAAGAAAAATGGTAAGGCCATTATTAATGTAGATGATAAATATTCAGAATATTATTGGTTAACTAAAAATCATAATATTTCATATGGATTTGACCCTTCTGATTATCAAGTTATTGATTATGAAATGTCTGCTTCACTAACTGAATTTACAGTAACACATAATAATATTAATTATCACATTAGTACGCATCTTTTAGGAAAATATAATGTATATAATTCGCTTGCTGTTATTGCTGTATTAGTTGAATGTGGATTTACGAAAGAAAGTATTGAAAAAGTATTTACTGAATTAAAGGCACCAGATGGAAGACTTGATATTATTCATTATAATAGTAATATCATTGTTATTGATTATGCTCATACACCAGACGCTATTGAAAAAGTTATTACAACTGTTCGTGAAGTTGTAAATGGTAAAATATATGTTGTCTTTGGATGTACAGGTGATAGAGATCGTATTAAAAGACCTATTATGACACATTTAGTTGATAATTTATCTGATTATTTTATCATTACTAATGATGATCCACATTTTGAGGATCCTAAACAAATTGTTGATGATATGACAAAAGATTTAGAATCTTCTAAATACGAAGTTTGTTTAGATAGAGAAACTGCCATTATTAAAGGAATAGAGCTTTTAAATGAAGGCGATGCTTTATTTATTTTAGGAAAAGGTCGTGAAGAATTTATGATTGTAGGTAATGAAAGAATTCCGTTTAATGATAGAAAAACGGTTATGAAGTATTTAGATGA
>OLWA01003621.1_pt1 | contig 11413 bp, 6 predicted proteins | sample 1673251 | NCBI WGS metagenome assembly OLWA01 (sample SAMEA3178937, study PRJEB25190) | human gut metagenome | biome: human gut; feature: human-associated habitat; material: faeces | place: Austria | collected 2013
GCGTTTTTCCGGTGACCTGCTGAAAGACTGCGCTGAAATAATTGCGGGTGGCAAAGCCAAGCTGCTCGGAAATTTCCCGGACGCTGAACGGTGTACTTTTCAGCAGAACTTTCGCACGTTCGACCTTTGCAAACTTTACATAGTTCGTGACACTCAGACCCGTTTCTTCCTTGAATTTGTGGGTGAGGTAATATTCTGTGTAGCCCACCAGGGCGGCAAGATCTTCCGCTACGATCTTTTTGTCCAGATTCATCTCGATATAATCCACACACTTCTGGATCTGTCTACTGAGGTTCGGGTTTGTCCGGTGTTTGTGGACACGTCGGATGAAATCATCGTACATCATCATTGCAAGGGGGCTCAGCTCATCCAGCGATTTTGCCGATTCTGCCGCCTGAATGTAGCTGTCCCCCAGCGAGTACGCCTCCTCCGGGGAAAGACCACCCTCAATGGCAGCACGGCACACCAGCGAGGTGAACACGATGATGGAGGTCTTACTCTGACGCAGAACATCGCTGCTCTGCACCGGCACACCTGCACTTATGCTCATACTGTTGGAAAGCGCCTGCTTGTAATTCATATCTCCGGTGCGGACCATCTGCAGCATTCCCTGCTCTGCCATCCAGATCTTATGCCGGTCGTGGGGAATTGCGGCGCTTTTCAGCCGCTCCTCCTGCGCTGTGCTGCTGTTGACACAGCTCAGTTCCAGCCGCTGTCCGGTCAGGCAGTAGTGCATCATCAGCAGGTAGCGGTTCATAATGGTGTTTTGCAGGGTGGGGACTTTTTCAAGGGCTTTGTAAAGCTGGATCGTCCATGCTACACTGATCTCCAGCTTGCTGTAGTATTTCAGCCCGTCCTCGATCCCGCGCAGGGTCACGTCCTGATAAAACACCGGCCCGATGACCCAGATGCGCTTCAGCGCTCCTTCTTCCTTTTCAAAGGCTGCTCCCCACAAAAGGCCCAAAGCCGTCCCCAAGGTAACGGGCACATCGTCCCGGTTCCCATGCTCCAGCATCCGCTGTTTGCAGCCGAACAGCTCAAATGCGCTGGCAAGAAAGGCCTCGTCCGGACAGTTGCTCCGTAGTAGCTTTCCCTGTGCATCATAGCACCATGTATAAACATTGCCGCCGCACTGGACAAGTTCGGAAAGCAGCATCATATTCTGGAGAACATCCATGTGTAACCCCTCCGGCTCATTGATAAAAACAGTATATCATACTTCCGCCGTTTTTTCTACCAATGCCCGGAGCCAGTGCAGCAGGATGCCCGCAGAGATAGCCGCAGCACCAACGTCTGCTATCAGGTGCGCCGCCGCAATGCCCTGCACGCCGCAAAGCGCATTCATCAGGTACAGTAGCGGGATCAGCAGCAGGCCCTGCCGCAAAAGAGAGAGCACCACCGCACCGCTTGCCCTGCCCACGGATTGCAGCAGGTTGGTTGCCAGATAGGTCAGGCCGATCACCGGGCTGCCCAGAACGAGATAAGTCACCAGCTGCGTTCCCAGACGGAAAGCGCCTTCTTCCTTGATGAACATCCTGATCAGCGCATTGCGTCCGGCAAAGCTGGCTGCTCCGGCAAGAACGCCAAAGACAACAGTCAGCAGGATCAGATTCTTCAAAAGCTGCTTCAGGCGTTTCGCGTCGCCTGCGCCGTAGCTGTACGCCAGAAGCGGCTGGCAGCCCATACAGATCGCCATGGCGATCATGCTGATGACCATGGTCGTCTTGCCCGCCGCCGCCATGGCTGCGACCGCCGCTGTGCCGTGGGTCACCAGCAGCCGGTTGCTGAAGGAGGACGCAAACCCGGCCAGCAGGCTGCTGATGCCGTTGGGCAGACCGATGGCCAGCAGCTCGCCCAGCATCTGCGGCTTTTTCAGAGCCGGGCGGAAGTCAACGGTCAGCACCGTGCCGTGCTTAACGATGTAGCGCAGGTAGCAGGCAGTCGCCACAAGGTTGCCCAGCACACTGGCGGCAGCCGCACCGCTGACACCGAAGTTCAGCACCAGAATGAACAGCGGGTCAAAAATGCAGTTGACCAGCGTGCCCAGAAGATTACCGATCATGCCCTCTTTTACTGCGCCCTCTGCACGCACCAGCATCGCCATGCTGTTGGACAGGATGAAACACGGTGCACCCAGTGCCAGAACCTGAAGATACCGCTCCGCATAGGGAAAAATTTCTGCATTGGAGCCCAGCATCCCCAAAAGCGGCACTCTGCCCACCAGCAGACCGATGCTGACCAGAACGCCCAGAAAAAAGCTGGTCCAGAAGCAGAGCGAGGAGCAGATCTTGCCCTGCTCGATCTCACCCGCGCCAAAGCAGCGCGCGATGATGGCACTGCTGCCTGCGCCAAGCATCGTGGCCACCGCCGCAAGAATCGAGAACACCGGCCCGACGACGGAGACTGCCGCCACCTGTGCGGTGTCGCCCAGACAGCCCACAAAAAACATATCTGCCATGTTGTACAGCACCATGACAAGGATAATGATGATGGAGGGCACTGCCATGGAAAAAATGGACTTCCAGACAGAGCCGGTACGGAAAAGTGCTTCGTTCTTCATGATCTCCTCCAAAAATCAACCGCACGCAGGCAGAACGAAAGCCCCGGTCATGGGGCTTTCAGAGCGGCATCTATCACAGGTTATCCAGCGCATCCAGCAGTGCCTTCAGCGCTGCTTCCGGCAGCCCCAGCATGGGGCCGATCTTGCCAAAGGTCATGCCGTAGGCGGCTTTTGCCTGCTGATTCTCGGCAAAGCCGGGCAGATACTGCTCCACGATAGCCTTTGCAGCCTCGTTTTCCATCAGGGCTGCAATGGTGCTCTGGCTGTTCAGCTTGCCGCCGGTCAAAATTTCCGGGTGCTTCCAGCTGCTGATGCTCTGGTGCCCGGCAGACAGTGCGCCGTCCACCGGGATGGCTGCGCCGGTGATGTACCGTGCCAGACCGCTGGCAAGGAAGAGTGCCAGTGCGGCGCACTCCTCCGGGTCGCCCATCCGCTTTGCCGGGCAGTCGGATGCGAAAAAGTCCATGGCCGCAGCCGGTGCATCTCCGAAAATGCTGGTCTTGGTGTAACCGGGGCAGATGGCGTTGACGGTGATGCCGTATTCCGCATAATCCAGTGCCGCTGCGCGGGTCATGCCCACCACGCCGAACTTGGTGGCGCTGTACAATGCCTGTCCGCGCTGGGGCACAAGCCCTGCCACCGATGCCACATTGATGAGGAAGCCGCCCTCGCTGTGGCTTTTCAGGATAGCCTCTGCACCGTACTTCATCCCGGCAAAGACGCCCTCGCTGTTCAGGGAGAAGATCTTCTCGTAATCCTCTACCTCATACTCATGCAGCGGTGTGCCGCCCATGCCGATGCCTGCGTTGCTGACAACGCCATCCAGCTTACCGTAGTGTGCCACCGTCTTGTCCACCAGCTCTTTGATGGCGGAAGCCTTGCTGCAATCGGTCTGGATAAAGATGGCGTCGCCGCCCTTGACGCAGATGCCGTCTGCCACAGCCTGCCCCTGCTGGGCACTGCGGGCTGCACAGACTACCTTCATGCCGTTTTCGCCGAAGCACTCGGCAATGGCGCGGCCGATGCCGCGGCTTGCGCCGGTGACGATAGCAACTTTATCTCTGACACTGTTGAAATTCATCATTTTCATAAAGCATCCTCCATTTTTTATTTTTCGTATTCACGAACTAGATTTGCAACTCTTAGTTGCTTATCCATCTCTATGGTGTTATAATAGCACTATGCCGCAGGGGCTGCAATCAGCAGTTTCCGGCGTGTCCGGTGTTTAAGCAACGGATCACGTTCCAAGCGTTGGTTAAGCATCCTTTACGAAATACATTGACGGAGGAATTGTATGGATATCCGGGTCAAAAAAACGAAGCGTGCCATTCAGAAAACGTTTATCGACTTGCTGCGGGAGAAGCCCATTGAAAAGATCACGGTCAAGGAAATTGCCGAACGCGCCGAGATCAACAAAACGACCTTTTATTCCCACTATGAAACGCTGGATGCACTCACCGCCGAAATGGAGCGGCAGACAGTCCAGCTCGTCTGCGACAATATGCGCGGCGCACAGCAGCTGCTGGATGAACCGGAGGCCTTTGTGCAGGAAATGTTTGCTGCTCTCCAGCAGGCAACGGATTACCTCGGTGTGGTTCCGGTATCCGCGATGAACCGCTTTACGCAGCATTTGCGGGATGCCATTCTGGAAAAAATCAAAGGTGACAATATCGAGCCGTCCCAATATGAAAATGTCGGTGCCATCCTGATTTTTGTAATGAACGGTCTTTCCGGGCTTTTGAACACCGACGCCAAACTGGCGCAAAAGCACATCAACGTAATTGCCGCCGTGGTTGCAAATGGTGTCCATGGTCTGCATCTTTCCCACTGAACCAAAACAGGCTGCGAGAAGCATCTTCCGCAGCCTGTTTTTTGCTATTGCAGCTTATTTTTCTGCGTAACTGCCCAGCACCCCAAGGCTAGGCTTTGCGGTCCGCTCCATGGTTTCACGGTTCACGGCGATCAGGCCGAACTGCATGGCGTAGCCCTTCTGCCACTCAAAGTTGTCCATCAGGCTCCAGTAGAAGTAGCCCTTCACCGGGATGCCGTCGGCGATGCAGTGCTGCACGCCATCCAGTGCCTGCCGGATAAACGCCACACGACGGGCATCCTCGGCGGTGGCAATGCCGTTTTCGGTGACGATGAGATCGCCCTTGAATGCTTCTGCCACTTTACGGATGACGTGCTCCAGTGCCTGCGGGTAGACTTCGTAACCCATCTGGGTCAGCTCTGCGCCCTCCGGTGCCGGAAGCTGCCCCTGCGGGCCATAAAGAGTGCGGGTGTAGTTCTGCACCCCAAGGAAATCGTCCTCTTTAATGTAGGGCAGGTAGTGGGTAAACTCCTCCTGCCATGCGGCCTCGGCAAAGGCTTCGCCGCCGGGCTGTGCCTGCAAGTCGTGGAGCGAGAGGGTCAGGCCCACCTTGACTTCCGGGCAGATGGCCTTGATGGCATCCCGTGCGGCGGCATGGGCGCGCAGCACCAGCAGGTCACCCTCCGGGGTGCGCTCGCTGACAAAGATCTGGGGCTGGGGTGTGCCGAACACCTGTGCGTTTTCCATGGCGGCAAACTTCATGTTTTCCATCATCTTCTGGAAGTTCATGCCCACCTGCACCGTGCCCTCCGCAGACTTTCCGGCTGCTGCGGCATTTTTCGCAGCCTGTTCTGCCATCAGGCGGAACCGCTTGGAGATGGCGGCCAGCTGCAGGCCCATATTGGCTTCGTTGATGGTGCAGACATAGCGCAGCTCGCTGCCCAGCTGCTCCATCACATAGGTCACATATTTTTTGAAGTCCTCGACCGTGGATTCTGCTTCCCAGCCGCCCTTGCAGATGAGCCATTTCGGGCTGGTAAAGTGCAGCAGGGTGGCGATGGGCTCTACGCCCTGCGCCTTGCAGCAGGCGATGACCTTGCGGTAATGTTCGATGGCTTCCGGATCAAATTTGCCTTCCTCCGGCTCCACCCGTGCCCACTCGATGGAAAAGCGGTAGGCGTTCAGCCCGGCATCGGCCAGGAGTTTGATGTCCTCTTCGTACCGATGATAATGGTCGCAGGCAATGCCGCTGGGCTCTGTAAAGCTGGAATGGGGCAGCTGCTCCTGTGCCCAGTAGTCGCTGTTGGTATTGTTACCCTCTACCTGATGGGCTGCTGTTGCAGCACCGATGAAAAAGCCTTTTTCAAATTTCTGCATGATGGTTCTCCTTTTATCCAGAAGCAGTGTTTTCTCTTGTGCCTATTGTAACAGGTCTGTGCGGCGCAAAAAGGATAATTTTTCACGTTATTGGTAGATTTTTCGTTGAGCGAGTAGAACTGCACGAATTTTTATCCTCAATCCAAGTTTTTCATCCTGCAGTATCTGTTGCATTCTGTTATTCTGGTGTCAGGAAAAGCGGAAACCGGTTCACACAAAAAGGAGGAAAATCATTATGTTCCAAAAGAAACCCAGCGCCAGTGAGGTAGACGGTGTCCAGTACCGCCGTGCAAAGCTCTGGCAGATCATCTGTTATGCCTGCAACGCCTTTGTGGGTATGAGCGTCTACTCTCTGATCGGTATGGCCAGTTATTCGGCCAGCATCGGCTACGGCATCACCACCGCAACCGTGGGTCTCATCCTGATGCTGGCCCGCATTCTGGACGGCTTTACCGACCCGATGCTGGCCTTTGTTTACGACCGCGTCAACACCCGTTTCGGCAAGCTGCGCGTTCTGCTGATCAGCGGCTACCTGATCGAAGCAGTCGGCCTGCTGTGCATGTTCAACCTGTGCTCCAGCAAGGGCTTCGGCCTGCCGGTGTTTGCCCTGACCTACATTATTTACATCATCGGCTACACCGTCACCAACATGACCGCCCAGACCCTGCCTGCCATCATGACCAACGATCCCCGGCAGCGTCCCACCATCGGGGTCTGGTCCACTGCCCTGAACTACGCCGTGCCCATGGGCATGAGCATGCTGATCTACACCGTCATCCTGCCCAAGTGCGGCGGCACCTTCAATCAGGACTTCCTCAGCACCGTCTGCACCATCGTCCTGATCATTGCCGGCATCGGCACCCTGATCGTCTGCGCCGGTATCTCTGCCTACGATAAGCCCGAAAACTTTGAGGGCACCAACAAAAAACACGAGCCGCTGAAAACTGCGGATATTCTTGAGGTGCTCAAGCACAACAAGCCCCTGCAGTGCTACATCGCCTCCAACGCTTCCGACAAGCTGGCACAGCAGGTGGGCAGCCAGGCCATCATCAACACCATGCTGAACGGTATCCTGATCGGCAACATGGGTCTTGCCACCACCCTTGGCGTGATCAGCATGGTGCCTTCTATCTTCTTTGCAGCCTTCGGCGCAAAATATGTGGGCAAAAAGGGCAGCAAGAAGGGCATCGTGACCTGGACCTGCATCAGCATGGCCATCACCTCTGTGCTGATCCTGTTCTTCATCTTCACAGATACCCGTCAGATCGGCGTGATGGGCAGTTGGAACATGATCGTTTACGTGCTGCTGACCCTGCTGCAAAACGGCTCCAATATGTGCATCACCACCTCCAACACCTCTTATATGGCTGACACCATCGACTACGAGCTGGACCGCAGCGGCCGTTACATCCCGGCTGTGGTCTCCGGCACTTACAGCCTGATCGACAAACTCATCACCTCGGTGGCTGCTGTCATCGCCACCGGTGCCGTGGCTATTCTGGGCTACACCACCACGATGCCCCAGCCCACGGATGCCTACACCTCCGGCATCTTCTGGATGACCCTTGCCATCAAGTACGGTCTGCCGATGCTGGGCTGGCTCATTACCCTGATGGCCATGCTGGGCTGTCCCCTGACCAAGGAGGAAATGGTCAACGTCCAGAAGCGCATCGCAGATAAGAAAGACGCCCTTCGTCATGAAGTGATTGCAGAACACATGCAGTAACACCCCGCAAAAACCGAAAGGGCTCATACGCTCTTTCGGTTTTTGCTGATTCTATCCATTTTTCATAAAGGAGTTTTTACCATGAGCAAGACCATCCTGCTGAATCATAGCAATTGGCATTTTACCAAGGAGAACCCCGGCATCCCCACCGCCGTGATGGGCGAGGCCATTACCCTGCCCCACACATGGAACGCCGTGGACGGTCAGGACGGCGGCAACGATTACTACCGCGGCACCTGCTGGTATACGCTGGCTCTGGCAAAGCCCGCCATCCCGGCAGGCGGCAAGGCTGTTTTGCAGCTGGACGGCGCAGCCATGACCGCCGCCATCTACCTGAACGGGGAAAAGTTGGCAGAGCACAAGGGCGGCTACTCTACCTTCCGGGTGGACCTGACCGACCACCTCAAAGAGGAAAATCTGCTGGCAATTTCCGTGGATAACCGCGACAACGACACCGTGTACCCCCAGAAGGCAGACTTTACCTTCTACGGCGGCATTTACCGGGATGTGACCCTGCACATCGTTCCCGTAGAGCACTTTGCCCTGCCCGCAAACGGCGCACCGGCTCTGAAGGTGACCCCCATCGTCACCGACCTTGCCGCTAAGACCGCCGAAGTCACTGTGGAAGCCGCCGTGGTGGGTGCACAGAGCGTTACCTTTGCGCTGGAAGGCCAGAGCATCACCGCTCCGGCGGAAAACGGCACTGCAAAGGCTGTTTTCACCCTGGACAATGCCCGCCTGTGGGATGGCGTGGACGATCCCTTCCTTTACACCGTCTCTGCCAAGCTGGACAACGGTGAAGAGACTTCTGCCCGCTTCGGCTGCCGGAAGTTTGAGTTTGACCCCCAGAAGGGCTTCATCCTGAACGGCCGCAGCTATCCGCTGCGCGGTGTTTCCCGCCATCAGGACCGCAAGGGGGCCGGCATTGCCCTGACAAACGAAATGATGGAGGAGGACATTTCCATCATTCTGGAAATGGGTGCCAACACCATCCGGCTGGCGCACTACCAGCACGCACAGTATTTCTACGACCTGTGCGATGAAAAGGGCCTTGTCATCTGGGCAGAGATTCCCTACATCACCATGCACATGACCAACGGCCGTGCCAACACCCTGACCCAGATGGAAGAGCTGATCGTCCAGAACTACAACCACCCCTGCATTGCCGTTTGGGGCCTGTCCAACGAGATTACCGCCGCATCCGCTGTCAATGAAGATCTGCTGGAAAACCACCGTCTGCTGAACGAGCTGGCCCACAAGCTGGACCCCACCCGGAAGACCACCATGGCAAATGTGTTCATGCTGGAGACCACCAGCCCCATTCTGGAGATCCCGGACGTGAACAGCTACAACCTCTATTTTGGCTGGTATCTGGGCGAACTGGAGCAGAACGACGAGTTCTTTGACAAATACCACGCCGATTACCCCGACCGCTGCATCGGCTTTTCGGAGTATGGCGCAGATGCTAACCCCCAGTATCAGAGCAGCCACCCGGAAAAGGGCGACTACACCGAAAGCTATCAGTGCGTTTACCACGAGCATATTGCAAAGATGATCGCCGACCGTCCTTGGCTGTGGGCGACCCATGTGTGGAATATGTTCGACTTTGCCGCCGATGGCCGGGACGAGGGCGGCAAGCACGGCGAAAACCAGAAGGGTCTTGTCACCTTTGACCGCAAGCTGAAAAAAGACCCCTTCTATCTCTACAAGGCCTATTGGAGCAAGGAGCCGTTCGTGCACCTGTGCGGCAGCCGCTATGTGGACCGCGCCGAGGATGTGACCGAGATCAAGGTCTACTCCAATCTGCCGGAGGTCTCGCTGTACAAGGACGGTCAGCTGGTGGAGACCAAGCAGGGCGACAAGGTGTTCACCTTCCAGCTGCCCATCACCGGCAAGCACAGCATTGAGGCACGCTCCGGCGAGCACAGCAGCGTGATCCTGGTGAACAAGGTGGACGCCCCCAACCCGGATTACGCCATGGACAACCGCAAGAACGTGACCAACTGGTTTGACGGCGAGCTGGACGAAAGCTGCTGGTCGGTGAAGGACAACATGGCTGCCGCCATGGCAGACCCGAAAGCTGGTCCTATCCTGAAGCAGATTTCTGATAAAGCCGCCGCCGCCCGCGGAGATGTTGCCGCTGCCGTGAAAGACAACCCGGCTCTGGTGGCCATGATGGAGCGTGCCATGCAGCGGATGACCATTGAATCCATGCTGATGCAGGCGGGTGCTTCGGAGGAGGACATCAAGCAACTGAACCGTGTATTGCAGGGCATTTCTAAGGAGTGATCTTTGATGAAAACAACCTATTGTAATCCTCTTGATCTGGGCTACCGTTACCAGCACATGAAGGAAGGCCCGCGCACAACGGGTTTCCGGGAGGGCGCAGACCCGACACTGGTCTATTTCAAGGGCAAATATTATCTGTTCGTTTCCATGTCGGCAGGTTTCTGGTATTCGGACGACCTGCTGAACTGGGAGTTCCATGCAGACCCCGACCTGCTGATCTATGACTACGCACCGGATGTGCGGCAGGTGGGCAATTACCTCTACTTCTGCGCCAGCCGCAAGGGGCGCAACTGCCCCATCCTGCGCACCGCTGACCCCCTGACCGAGCCGTTTACCGAGGTTTCCGCGCCTTTTGCTTTCTGGGACCCGGATCTGTTCTGCGATGACGATGGCCGAGTGTACTTCTACTGGGGCTGTTCCAATATTGCCCCCATCTACGGCGTGGAGCTGGACCCGGACACCATGACCCCCATCGGTGAAAAGCAGGAGCTGATCTTCGGCAATGAAACTACCCTTGGCTACGAACGCCCCGGCAACAACGGCATTGTGGACCGGGAAGCCAGCGTGCTGTACCAGTCTATGAAGCAGTTCTATGACCCCAAAACCGGCAAGCTGAATCTGCCGCCGCAGATGGCAAATATCCCCGGTCTGAGTGTCGAAAGTCTGACTGCCATGTTCAACGCCATCGGCAAACCCTACATTGAGGGTGCCTTTATGACAAAGCATAACGGCCTCTATTACCTACAATACGCCTGCCCCGGCACCCAGTACAACACTTACGCCGATGGTGTATACACCTCCCGTTCTCCGCTGGGTCCTTTTGTGCGGCAGGCATCCAATCCGTTTTCCGCAAAGCCCGGTGGATTCATCACCGGTGCAGGCCACGGCAGCACCATTGCCGACACCTACGGCAACTGGTGGCACGCCTCCACCATGCGTATTTCCGTCAACTATGACTTTGAGCGCCGGGTAGGCCTGTTCCCTGCCGGGTTCGACAAGGACGGGGTTCTCTACTGCAACCAGAACTTTGCCGATTACCCCCACCGCATCCCGGCTGGCAAATTCGATGCCGCCAGCCAGCAGCCGGAATGGATGCTGCTGAGCTACAAAAAGCCGGTCACGGCTTCCAGCACCGCAGAAAACAGCAGTCCGGAGCTGGCCGTCAACGAGGACTGCCGCAGCTGGTGGAGCGCCGCCGGTGCAGAGCCGGGTGAATGGCTGTGTGTGGATCTTGGCAAAGAGAGTGATGTCCGCGCCATTCAGGTAAATATGGCGGACGAAAAGCTGGTGGTGGACTTCCCTGCCGACAGCTACGGCGATGACCGCAAGACCCGCCACATCGAGACCCGGCCCCAGATCTCCCACTACACGGTGGAGACCAGTGTGAACGGAGCGAGCTGGACGCTGCGCGAAAATGTTGCCCGCGAGTGCTCCAACGGCTACTACGAATATGCAGACGGCATCCGTGCCCGGTACGTCCGGGTGACGGGCGGCGAACTGCCCTACGGACAGGCGCTGCGCATCAGCGGCCTGCGGGTGTTCGGTAACGGCGAAGGCGCAAAGCCCGCACAGGCCGAAGCCGCCGGGGCTCGCGTGGATGCACTGGATGCAAAGATCACTTGGAAGCATATCGAAAATGCACAGGGCTGCA
>OLWA01003624.1_pt1 | contig 11404 bp, 10 predicted proteins | sample 1673251 | NCBI WGS metagenome assembly OLWA01 (sample SAMEA3178937, study PRJEB25190) | human gut metagenome | biome: human gut; feature: human-associated habitat; material: faeces | place: Austria | collected 2013
TAAATTTTAAACTAGTCAAGACCTCCGGCTAAGCCGGAGGCTTGAGTAAGCCCTAGAAGGGCTTTTTACGGACGCAACCCCTAAAGGGGCGCTGAAAAATTTGTCGACCGCATTGTTTTTTCAGGCTACCCCTAAAGGGGTTATTTTTTTGCCTACTTGTTCACGCTACCCGTAAACGGGTCCACAAACTCTTTCAATTCTATTTGGTCTGCTATTTTATCTTCTGTCAATTGATTTCGTATGTACTCTTGTATTTGCTTTTTGTTTCGTCCCACTGTATCTACGAAATATCCTCTTGCCCAAAAATGTCGATTTCCGTACTTATACTTTAAATTTGCATGTCGGTCGAAAATCATCAGACTACTTTTTCCTTTTAGGTATCCCATTATTTGTGACACACTATATTTTGGTGGTATGCTTATCAGCATATGTACATGGTCTTGACACAACTCTGCTTCTATTATCTCTATTCCTTTCTGCTTGCATAATTGTCTCAATATTTTCCCTATATCTACCTTGATTTCTCCGTAAATTGCCATTCTTCTGTCTTTGGTGCAAACACAACATGGTATTGACATCTCCACCTCGTATGGTCTAAACTGTTTATGTCTTTCTCTTTCACGATTAAGACCTCCTTGATATTTTAGTTTTGGTCGGCAAACCTACTTCTAATATATCAAGGTGTTTTTATTTTGTCACTTCTTTCCTCGCTAAAGCTTTTCCTTTTCCACCTGCATAGCAGGTGGTTGTCTTTGTTGCAAACAAAACAAAAACGCCCTCGGCTGAGTAACCAAGGGCGTTTTGATTGAGATACGTAGTTTTTGGCATCGGACTACGTAACATTATAATATCATTTGTATTATGTTTTGTCAATGTTTTATTAATTACAAAAGAAGAACTTGAACTGATGTTCAATATTTAGGAGGAAAACTTATGCTTCTGTTTATTCCATACTTCAACGAAAAATATTCAAAAATTTAAAAAACTCGCTAGAAAAAGTTTATGCTTTTGGTAAAACTCCCTTTAAAAAGTTTAGTTTTATTTTATAAGAAGAGTGTATAAAGCAATAATGTAAAGGGTGATGGACTTGCTAAAAAATAAGACCTTAGGAAGCATTTGCTTTCTAAGGTCTTTTGGTCGAGGTGACAGGACTCTTTTAAGAAACAGGAATTCTACGAAACAGTCCACCGGACTGTTTCTCCCAAATTTGTTGCTCTTTGCAGTCGCCAAATTTGGATAATTCCGCCGCAGGTTCGAGCCTTTTCAATTTTGAATAACAAAAAAAGAGATACCTTTCATCCGGTATCTCTTTTTTATGGTCGAGGTGACAGGACTCGAACCTGCGGCATCCTGCTCCCAAAGCAGGCACTCTAGCCAAACTGAGTTACACCTCGTTGTTTTTTCAACGCTTTGACATTTTAATATATTATTCGTGATTTGTCAAGTCTTATTTTGCTTTTTTTGAAAAAACTTTTAAATATAGTACTCGTCAATAAGCTGAGTGCTGTTTTTATCTAAAATATCTTGAAGAGTGATTGAATCAAGATATTCGTTAATGACTTTGTAAAGCCCCTGCCAAACGCCGACTGTCATACATGTTTCGTATTTGTCGCATTGGTTTACCTCGTCTTCTAAGCAGGCGACAGGCGCAAGGCTGCCCTCGGTTATTCTCAATATATCTCCGACAGTGTAGCTTGAAGGGGATTTAGCAAGCATATATCCGCCTTGATACCCACGTGTTGTTTTTAAAAGACCTGCTCTGTTGAGAATAGGCACAATCTGCTCTAAATATTTTTTTGATATATCCTGCCTATCGGCAATGTCCTTAAGTGCAACGAAGCCTTCGTTTCGATTTTGCGCAAGATCAAGCATTAGCCTTAATGCATATCGCCCTTTAGTTGAAATTTTCAAATTATCGCTTCCTTTTAAATCATAACCTAATTATACCATAGGTTTTGTAAGTATTCAATAGCGAAACATAAAAATTTTTAATACTGTCAAATTAAGACCTTTTTATCGCCGCTGTTTATGTTGAAGCAATAGCCTTTTTTCTCGCCGTCGAGCGTATATTTAATTGAAATATCACCGTCGCTGTCCATATTTACATAATTTATGTCAGCTTTATTACGTGTTGTGACGTTGATAAAGCAATCCTTTTGATTGTTATTATACGTTGAAACATCATCGCTAACAAAAAGCAAGTTGCCAAAAAGGCTTGCGGTTTCAGCGATTAATTTTCTTTGCTCAAAGGTCATTTTAATATTATTGTCTCTCAAAAGAAATACATCAGGGTCGTTTAAAAAAGCTCTGCCGTCAAGTTCACGACGGAAAATCGTGTTAAGAAGTGCATGCTTTGTGGAAACATCCTCTCTTGAAAACGGCTTTTTACCCCAACTGAGAGCCATATCGGCGCCGATTCTGCAAAAATCAACCTTTCCGAATGCGGGAGCAAGCGGAACACCGCAACCTAAGATTAATTTATCGCCGCAAAGTTCTCTGATAAGGTCCATAGCGTCGCACATAATCTCGCCTCGGCTTTTACCGTTAAACGGAATAATGCAACAAGCATAAAGAAAGTCGAGCTTAACCATATCGTAGCCCCAAACATTTAAGACGGTATCAAAGACCTCTTTTAAATATTGCCTGACCTCTTTGTTGTAAATGTCAAGCGCATAAAATCCGCCCCAATTGTGAGAAGCAAACGGAATTTTGCCGTTTTTGTTTTTCACAAACCAATCCTTGTGCTTGTTATATATGTATGATTTGGGTGTTGCGGCGAACGGCGCAAGCCATAAGCCTGCAAGCATATCGTGCTTGTGAATATTATCCGCAATAAGCTTCATACCTGACGGGAATTTTTTCTCATCGTGATAAAGCCAATCACCGACAGTTCTTTCGTAGCCGTCATCGACTTGAAAAATGTCAATCTTTGAACCTAATTTTGCAATCGCTTCAAGATCACGTTCAACGATTTCCTCGGTTACGCTTGTGTAATAGTTGTACCATGTGGTGTAGCCGCACATTCTTTTTGCTCTCGGCTTATTGATTTTTGCCTCTTCAAAATATTTATCAAATGCATTGTCAATATTATCAATAATATCGCAAAGTTCAAGAAGTGTAATTTCCTGACCTTTTTTGTATGTAACGCCCTCAAGGTCTTTTTCAACAGAAACGGTTGAAGCGTTGGCATTAAACGTGATGATTGTGTATCCGGCTCTTTCGCTTAAGGAAGCAAAAAGGCGGATATCGTTTGCATTTCTGATGTAAGCGTAAGAATATCCGTAAAATATTCCGCTTTGCTCAGGATATTCGTGGAAGGTTAAATCACCTGCGCCCCAAATGCCTCTGATGTTAAAACTTTTTTTATCTAAAACAGACAGAAGTTTTGGATTAAAATCATCACGCATATCATCATTCGGTGCATACTCTTTTGAAACAGTCCAGCTTTGATATCCGTTTACAAAAAATTTACTCTCTTTTGAAAATGAGATGTTATCTTTAATCTCGAATTTTTGAAATGTAATATCTGTTTTCGGCAAAAGGGTAAGCGTTAAAATATCACCGTTGATTTCTTCTCTTATTTCAAAATCTACGGTTTCGCTGTGGTGAGTTTTGTGCACCTTTCCGCCTGCGGTATAGATAATGTTATATTGATAGCTCATATTTTTTAACCTTTCTTTTAATGTCAAATAATTTCTTTGCCCTCTTCTTCGGGGTAAAACATACCCCATTCTTTTCTTATAAACGTCATTATGTCCATAACATCACGTGTGAAGTCAAGATGCATATCTACGTTTTCGCCGGCTACTGCCTTTTCCATATCGTCAATTTCATATTCAAGCGCTTTTGCCGTATTTCCTGCGCTTATTTTTTCGCTTTTGAGCGTTTCGGTGTAGGTGATTGTAGCTTCGTCACCCCTTGGGTATTCGTAAATTTCTATATATCCCTTGTCAAAAGCAATTGTTGCTCTTTTTGGCTGCTTTGCGTGGAGCGAAAGAATAACAGTTGCCATTTCATCTTCTTTGTTTTGAAGAAGAATACTTGCCTGTTCGTCAACTCCTGTCGGCGCATATTTAACCTGTGTGGCAATTTTGTGCGGCTTTGACGTCATAAAAAAGCGAACGATTGAAAGGGCATAAACGCCGATATCGAGCATTGCGCCGCCTGCAAGATTACGATTAAAAAATCTGTTGTTCATATCGTAGGGCTTGTAACTGCCGAAATTCATTTGAATAAGCCTAAGCTCGCCTAACTTACCCGATTTTATTATTTCATCAAGCTTTTTATAAATCGGCATATGGTAAATTGTCATCGCTTCAGCCAAAATAACGTGATTTTTCTCTGCAAGGTCAATTGCTTCGTTGAGTTCGGCACTGTTTAACGTAATTGATTTTTCGCATATAACGTGTTTGCCGTGGCTGAGAGCTTTCCTTAAATATTCAATATGCGTGTTGTGAGGAGTGGAAATATAAATAATATCGACATTTTCATCCTCGAACACTTCTTCAATATTTCCGTAAACCTTTCTAATGCCATATTCTTCGGCAAAGGAAATCGCTTTGCCATACGTTCTGTTGGCAACGCTGTAAAGTGTCCTACCTTTTGCTTTCATAGCATCTGCAAGCTGGTGCGCAATAACGCCGCAACCGAGAGTTGCCCAATTATATTCAGCCATATTTAACACTCCTTTATTTTCTTTATTATACTTTAGTTTTTTCACTTAGTCAATTATTATGATTTATGTTAAATAATAATTGAAATGGATACTATATAATGTTATAATTAAACTGAATAAATTTATGGAGATACAAAATATGCCAAAGGAAGAAAAAGATTACAGAACAAACGATAATTTGATAATAGGCAGAAACGCTGTTATAGAGCTTCTCAAAAGCGGCAGAGAGGTTGAAAATGTGCTTGTTGCAAAGGGCGAGAGGGAAGGCTCGATTAACCGTATTATTGCAATGTGCAGGGAAAATAAAATAGTAGTTAAGACAGTGGACAGAAAAAAGCTTGATTTTATGTGTGCCGGCGGCAATCATCAGGGGGTTGCGGCTAATGTTCCGGCTCACAGCTATTCAAGCGTTGATGATATTTTGGAATATGCAAAAAGCAAAGGCGAAGCGCCTTTTATTATAATTTGCGATGAAATTGAGGACAGCCATAATCTCGGCGCAATTATCAGAACTGCCGAAGCTTGCGGCGCTCACGGAATTATTATTCCGAAAAGAAGAAATGTTGGGCTTAATTTTATCGTTGCAAAAACCTCGTGCGGTGCACTTGAATATGTTAAAGTTGCAAGGGTAGGCAATTTAGTTTCTGTTATTGAAGAACTTAAAAAGCAGAATGTTTGGGTTTACTGTGCCGATATGGATGGTCAGCCTTGGTGCAAAACAGACTTTTCCGGTGGCTGCGCACTTGTTGTCGGCAATGAGGGAAGCGGTGTCGGCAGGCTCATTAAGGAAAAATGCGATGTAACTGTTTCGCTTCCTATGTGCGGAAAGGTTAATTCGCTTAACGCTTCTGTTGCGGCAGGTATTATTATGTATGAGGTCGCAAGGCAAAGGCTCGGTCTTTAATATAATTATATTGAGAGTGGAGAATTATGAACGAAAGTTTATCTATTGATGAAATAATCAGGCAGGCTGAGGAAATAAGAAAAAAGACGGTAAAACAGGCACAATCGGCTTTGGAAGATGTAAATACATCTGCAAATGAGATAACAAAGGGTGAAATAGAGGTGCCTAAGCCTGATATTGAAAATATAAAAATTCAACCTAAAAGTGAAAATGTAAAGACGTATGAAAAAAGCACTGCCTCGGATAAAACGAAAGTCGGCCCTGCCATAAAAGCTGAAGATGACGGAAAAACAAAGCATATTGATTTTAAGCCAAAGTCAAAGAGCGACGATTTTGCAAGCCAAAAAACCGTACAAAAAAGCTTTTTTACAAGCAACCGTACCAAAGAACCGATTTATTCCAAAAAGCCGCCGGAAATTATTGAAAGGCCTGCCACGATAAAGAGTAAGTCGAGATTTGACAAAACGGGTGACCTTGAGGAAATACCTACCATTGTAGCCGTTGAAGAACTTGAAAAAACGAAAATTTCCCTTACTCGTGAGGAAATTAAGGAGAAGGAAGAAAAGGCTCAGGAGCAAAGGGAAGAGGAACAGGCAGTTCAAATTGTTCTTGACGGTTTTGATGACGAAACAAAGCAGATAGATAAAATTGATGAGGAACTTGCTGAAAAGCAGTTAAAGGAAAGGCGAAAAGAAAAGGTCAATAAGTTTCGCATTTTTTCACCTGAAGATATTGAGGATGCGGCAAAAGCGGACAAGGATACCGTGATTAAAAAGGAATATGAAAGTGCAGATGAGCAATCGGCATTTTCAAAAAGGCTTGATGACGCACGTTCGTCAGCTTCGCTGAATTTAAAAATAACATTTGCCTTAACATTTGTTTTAGGGCTTTTGACAGGATTTAAGGACAGCTCCTATTTACCGTCGCTTTTGCTTGACAGTACGCCTTACATAATAACGCTTCTTGTTTTATTTGTTATTGTTTGCGTTGTCAATGCGAGAATATTTATGCACGGCTTTAAGTTCAAAGGCGGTATTAACAGTGATTTTCCAATATGTGTGGCGGAAATAATAGTTTTTGTTCACACAATTTTGCTTTTGATTGACAGCAACTTGCTTCTCGATGACGGTACGCTTTATCCGTTTGCAGGTGCATTTGCTCTGCTTTTGAGCGGACTTGGAAAATATACATTTATTACAAGAATAAGAACAGACTTTGATTTTATAGCAAATCAAAAGGAAAAATATACCGTTGAGCCGATAGTTAATAAGGTTGACGCAGGAATTATAAGCCGTGGGCTTTTAACCGGAGAACCTAATTTAAAGGCAAGCATTAAAACGGATTTTGCAACTAAGTTTCTTGATATTTCAAGTGTGGACGAGCCGGCGGATAAAATCAGTAAATATGTCGGTACTGTTTCACTTCTTCTTAATATAATTTTGGCAGTTGTTGTCGGCTTAATTAATCAAAATTGGCATTTGGGAGTTAATGCTTTTGTTTGCGCTATGTGTATCACAACTCCTTGCTATGCGCTGTTTTGTACCAATAATACACTTTTGGGAGTGTCAAAGCAGCTTAGAACCCGTGGCGCTATGGTGAATGGATTTGAGGGTGCAAGCGTTACAAGCGATGCCAATGCAATTGTTATTGAGGCGCAAAATCTTTTCGGACCTCGCAGCTGTGAAATTCACGGAATTAAAACATTTAACGGCGCTAAAGCTGATGACGTTATTTTAAAAACCGCTTCGGTTATTATTAATACAAAAAGTCCGCTTGCTTCTGTTTTTGACGATGTGATTATCGGCAAACAGGCGATTTTGCCTGAAGTAGACGATATTGTTTATGAGGACAGGCTCGGAACAACCGGTTGGATTTATCGCAAAAAAATTCTTGTAGGCACAAGGGATTTGCTTATTCATCACGGCGTTCCCGTGCTTAAGGAAGATTTTGAAAAAAAATATACCCGTAAGGGCAGAAAAGTGCTTTATCTTGCAGAGGCGGGAAAGCTGATGGCAATGTTTGTTGTGTCTTACAGTGCCGACCCTCAGCTTAAAAAAGCGCTTAGAAAGCTTGAAAAAAGCGGAATGACAATTCTTGTTCGCAGCGCCGACCCATTCATTAATGACGAAAGCATTGCCGAGCTTTTTGAGCTTCCGGACGGATATATCAGAGTTATGAATTCGTCAAATGGCAGAGCGTTTGAAAAATATTCAAACCTTTTTGCTCAAAAGTCACCTGCCTACATTGTTCATAACGGCTCCGCTCTCGGCCTTGTTTCGGCATTCAGTGCGGCTGAGGATTTGCAGGAGACAAGAAAACTAATCAGCGTTCTTATATCGTTCGGCTCTGCTTTGGGACTCGGTGTTGTCGGTCTTTTGGCATTTGTCGGCGGAATTGACCAGCTTGATGCAATCAAGGTTGCGCTTTTTCAGGCGGCGTGGTGCATTTTTGTAAATCTTCTTGCGAAAATTAAAAGTTTATTTATGTGATTAAAAGGCTTCATCTGATTTGAACAAGTCCGTAAAAAATGTACTTGTTCAATTTGGGGTGAAGTCTTTTTATTTTGCTTACCTGTTTTTACAAAATTTTCAAAAGCGTTTGGTTATAATGCTTTTGGGATGTGTAAAAATGTCAATTGTTAAAAATGTTAAAAATAAAATCAAAATACCTAAAAAGAATTTAAAAAATATAATTTTATATTCTAAGCGTGTGCTTTGGGGTGTAATTGCTTTTCTGCTTTGCTTTTCAAGCGTCGTGGGCGGCTGCTGTCCGTTTGCCGTGTCGCTTATATCGGTGTCGGGTAAGAAAAATTTTCTTTTTGCCTGTGTCGGTGCGTCGCTCGGTTATATTGTTTTTTGTTCAAGTGAAAACGCAATAAGATATGTAAGCGCAGTGGTTATTTGTACTCTCGGCACGGCGGCTTTGATATTTTTCAAGGTCAGACGTGAAACGTATCTTTCTATGCTCATTTCATGTTTGTCTGTTTTGTCAACAGGGATTGTTATGAATGTCAAATCAGGCTCGACTCTCGGCGAATACGCAATAACTCTCGGTGAGTCAATCCTTGCTTTGGGCAGTACGTTTTTCTTTTACCGTGCGGCAAATTGCAGCTTAAAAAGGCTTAAGCTTAAAGCCTTGCCTGTGACGGATTTGACGTGCATTTTTGTGGCTTTTTCTATTTTGCTTTCATCTATTTCGTTTATTGAAATTAAGGGCGTTTCAATTGCAAGAATTTTGGCTTGCCTTTTGATTTTGACTACCGTTCGTTTCGGCAGTCAGCGCTTTGCGTTGATTGTGTCGCTGTGTCTGGGCTTCGCACTCGGTATAACAAAGGAAAATGCACTTTTTTTGATAGGCGCATATGCGTTTTCGTCGCTTTTATGCAGTCTTTTCACTTCGTTTTCAAGCCTTGCGATAGGGCTTAGCTTTACTCTTTCAATGTCGTTTTTTGCTGTTGCGGCAAAAATGGGTGCATTTTCGCTTTGTACGGTTTTGGAGAGCGTACTTGCTTCTGTAATTCTTTGCATTTTGCCTGAAAAACTAACGCTTAAGCTTTCAGAGCTGTGGGAAAGCGGGGCGGATATTGCGCCTGAAGGAAGCTTGAGGCAGAGCCTTGTTGTCAGGCTGCGTTTTGCTTCAAGCGCACTCGCACAAGTTAGTGAAAGCGTAAGAGATGTTCGTGAAAAAATCAATTCTTTTTCAACCGTTGACCCTAATGAAAGTGAAATTCGAATGGTTGCGGCAGACCAATTCTTTCCCATTTCGGATATGCTCGGCGATTTGGCATTTGAATTTGACGAGGCGGAGAGCTTTGATTTTAAGGCAGCAGGCAGGATTAGAAGAATGCTCGGCGAATACGATATTTTTCCCGAAAATATTTCGGCTATAATTGATAAGTATGACAGAATGAGAATAGAGATTTTAGCCCCAAACGACACAAAAGGGCTTGATAATATGCGCCTGACTAATGAAATATGCAAAATATGCAAGAGAGAGTTTGAACGTGGCAAAATAAACGTCAGCTCGGCTGGAACATTGCTTTCATTTATGGAAAAGCCTAATTTCAAAATGAGTTTCGGATTTGCTCAATACTGCGCAGAGGGCAATTTGTGCGGCGATACGATAAAAACTATAAATGATTCAAGAGGCCATATGGTTTTCATTATCAGCGACGGAATGGGAAAAGGAAGCCGTGCGGCTTTGGACGGCGCAATGGGTGCCGGTCTTTTGTCAAAGCTTTTGTCTGCAGGTTTTGGCTTTGACTCTTCTTTAAAAGTTGTAAACAGTGCACTTCTTGTCAAGAGCCACGAGGAAAGTCTTGCAACACTTGATTGTGTAAGAGTTGATTTGTTCAGCGGTAAGTGTGAATTTTATAAGGCAGGTGCTCCCCGTTCATACATAGTAAAGGATGACAGGCTTACAAAATGCGAACTGACATCTATGCCGGCAGGTATTTTGAGAGGGGTTGAATTTGCAAAAAGAACAACCGTTCTTAATACCGATGATGAAATAATTATGATGAGCGACGGAGTAACCGATGTCGGAAATGAATGGCTTGAAAAGTTTTTGCGACTTGAAACGACGCTTGAACCTAACGAAAAAGCAAAGGCGATACTTAAAATCGCACTTGAAAACAGCGACGAAAAGCATAGGGACGATATGTCGGTTATAGTTGCGAAAATGCTTGAAAGGTAAGAATAAAAAACACTTGACTTTTTATAATTATATGTTATTATATAGACAGTAAGTTTATTAATTCCAATGAGAGTGGACCTAAGAGGTCCGCTCTCTTATTATTGTAAGGAGGTTTTTTCTTGGCAGGAAAAGGAAATACTGTATCAAGGGTAACTGAAATTATTACCCCTTACGCACATCAGCTCGGTCTTGAAATTTGGGACGTTCGATTTGCCAAGGAGGGTACAGATTGGTATCTTCGCATATTTATAGATAAGGACGGCGGAATTTCAATTGACGATTGTGTTGATTTAACCCATGCAATTACAAAGCCGCTCGACGAGGCTGATCCGATTTCTCAAAGCTATACTCTTGAGGTCAGCTCTCCCGGTGTTGAAAGGGAGCTTACCGCCGACGCTCACTTTGAAAAATATATTGGCTCAAATGTTATGGTAAGGCTTATTCGCCCTATTAATAACGTCAGGGATTTTGCCGGAAAGCTTAAGGCTTATTCTGACGGTGAAATTACGCTTGAACTTAAGGACGGCGAAGAACTTAAAGTAAACAAAAAAGAGACATCATTCGTTAAGCTTGATGACTTTGATATAAAAGATTTTGAAAAAGAAATGAATTAACCGAAAGGATGATAGGAAAATGAGCAAAGAATTTTTTGACGCAGTAAAAGCTATTGAAGCTGAAAAAGGTATTCCTGCCGAATATCTTTATGAAAAAATTTCAGCAGCAATTATTGAGTTAAAACCTGGTGTAGATTGCACAGAGGAGGAAATTGATGAATTCTGCAAGAAACTTCCAAGATACAAGAGACCTCGTAAGCTGATTTTTGCAAAGGTTCCTAGAAATCCTACTGGAAAGATTGAAAAGCCAAAGCTTCGTGAGAAGTATGGTGCAGCACATCTGGTCGCAGCGCAGAATCAGGTAGAGATTAAATAATAAAGAGTGATTTACTAGAAATATAAAAGTTCAGGGAGGGTTTGACTCGGTACAAGTCAAACCCTCCCTATTTTAGAATTGTCTATTTTCCAGCAGTTATATACTGCAAGTGATTTATTTATGTTCTTTTTGATATTCCAGAGATGCTTCAATAAATCCACGGAACAATGGGTGTGGTCTGTTTGGACGGGATTTTAATT
>OLWA01003626.1_pt1 | contig 11386 bp, 16 predicted proteins | sample 1673251 | NCBI WGS metagenome assembly OLWA01 (sample SAMEA3178937, study PRJEB25190) | human gut metagenome | biome: human gut; feature: human-associated habitat; material: faeces | place: Austria | collected 2013
ACCGAAATTCCGAATTCCGCATTCATAATTCCGAATTTTTCGACTGAAAGGAGAAATCTATGGCTCATGAGGCTCAGGAGCGCTATTCTTCGCTTGTCCTTGCGAAAATGCGCTCGGAAAACATTCTTAAGGACGGTATCATCTTCAACAACGACTACGAGGGCGACCCGGTCGCGGGCGCGGTCAAGGTTCCGGTGCGCGACGGCGAGGTCAAGGTCGGCGACTACGACCGCAGCGCCGGCGGCGATCTTTCCGAAAGCTCCACCGAGTACCGCTCTATCCTCATCAACCGCGAGAAGTACGTCAACGAGCTTGTGGACGGCTACGACGCGGCTTCCGTTCCCGACAACCTTATCGCGGACAGACTTGACAGCGCGGGCTACTCCATGGCGACCGCCCTCGACCGGGACGGCGCTTCCACGCTCATCTCGCAGGGTACCCGCGTCAATACGTCCTCCATTTCCGCAAGCACCGTATACAGCGATGTTGTGGATATACGCACGCTGATGAGCAAGGCGAACGTCCCGAACGACGGCAGGCGCTACCTGCTTGTTACTCCGGACATCTACGCGGCTATGCTGAAAAGCCCGCTGTTCGTGCAGGCTTCCGCGCTCGGCGACGAGGTGAAGCAGTCCGGCGCGGTCGGCAAGATCGCGGGATTCACCGTGTACGAGTGGAACGACGACACCGCTAACCTTGCGATGATCGCAGGTCACCCGCGCTATGCTACGCGCATCAACGCATGGAAGGTGCCTATCGCCGTGAACGACCTCAAGGACAGCAAGCACATCGGCTCTTCTGCGGTTCAGGGGCGTTCCGTTTACGGACACGAGGTGCTCCGCAAGAGCGCTATTTACGCCGTATTTTCCGCGGGTTCGCTCACTCTTACGCAGGGCGCGTTTGCTTCCGATAAGTGCAAGGTGACTGTCGCCGAGAGCGCTGCGGACGCGTTCGCATACCGCGTGAATCCGGCAAAGCGCGCGGCGCTTGAGGAGGACTTCACTGCTATCGCTGCTACAAATGCGTTCACTTCCAACAGCACGCAGATCTCCTGCAAGAAGGGCGACATCATCGAGATAATCGACCTCGACAGCAACAAGAAGTGCGTTAAGGTCGGCTATGTTACAGTAGCATGACGGTCACGGCTGAATACTACTCCGCGAACTGGGGCGGCTGGACGGATTCGGACGAGCTGACAGCCGCTCTCAAACGCGCGGAGCTTATCGTAGACCGGGAGATATTCCCATCTGGGTATACGGTGTCCACAGTGCCGGAAGTCTGGCGTACAGCGGCGCAGAATGCGGTCTGCGCGCAGGCGGAGTTTATCCTCGAAAACGGCGGCGTTTCAGCGCTGTCGGAAACCACGGACGGCGGCTCAGTAACGCTCGGGAAGTTCAGCTATTCCGGCGGCGGGAGTTCAGGCAATTCCGGCGGTTCGGCGGCGAATTCGCTGTGCGCCCAGGCTCTGGCGCTGCTGGAGCCGACCGGACTGCTCTACAGAGGGATGAGGATATGAGACCTATCCCGCGTTCACTGCTGATTCATTCGGCTGTGCTGTACGAGGAGAAAGAAAACGCGTGGCAGAAAAAGGAGCTCGTCGAGCTGGCGAAGCTCACGCATATCCGCGTAGAGCCTGCGAGTAAAATGATAATCACGTCCGACAACCGCTCCATTACGCTGTCTGCAACGCTTTTCTACGACTGCCGGAACAGCGCTCGGGGGGTGGAGTTCAAGCCGGGATATATCGTCGAATTTGGGGGCAAGCGTTACCGCGTTGAGACTGTCGAGGTTTTTTACGACCGTCAGAAACTCCACCATCTGGAGGTGGGACTGTGCCTGTGACGGTGAACATCAATTCCGCTCAGATAGCGGTCGATATCCGCGCGGCTTCCGAAAAGGCGCGCGGGATAACCTCTCAGCAGGCGCTCGCGGACTGCAACGAGTACGTTCCGGACGACCAGGACGCGCTCGTCAACAGCTCGAATATCCACAGCGATATACTGCACGGAAAGCTCGTCTGGTCTACTCCCTACGCTAGATATCTGTATCACGGCGTGCTGATGGTGGACCCGAAAACCGGTTCAGCATGGGCGCGGGAGGGTCAGACGAAGGTCAAGGTCTCGCCGGAGGTGCGGCTTAAATTCGATAAGCGCAAGAACCCGAAAGCCGGCTCCCACTGGTGCGAGCGCGCCCAGGCAGACCACGGCGAGGAATGGCGGCAAATCTACGAAACAGCATTGCGAAAGGAGCTGAACAAATGACGGCGCAGTTACAGGCAGTCGAAGCTTTCCGGGCTTTTGCGGAGAAAACAACAGGACAGCCGGCGTCCGTCGGGCTTCTTTCGACCGGGGAGAGCATCGCAGTGCAGGTCGTGACAGGTTCCCGGGAGTTCACCTCCCTCGACCTCGCGAACCGCCGGGCGGTGCTTTCCCTCGACGTGCTGTCGAAATTCAAGAAACAGGAGCAGGCTTACGGCTTCCTCTGCGTGATAGCCAACGCCTGCGATACAGCCCGGCTAGGTGCGCCTGTCGTTAACGCGGAGGCACGCAGCGAGCCGTTATTCGTAGGCACGGACGGCGATTACTGGATATATTCGCTGTCCGTCAGCCTGCGGATCATTATTTAATTCGGAATTCGGAATTCTTAATTCGGAATTAAGGTGTCCCACTTCGTGGGACGTATTTAAATAACCGCCGCAGGCGGCACCGAAATTCCGAATTCCGCATTCATAATTCCGAATTTTTCGACTGAAAGGAGAATTACTATGTCCCAGACATTACCCAAGGTAGCGGGTGTTGAGCTGAACCACGAGGTCAAAGTGTTCATCAACACCACGCCCACAGGTGACAGTGCGACCTATAAGTCCATGTGCAATGCGTTCAAGAACTGCGCGAACGCGCTGAACGAGAACGTGTATTCCGCGTCCTACCTCAGCGACGGCGGTTACAGCTCCAGCACAGTTACCGGATTCCAGCCTACTATAACGCTTCAGGGCGACTTCATGGCAAGCGACCCGGTGTGCGCTTATCTCGACAAGATTCAGTGGAGCCCCGGCGCGGCGCGTGTTACCGATATCAAGATGAACCGCAACGGGCAGATAGTCACCTGCCCGGTAACGCTGACCCAGATAGCTATTGCGGGCGGCGAATCCACCGCGCCGAACGCCGTGACTGTAGTCATGGCGATGAATGGCAAGCCCACCGTCGAGGACGGAAATCTGGACGACACCGGCGAGAAGAAGACAGGGCTTTAATGCTGAAAGGAGCAGAAAATGCACCAGATAAAGAGATCGGAGAAGATACGCGACGCGCTGGAGCTTTGCGGAGAGGACGGAAAGCCCGCCGCAAAGCTGGAGTTCGTCGTTGACATCGACGCTATCGCGGGGGAACTCCGCAGGAACCTCACCGACATCACGACCGCTGAGCAGGCGCTGAAAAAGGCGGCTTCCGATAAGGACTACGCCGAGGCTTACGAGCAGTACGGCAGGGCGGTGCGCGGGGTATTCGCCATCTGCTTTGGCAGGGAGAACGCGGAAACCATCTGCGAGTTCTTCGAGGGTAATTACATTGAGATGTCCGTCGCGATAGTGCCGTATATCTACGACGTGATACTCCCCCGCGTGAACGAGTGCATAGCCCGCCGCCGCGAACAGCTCAAGGGAATCTACCGCAGGGGGAAGAAGCTCAGATGAAGCTGTACGAGCCGTTTCCCGACCGCATTACCGTTGACGGCCAGGAGTACCGGCTGACCCTGTGGTTCGACCGGGTGCTGAGGTTCTACGACGTTCTCGATGACCCCGAGCTCACGCCGGAGGAAAAGGCGGAGGCGGGCTTCTCATGGCTCGTGGACTGCCATCGTCCCAAAGGATCTTGAGAACCTTTTTATAAAAGAACTTGATTGATACTTCAACAGCTTATGGACGAGGTGATAGCTCCACCGCAGCGGAGGCTGTCAACGCAGAAGCAGCCGCAGAAGTGCGTTGATTTCAGCTTCGACGCGGAGGAGATATACTCGTCGTTCCGGCAGGCTTACGGTATCGACCTGATACAGGAGTGCGGGCGGCTGCACTGGTGCGCGTTCCTCGCGATGTTCCACGGGCTTCCGGAGGACGCGCCGGTGAAGCAGATAATGCGGATACGCTCGGAGGATATCCCGGCTCCGAACAAGCATAACGCGGAGTATATCCGGCGGCTCACGGAGCTGAAAACGCTGTATGCGCTGCCGAATAAGGGCGCTTCGCAGGCGCAGGACGGCGGGGGCTGGGACGGGCTGTTCAATATGCTGCGGGCGCAGGCTGAATGATTTCTGTATTGACATTTCCGGAGGGATGTGCTATAATGTAGGAAATAAACTTTTTGGAGGTAATTCCCTATGAAAATGTACAGATGTCCCGACTGTGGCAGAACGTCAACGTCAATGTACTGCGACGCCTGCGGCAAAACTATTCCCTCACAGTATGTGACATACGGAGCGGAAGCTGGTACGCCGTCCGGAATGGCGGAGGGTACTGACGCGACAAACATACTGCTTGAGAAGATAAGCCGCGCGGAGGAGCGCAATAACGAACTGCTTTCCGCTGTTCAGAAGAATACAAAGGTGGTTGCTGTCATTTCCATCATTTCTATGGTGGCGGCGGTCGCAAGCGCTCTGTTTACGGTATTATCGTTGATTTCGTTTATGTAACGCCGGCAATCATCAAGTACATAGAAAAAGCACCTTGCACAAAAACAAGGTGTTTTTTCTATGCAAATATACAAATTGCATGAAACCTCTTGACTTATGTATCCACTTATGTTATGATATATGTGGACACAGAAAAGAGGTGAAGCAAATGTCCCCAAGAACAGGTAGACCGACTGATGACCCCAAAACTTTAAGCACTAGAATACGACTTTCAGAAGAAGATATCAAGCGTTTAGAGTACTGTTCCGAAAAAACAGGCTTAACAAAAGCCGAAATAATTCGACAGGGTATAAAGGAAGTTTACGAAAAGCTAAAAAAATAAAGCGTTGCCCCCTCTACCAAAGAACGCAACGCTTTACATCACGACAGAAATGCTCCGTCAAATATATTGTACCATGATGGAGCGTTCCTGTCAAGTATTTGAAAGGAATATGTTATGAAATCAAATCCCGAAAAGCTCGCATGGGAGCTTGAAAAAGTAAGAAACCTTATTAAAGTATTCGACGGTTTTATCTCCGAAGAATGCCCCGCCGCCGACACCGAGGACGAAGGCTTTGCCGCAATGGCGTTCGCAAGACGTGTAGAGATGTTCGAAAGCACGCTCCTGGCGGCTATGGACATGCTCGGTGCAGTTCAGGACACACTCGAAAAGGAGGCTCTCGCATGAACGAACTTATCAACATCAACTACGACACGGACAAGCCCACCGTCAGCGGACGGGAGCTTCACAAGGCGCTGGAGGTAAAAGACCATTACACCGATTGGTTTAAGAGAATGACCGAATACGGTTTTACCGAGGGCGAGGATTTTATAGGTTTTTCGGAAAAATCCGATAAACCTACCGGCGGCAGACCCAGCACCGACCACCAGCTCACAATCCCCATGGCAAAAGAAATCTGCATGCTTCAGCGCAACGACAAGGGCAAGCAGTTCCGGCAGTACTTCATCAGAGTTGAGGAAGCATGGAACAGTCCGGAGATGATAATGAAACGCGCCCTGGACTACGCCAACGAGAACGTCAAGCGGCTTCAGATACAGGTGTCAACGCTCCAGGTGGACAACGAAATAATGAAGCCGAAAGCAGACTACTTCGACGAGCTTGTTGACCGCAACACGCTGACGAGCTTCCGGGAAACCGCAAAGCAGCTCGATGTAAAGGAAAAGGTCTTTATCAATTTCCTGCTTGAGCATAAATACATATACCGCGACAAGAAAGGAAAGATAATGCCTTACGCCGAGAAGAACAACGGACTTTTCGAAATAAAGGAAACTTTCAATGAAAAGACCAACTGGAGCGGCACGCAGACCCTTGTAACGCCGAAAGGCAGAGAAACATTCCGGCTTTTGCTTCTCAAAGCAATAGCATAAATCCATAAACAGAATAAATCAGCACGTTGAGCAATCAGCGTGCTTTTTTCATGCCCGAAAGGAGGAAAAATGCCCGAAGGAGAAGTAATATACCATATCCGGGGCGACAACAGCAAGCTCCCCGACGATCTCAAGAACGCGGAGAAGATAATCGGAGATTCCGCAGATAAGGTTGAAAAAGCGGCTCTGGGAGCTATCAAGGCAATAGGCGCGGCTGCTTCCGCAGCGGCTGCGGCGGGTACTGCGATAGGCACGGCGGCGGTAAAATCTGCTGACGACCTGGATAAGGCTGTCAAGCGTGTTACCAGCGCCACAGGCGAGGGCGCGGCTGCCGCTGAAAAGTACTCCGAGGTGATAAAGGGAGTTTACGGCGACAACTTCGGCGAGAATTTCGACGACATCGCCGCGAGCATTTCCACGATAACTCAGAATCTCGGCGAAATGGACGCGGAGCCGCTCGAAAAAATCACCGAAAGCGCCTACGCCTTGCAGGACGCGTTCGATATGGACGTCGCCGAGACCTCCCGCGCCGCTAAAGCTATGGTGGAGAACTTCGGTATAGCTGCCGAGGACGCGTTCGATTATATCGCCAAAGGTGCGCAGGACGGCCTCGACTACTCCGGAGAGCTGCTGGACAATATCAGTGAGTACTCCGTGCAGTTCAAAAAGCTGGGGCTTTCTGCCGACGATATGTTCACTATCTTCGCGAACGGCGCGGAGAACGGAGCATGGAACCTCGATAAAATAGGCGACGCAGTCAAGGAGTTTTCTATCCGCGCTATCGACGGCTCGGACACGACTGAAAAAGGCTTTGAAGCCCTCGGCTACGACGCGGAGGATATGGCGAAGAAGTTCGCGCAGGGCGGCGACGCTGCCCGGGACGCGTTCCAGACAATCATAAAGGCTCTCGGCGATATGGAAGACCCCATCGCGCAGAACGAAGCAGGCGTGAACCTGTTCGGGACCATGTGGGAGGATCTCGGTGCTGACGCGGTTAAGGCGCTCGGCGATATCTCCGACAGCGCCTACGACTGTGCGGGAGCTGTGGACGAGATAGCCGAGGTAAATTACAGTTCGCTCTCGGACGCGCTCGGCGGGCTGAAAAGGCAGGTCGAGCTGTTGATACAGCCGCTCGGCGACGAGCTTATCCCGGTCGTTTCGGAGGTCATTGACAAGCTCAGCAAGATAGCTGACGAGGTCGTTCCGGTGCTGTTGGACGCAGCGGAGCCGCTTGTGGAATCTCTGCTAAAGATGATAGACCCTATCTCGCAACTTATTTCTGAACTTCTCCCGCCGCTCATTGAGATAGCCGCTGACATCGCGACCAAGATTTCGGACTTTGCGGCGCGGCACCTGCCTACTCTGATATCCGCGCTCAAAAGTGCGGTCGATTTTATCGGCAAGGCTATCAAAGTAGCATGGGAAATGCGTGACGTTATCGCGGCGATAGTAGCGGCGCTCATCACGTTCAATACCGTTATCAAGATAGGAAACGCTGTTTCGGCGGCGGTTTCCGCGCTAAAATCATTCAAGGCCATCACTGACGCGGCGACAGCCTCGCAGATAGCCCTGAATGTTGCAGGCGCAGCAAATCCGTTCGTGCTGATAGCTTCGCTTGCGGCGGGCGCGATAGGCGCGCTTGTGGCTTTCAACAATACCACTGAAACCTCAGCCGAAAAGGTGAACGAGCTCCATAATCAGGCTATGCAGCTTAACGAAACTGCAAAGGACTCCGCGAACGCCGCAAAGGAGGTCGGAAAGCTTTCCGACCAGTACAAGGCATTGAAAAATTCTGCTGATGACGCCAAAGAAACAAAGGAAAAACTTGAGGAACTGCAAAAGGCCTTGATAGATACCTACGGTCAGGAGGCTGCGAAAATCGACCTTGTTAACGGCAAGTATGAGGAGCAGCTTTCATTGCTGGGCGAGCTTATCGACAGCAAGAGCGAACTTGCGGAGGCTGACGCGAAAGCAGCATACTACACCGCGCAGGACGCGCAGGATACGGAATGGGCGCTGTCGCTGAATAATACCGATTCCAACAGCGGCTTGCACAAATATCTCCAGAAGTGGTTCATTGACGAATCCGGCGGGAATTATGAGGGGATAACCAGCTCAATGTTTTCCTCAACGACCGATTACAAGTTCAAGGCGGGAACTACCTACCGTGAGCGGTATGAAGCGCTTTCTAGAATGGTCAGCCGCATGGAAAAGTATGTCGGAACAGACGCGTTCGACAGCGCTATTTACAATCAGCTCGTTCAGGCGCGGGACGATATGTACGCGAAAATGACGGAGTTCGAGGAGATAGAAAGCACATTCAATGAGTTGACCGCACCAAAGCAGAAGCAGCTCATATATGGCTCAAAAACGCAGGCGGACTATTACCGGAAAATGTCGGGCGGTGGTAATACAGCCGCTCACATAGCAGAAACTCCCGCCGAAACAGAGCCGGAACCGACCTATGAATACAAACCCTACACCCCAACCGCCGACACATCGAAAACCAAGACCAGCTCAGGCGGTTCGAGCAGTTCCACAGGCAGCCAGGGCAATTTCATCAGCATAACAAGCTATGTCCCGACCATGTGGGACAACGACCAGACCGCCGCGCTGAAATCGCTCATCGGCAAGGACGTGCTCGGAAAGACGGCCTCCGCGCACCAGATAAACGCCCTGACCGGCGCGATATCCGGCGCGGCTGAAAGTTCGTCCGCTTCGAAGGAGACCGACCTCGCCGACGTGATAAACGCGATAACCAAGCTGCAGCGCAAGGTCGAGAGGTTTGAGGACGCGTTCGGCGATATCACCATCGAGCTGACCGCCGGCGACCTGACGATAGGCAAGGCGTGCGTCCGGGACTGCAACATTATGGCGAAGCGCTCCGGCAAATCGCCGTTCAATTTCTAGGAGGTATCATGATACTAAAAATAGGCGATATCGACGTCAGCAAGTACATTCTGCCGCCGGACGTCGCGGACACGTTCCGGAGCCAGTCGGTAAACCAGACCCTGAACGGTTCGCTGGTGGTAGACCGTATCTCCGAGCTTTCGAAAAAACGCATTTCGGTGCAGTTCCCGATCGTTCCTCTTGCGAAGTGGGAGGAGATAAAGGCGGTCATAAAGCCGATAACGTTCAATGTCAGCGTTGACAGCAGCGTGTATTCTGTTCACCTGAGCGGTGATATCCCGACCCCGGTGCTTTACGCAGACGGCGACGACGTAATGTGCAGCGAGATCTCGCTGGTGTTCGAGGAGATGTGATATGAGGACAGTTTCAGACGAATATCTTGCGCAGGTGCAGAGCTCCGGGCGGCAGTTCGGAGTTATGGTCAAGGTTTACGGCAATTCCGCCGAACCGGACACGCTATGGCTCGGGGACGTTATCAGCGTTGATATCCTGCGGAGCTGCTCCGATCAGCTCCAGATAGGCGCGTGCATGTCGGACATGCTCACGCTCGAAACTAAGGCGACAATTCTTTTTAACGGGCGGCTGAAAAAAGTTGAGGTTTTTTACCGCTGCACAGCTCCGGTGCTCGACTGGATACGGCTCGGGACATTCTACGTTGACGAGGCGGTCACACGCAACGGCGTTACCGCGGTCAAGGCTTACGACATGATGAGCAGGCTCGACAAGCGCGTGAGCTGGGTGGACACCAGCAAGGCAACCGCGCCGACGTTTCCTTGCAAAATGCAGGCAATGCTGAATTACCTCTGTGCCCGCGCCGGGGTCACGACCGATTTTGTCTGCGAGGATATCACGGTCGAGAAAGCTCCCGACGGCTACACGGCGCAGGAGCTTATCAGCTACATCGCGGCAAGTCATGGCAGGAACGCGCGGTTCTCGCCGTCTGAGGTGCTGAAATTCCCGGCTTACGAGGAGGTCGGAAAAACCGTTCAGCACGGACGGTGCTACTCGCTGGATATAGCAGGTGGAAGCGGATACACGGTCAAGGGGATACTGCTCCAGCGCGGCGGCGACGATAAAATCTACATCGACGGCACTGCTTCTGAGTACGACGAAACCGCCGACGGCATAGTGACGGCGTATGACCCGTTTGCGACGGTCGGTATCGCGGAATACGCATGGAACAGGCTCGGCGGGTTGAATTACTCGGCGGTTTCACTCGAAATGCCTGCTGAGAATATCCTCGAACCGGGCGATGTGTTCACGGTCGAGGACGCGGACGGCACTCAGAAGAAGGTGATCGTTATGGAACAGGAGCTGTCGCTGACCTGCACGGGCGGCTTTGTCGAGAAGATATCCTGCACGGCGGAAAGCAAGGCGCAGAACCGGAGCACTGAGAACCGGCAGGAGGCCACGGAGAAGCAGATGGCGGCGGGGGCAACGTCTGCTACTCTCACCGAATACCAGTACTTGACCGACGCCTCGGTAAAATTCAACGGCACGACGTACACGATAGAAAAGGACGTAACAACAGGGCTGATATCCAAAATCAGCGACAGCGCGGGAAACGAGTTCGAGCCGGAAATATCGGCGGGTATAACCGATGTGGCTGCGCATAACGCGGTGTTCTGGGCTGTGGCGATGTGCAGGGGAATAAGCAAGATGGCATTTATAATGGACGGAATATTCGGAATGTTCACGCCCGATACGCGGGATATTGCGAACAGTCGCTGGAGAAATTCTGTTTCCGGATACAACGATATCACGCTTTCCGGAGGCTCGGAAAACGGTAGCGCTTTGCATTTTAATCCCGGGGAGTATGGTTCGCTTATTTGCGATGAGCCGAATACGGTTTATTGTGTGACTGACGTGGAGTTTAAGCAGGTTTCGTCAGAAACATGGATTCCGCTTATTACTAAAAAGATAGCGCCAGACAGACCCAATTATGGTTACGATTTATTCAGCTTATGTTTGGCAGACAAACGGAACCTATTATCGTTTTCAGCCATTATCTGCGATATAATTTCCGAAGCGGATTCTTCGGAAATTCACACAGTTTGCTATACGCGGGACAATGGCAAGGCATACCTGTATATTGATTCTGTGCTTGTAGGTACGCAGCTCAGCGTATATCGCGGAAATTACAGCGGTAATATGCTTCTAAATTATTCAAGCAGAGGAGGGGTGATTCCCTCGGAACATGAATTAGGTGGCAGCAATTTTTATATGTGCGCTTTTGGCTCTCAATATCACGATGAAGCAACGGTGCGTAACAACTCAGCGTACTTAATGAAAAAATACAAAATAGGAGGTAACACATGACATCAAAGACGATAGCGCTTTCGGGCGCGGAAATAAGGGCAGATTACAGCGGCGGGACGAACGCCTGGCTCAGGAACGACGGCACGGCTACCAGATCGGAAGAGCG
>OLWA01003628.1_pt1 | contig 11370 bp, 8 predicted proteins | sample 1673251 | NCBI WGS metagenome assembly OLWA01 (sample SAMEA3178937, study PRJEB25190) | human gut metagenome | biome: human gut; feature: human-associated habitat; material: faeces | place: Austria | collected 2013
TCTTGGGGGATCTAAAGGGGGCCATTCTCTTTTGTGAAAGAGAATGGCCCCCTTTGCCGTTCCCCTGCGACGCGCAGGGAACTATATCATTCGATGGAAAGCTGATACTTAATAGGCAACGCCCCAATAAATATCAGTAGTGCACTCTTTGCCGCAGCAGACACACTTGCCGGTGGTGCCGCTCTGCTTGAGGGGCATGCAGCGGGAGGAAACGCCCGCGACTTCCTTCATCTTGAGCTCACACTCGAGGCTGCCGCACCACTTGGTGCGAGCGAAGCCGCCGTGGCCGGAGGCCATCTCCTTCACCTCGTCGATGGTCTTTAAGTCGAACGTGTTGTCTTCGAGGTTCTTTTCCGCCACGGTGTACATGCTGTCATGGATGGCGTCAAGCAGCGCCTTGATCTCGTCAACGATCCCCTCGATCTTGGCCGTGACCTTTTCGCCGTTGTCGCGGCGGACGAGGCAGCAGTTGCCCTCGGCCAGGTCGCGGGGACCGAGCTCGAGGCGGATGGGCACGCCGCGCATCTCGTACTCAGCGCACTTCCAGCCCATGGACTGGTCGCTGTCGTCCAGCTTGACGCGGACGTCGGCGGCGATGAGGTCCGCCATCACGCTCTTGGCTGTCTCGAGCACCTCGGGATTCTTATGCGCGGCGATGGGCACGATGACGACCTGCGTGGGCGCAATGCGCGGGGGCAGGACAAGGCCGTTGTTGTCGCCGTGGGTCATGATGACCGCGCCGATCATGCGCGTGGTGGAGCCCCAGGACGTCTGGAACGGGTACTGGAGCTTGTTGTCGCGGCCGGTGAAGGTCACGTCATAGGCGCGGGAGAACTTGTCGCCAAAATAGTGGCTCGTCGCACCCTGAAGCGCCTTGCGGTCCTTCATCATGCACTCGACGGTATAGGTCGCCTCGGCGCCCGCGAACTTCTCCTTCTCGGTCTTGCGGCCGGGGACGACGGGGATGGCGAGCACGTGGCGGAAGAAGTCAGCGTAGCAGTTGAGCTGCTGCATCGTCTCAGCCTGCGCCTCCTCGGCGGTCTCATGGATGGTGTGACCCTCCTGCCACCAGAACTCGCGCGAACGCAGGAACGGGCGGGTGGTCTTCTCCCAGCGGATGACGGAGCACCACTGGTTGTAGAGCATCGGCAGCTGGCGGTAGGTCTGCAATACGCGGGACCAGTGGTCGCAGAACATCGTCTCGGACGTGGGGCGGAAGGCAAGGCGCTCTTCGAGCTTCTCGCTGCCGCCCATCGTGACCCACGCGACCTCGGGCGCGAAGCCGTTGACGAGCTCGCCCTCTTTCTTGAGCAGGCTCTCAGGGATCAGAACGGGCATCGCCACATTCTCGTGTCCGGTCTTTTTGAACTCCGCGTCCATCAAACGCTGCATGTTCTCCCAGATGGCGAAGCCATAGGGGCGCAGAATGGTAAAGCCCTTGACGCTGGCATACTCAACAAGCTCCGCCTTGCGGCAGATGTCGGTATACCATTGGGCAAAATCGTCTTCAAGATTCGTGATCTGTTCTACCTTTTTATCTTTTGCCATGTTTATGTTCTCCCTCAGTTTCAGGATAGAGTTCTGAATTGTTATTGTATTGTTTTTGCGCCGAATTGTCAAGCACAGGCGCGGAAAAGGTGCGGAACGGCAACGCCTTTCCGCACCTTTCTGTATTTTTCTCACACCACCGTCGGGAAACGGAGGATGGCCTTGAAGAGGTCGCCATCGATGGCGAGCGACATCTTCCCACCCTGCAGCTCCGTCAAGCTCTGCGCGATGGAGAGGCCGAGGCCGTTTCCCTCGGTCGAGCGCGAGCTGTCGCCGCGCACAAAGCGCTCCATCAATTCCTCGGCGGGAATGTTCAGCGCCGCGCGCGAGGTGTTCTTGAAGGTCACGACCGCGTCGCCGCCGGTCTTTTCAAGTGTCAGATAAACGCGCGTGCCATTCTGCGCGTATTTGCAGATGTTCGAGAGCAGATTGTCGATCACGCGCCACATCAGCGCGCCGTCCACATTGCAGAAGAGCTCCTTGTCCGGCATCACGCTCACGAGCGTCAGGTCCGCCGCGCTCAGCTTGTCGCCGTACTCGCCCTCGACCTGCGATAGAAGCTCGTTCATGCTGCACCGCACGGCGTTCACGGGCAGGTTACCCGTCGTGGCCTTGCTGGCCTCGACCAAGTCCTCCGTGAGCTTTTTGAGCTTGAACGCCTGCCGCTTGAGGACGGCGAGGTATTCTTCCTCCTGCTCGGGAGTGTGCTCATGCTGCAAAAGATCAACGTAGTTGATGATGCTCGTGAGCGGCGTCTTGATGTCGTGCGAAACGTTTGTGATAAGTTCCGTTTTGAGCCGCTCGCTCTTGAGCTGCTTGTCGATGGCCGCAGCCATGCCGTCGCCGATGGAATTCAAGTTCTCGGCGTGGCGCTTAACGTCCCAGTACATCCACTTTGTGTCCACCTGCGCGTCAAGATTGCCGGCGGCGAGGGCTTCGCCCTCCTTCTGGAGCTTTCGAAGCTGGAGCGAGAAGAGGCACGCGGCGACGGACAGCACAAGCATCGTCAGCAGCACCGCCCCTCCCGCGCGATTTGCCGCAAATATACCGAGCATCATGCTGACCACAAGGCAGCCCACCGCCGTGCGCCAGACGAGCGGGATGGCGTGCAGGAGGCCAATAACGCCGCGGCAGAAGGCGCAGAGCACTCTCCAACACCACTTGACGATCTTCCAGCACAGGCACAGGAGCTTGTAGATAATCGTTCCCTTCCACAGTCCGCCCACCTTGACGCGCGCACAGAATGTCACCCACGCGGCAAAGACGAGCACCGCCAGCGCAAAGCTCATCGCCAGCAGCAGCACATCGTAGGGCGGGGTGTAAAAGCTCACATAGGAGTAGACCTCCTCCACCGCCACGCACAGCAGCGCAATGATCGTGCCGTCAACGAGAAGGTAGAGGTCGAAGGGGATCTTTTCCTGCCAGCCGCCCTGCAGCTCGCCGTCCTCGCGCCGCGCCGCCGTGCGGGCGAGGAAGATGAGCAGGAACAGCTCCATCGCGCCAAAGAGGATGAGCATCTCCAGGGCGTTCTGCCCCCAGTTTTCTGCCTTGTCGTAAAATACCTTTGCCCAGTAGATATCATCCTGCGCGGGAAGGCCCTTCACAAGGTAGACATCAAAGGTCTTGTCAACATAAACGGTGCTGTAGCAGAAGGTATCACCGTCGCTGACGTTGCTGAACTCCACCTTGTCCTGCTCGTCCGTCACACGGAAGCGAATGTTGCTGTAGCTGTCTCCCTTGGAGTAGATCTTGTCGAACTCATAGTTTCCGCCTTCCATGGCGATATAGTCGTCGCAGATCTCCCACGTCTTTTTGCCGACCGCATTCAGGCAGAGGTCGCTCGTGTAAAAGTCCCGACCCATACCGCCGTAGGAATAGACAAGCCCCACAACATAGGTGAGGATGACCGGCACGAGCGCCGCCGCCAGCAAAAAAGCGACCGTCTTTGTCCAGAAATTGCGTATCCACGCAGCCTTCATTTCTTGTCCTCCATTTTATACCCCAGCCCCCACACGACCTTCAGGTAGCGCGGCTCGGAGGGGTTGATCTCCAATTTTTGCCGCAGGTGGCGGATGTGCACGCTCACCGACGTCTCCGCCCCCAGCGAATCCTCCTTCCACACCAGCTCGTAGATCTGGGCAGAGGAATAGATGCGTCCCGGGTTCTTCATCAGCAGCCGCAGGATGTTGAACTCGATGGGCGTGAGCGCGACCTCGTCACCGTCGACCGTCACGCTTTTTTTCTCCTCGTCGAGCACGATGGGGCCGACGGTGTAGACGTTCGGCTTCTCCTCTTCCTTTTTCGACCCCAGCTGCGTGTAACGGCGGAGCTGAGACCTGACGCGCGCCAGCACCTCCACGGGGTCAAAGGGCTTTGTGATGTAGTCATCCGCGCCGATGTTCAGGCCCAGGACCTTGTCGCTGCTCTCGCTCTTGGCCGTGAGCAGGATGATGGGCACGTTGCTCTTTTCGCGCAGCTTCGCCGTCGCGGCGATGCCGTCGAGCTGGGGCATCATGATGTCCATCAGGATCAGATGGATGTCGTTCTTCTCCACGACCTCCAGCGCCTCGCGCCCGTTGCTCGCCTCAAACAGGCAGTAGTCCCCGCCGGAAAGATAGATCTTGAGCGCGTTGACAATGTCCTGTTCGTCGTCACAAATCAGAATGTTGTACATTTTCTCACCTCATGTTGGTCATTGTATCAGCCGTTTTCAAACAAAAACAGCGATTATTTCTTAATTCTTACTTAATATCCTCTCAAAAAAGGCCGAAAGGGGCTTCCTTTCGGCCTTTTTCGGTTGTTTTCTTATCTTTTTCGGTCAATTTTTCGATAAAGGTGGAGCGCTCTCTCCGCCGCGACGCCCGCGGCGTGCGTAAGGCTGCGCGCGTTGTAATGAAGTTCTGCAAAGCAGAACGCGGACTTCCCCGCCGCCGCGAGGCACAGGGATTTTTCTTCCTTTTTCCGTCGGCTGTACCAGATCGACATAGTTCTCCTCCTCACAAATCACACCCGTCGAGCGCGGCAAGGCCGAAGCGCGCGGCGAGGCTGATCTTCGCGCGCTCGTCGTCCGAGGATGCAACATCGAATTTCGTGCGCAGCTCACGCAGGAACAGGCCGCGCAGCGAATCCTCCTGCGCTCGCGCCCAGACGTCCTCGCCAATGCGCGTCTCATCGCGCAGCTCCAAGTGGAAGAAGTCGGGCGCAAACTGCTCTTCGATCGACTTGAGATCAAGCCCGCGCTCATCCGTCTCTCCGGTGAAAATAATGCGGTAAATATCGCGCACAGTCGCATCCGGCAGGGCCGCGCGCAGCGCGTTCTCCGCCGATCTTCCCGTCACATCGACGTTCAGGACCTCATACCGTCTGCGCGCGAACGGCACAAACGAAAGTTCGGCCTTCCCGCGCTCCACCGTGCCCGTAAGGATGCCCTTTTCGCCCAGCTCGTCGAAACCGCGGCCCTCCGGGCAGCCGGAGTAGGCGTAGGTCGTCTGCCCTTCGCGCAGGAAACCGCCGAACTGGTGTGTGTGGCCGAGCGCAAGATAGTCGATCCCGCTCTCCTTGATCTGCCCTTTCGTGAGGGGATCGTAGCGCGATTCCGTGGCGGAGATATCACCGTGCAGCACCATCAGATGGATGAAATCGTCCTCCGGTGCGCGGAAGCCCGCAAGCAGGCTCTCATCCTGCACCGGCGCGGTGAACGCCGCGCCGTATATGGCGCACTGAAGCTCCGGAAGCTCCACGCGCTCGACCGTCTTCGACGTGAAGACGTGCACGTTCTCCGGCCAGGAAAGCGTCGCGTAGGGCGACTTCGCGCTGTACGGGTCGTGGTTGCCGGGGGCGATGAACACTCGCGCCTGCATTGCGCCCAGCGCCTCAGAGAGCGCTTCCAGCGTCTCGCGATAGGTCGTGTCGCTGTCGAACAGGTCGCCCGCGAGCAGCACGAGATCGACGCCGTTCTGATTCACGTAATTCGATAGTCTCGTCAGCAGCTCGCGGCTCTCGCGGCGGCGCTGGCGCGCCTGCTCGGCGCTCAGCGCGCCGAACGCGCTGTCCAAATGGAAGTCCGCCGCGTGGACGATCTTCACGCTCATGTGTTCTCTCCTCTCATGCCTGCGGGGCGGGCGCTTTCTCCTTGCACACGTCGACCCAGGCGACAAAGTTTGAGGAATACTTCTCAAGCTCGTCGCAGGTCATCTCGATGGCGCTGTTCGCGCTGCCCGCCGCGGGGAAAACCGTGTCGAAGCGTTTGAGAGACACATCGAGATAGGTCTTCACATTCTCCGGCAGTGCGAATGAGCACACGCCGCCCGGCGCGTGGCCGGTGAATGCGCAGGCCTCATCAAAGGTCAGCATCTTTGCTTTCACGTGGAAATACGCCTTGTACTTGGCGTTGTCGATCTTCCTGTCCCCCGCCGTCACGATGATGATGGGCGCATCGTCCGCGAGCTTGAAGCTCATGGACTTCGCGATGCGCGCGCCCTCCACGCCGACGGCGACGGCGGCCAGCTCGACCGTCGCGCTCGACACGTCGAACTCGCGGATGCGGTCGGCGATGCCGAAATGTTCAAAATAGGCTCTCACTTTTTCGATGGACATTTGCGTTGTTCCTTTCTATCTCGCGCTTTCTCAGCGCACATCGACGCGCTCGACGCTCACGCAGAGCCCCGTCGCGTCATCCAATGTAAAAATCGCTCCCTGCATCTTGCCGGCGCTCTTCTCCGGCTCGCGGTAGCGGCCCGGAAGACCGCCGAGAAACGTCTCGACCGACTGCTCGGGCTTGATACCGAGCACGCTGCGCACCGCCCCCGTCATGCCGAGGTCCGTGAGGTAGCCCGTCCCTTTGGGGAAGACCTCTTCGTCCGCCGTCGGCACGTGGGTGTGCGTGCCCCAGATGGCGCTGACGCGGCCATCGAGGTAATAGGCCATGGCGAGCTTTTCGCTCGTCGCCTCGGCGTGGAAGTCAAGCAGCGTGAACGTCGGCTTTTCGCCGCTTTTGAGCAGCTCGTCCGCCGTTTTGAACGGATTGTCCGCATGGAACGCGAGGTCGCAGCGGCCGATGAGGTTCATCACCGCGATGCGGGCGCGCCCGCAGTCGAAAACGCCGTAGCCCCTCCCCGGCACGCGCGCGCCGAGATTGTGCGGCCGCAGAATATACGGGCAGTCGTCGAGGTAGTCGGTGATCTGCATCTTGCCGAATGTGTGGTTGCCAAGCGTGATGACATCCGCTCCCGCGGAGAAGATGCGCTCGGCATCGTTCGGCGTCAGGCCGACCATCGCGGCATTCTCGCCGTTGACCACGGTGAAGTGGATGTTCTTGAGTTTTTTCACGGCGCGCAGATGGCGCTCGAGGTGGCTGACGCCGCAGCCGCCCACCACATCGCCGATGGCCAGAATATGATAGAGCATGGCGTTCCTCCGCTTTGCGTTTTCCCCAGTATAGCAAGGCGCGGGACAAAACGCAAGAAAGGCATGAAAAAAGGCCCCGCAAAAGCGGAGCCTTTTTCTTATTTCGCGTATTCGATGGCGGTCGTCTCGCGCAGGACGTGCACCTTGATCTGGCCGGGATATTCCATCTCTTCCTCGATCTTTTTGGCAAGCTCGCGCGCCAGAATGACCATCTGGTCCTCGCTGACCTGGTCGGGCTTGACCATCACGCGCACCTCGCGGCCGGCCTGAATGGCATAGGCCTTGTCGACGCCGGGATAGCTGCCGGTGATCTCCTCAAGCTGCTCGAGGCGCTTGATGTAGTTCTCCAGATTCTCGCGGCGGGCGCCGGGACGGGCGGCAGAGATCGCATCCGCCGCCTGCACGAGGCAGGCAACGATGGTCTGCGGCTCCACGTCGTTGTGGTGCGCCTGCACGGCATGGATGATGTCGTCCTTTTCGTGGTACTTGCGCAAAAATTCGACGCCGAGGGCGACGTGCGTACCCTCCATCTCGTGGTCGACGGCCTTGCCGATATCGTGCAGCAGGCCTGCGCGCTTGGCGGCGTAAACATCCGCGCCCAGCTCGGCGGCCATCATGCCCGCAAGGTGCGAGACCTCGATGGAGTGCTGCAGAACGTTCTGGCCGTAGCTTGTGCGGTAGTGCAGGCGGCCGAGCATCTTCACAAGCTCGGGGTGCAGACCGCGGATGCCGGTCTCCAGCACGGCGCGCTCGCCCTCAGACTTGATGATGGCGTCCACCTCGCGGCGGGCCTTGTTGACCATCTCTTCAATGTGCGTGGGATGGATGCGGCCGTCGGCGATGAGCTTTTCGAGCGCCAGGCGCGCGACTTCGCGGCGCACGGGCTCGAAGCACGAGACGGTGATCGCCTCGGGCGTGTCGTCGATGATGAGGTCGACGCCCGTGAGCGTTTCGATCGTGCGGATGTTGCGGCCTTCGCGGCCGATGATGCGGCCTTTCATCTCGTCATTGGGCAGGGGCACCACACTGACGGTGATCTCGGCAACATGGTCGGCAGCGCAGCGCTGGATGGCAGAGGCGACGATCTCGCGGGCGCGGGAATCGGCCTCGTCCTTGGCGCGCTGCTCCAGCTCCTTGATCTTGAGCGCGGTCTCGTGCGTCACTTCGCTCTCGACCTGCTCGATCAGGTACTTCTTGGCGTCTTCGGCAGTAAAACCGGAAATACGTTCGAGCATTTCGGTCTGGCTGCGCTTGATGATCTTGATTTCTTCGTTTTCCTTGTCCAGAGCGGCATGCTTCTGGTTGAGGGCCTCCTCGCGCTTTTCCAGCGCGTCGGTCTTGCGGTCGAGGTTCTCCTCCTTCTGCTGGAGCCGGCGCTCCTGCTTCTGCTGCTCGGCGCGGCGTTCCTTGACTTCCTTCTCGTATTCGTTTCTGGAGCGCAGGATATCTTCCTTTGCCTCCAACATGACTTCGCGTTTCTTGTTTTCAGCGCTCTTGATCGCTTCGTTGACAATACGAAGCGCCTCTTCATCGGCGTTGGAGATCTTCTCCTCGGCGCGTTTAGCGGCTCTCTTGCGAATCCAAATACCAAGAAGAATGCCAATGACGAGCGTCCCCACCGCGATAAGCGCAGCGTAGAGATAGCTGATCATACGATTCCTCCTGTGTGCTTTTTTTGATCGATGCGATTGATCTATCGTTGGGTTTTTGAATCATAAACGGGAGATTCCCCTTCTCTCCCCTCCATAAATCCAAAAAACATTGTAAACTTTTTATAACCAGCTGTCAAGGAAAAGTCGCGCCCGGAAAATATCGGAAACGGGCGAAGATCACACCGCAATGTAGGCCTGCGCCGCGTAGCCGAGTCGGCCGTCGTAGCCCACGGAGTACCAGCCTTGATAGCTCCCGTAGACCTGCACGCTCTCGCCGTTCGGGATGCTGCCAACTGTTTCCCCGTCGATGCCCGGGTAGCTTCGCAGGCGCAGGGCTGAGCCCTCGGTCGTGACGACGCCGGTGCGCACGAGCTGCGGGTAAATGAACGGCAGGCCGAAATACTCCGTCAGTCCCCGCGCGATGGCCTGCGCCGCGGCGTCGAGGTTATTTTCGATCCAGCGCGCATCGTCGTAGTTGTCGTGGTAGCCGAGCTCGATGAGATTCGCGGGGTATCTGGGCCGCCGCACCTCGCCGAGCGTTGTGGTCGCCTGCGTCGTCACCTTTGCAGGCAGCGGGTAGACCATGCGCAGCTGCGCGGCGAAGAGCTCGGCAGCACGCTTTCCGTCGCTGCTCGTGGGATAGTAAAAGACGATGATGCCGCGGTTCTTCCCCGCCTGCCCCTCCCCCGAGGCGTTGGAGTGCAGGGCAAGGTAAAAGTCAAAGCCGCCGAGGCTGTTCGCCTGCGCGATGGACGAGGCCGCGGTCATCTCCGGCGTGTTGCGCACAAAGGAGATGGTGTTTGCGTAAAGGTACGGCTCGAGCGTGTCGGCCAGCAGATTCATCCAGTATTCCTCGCTCCCGCTGCCGGTAACATAGGGATTCCAGTCCTGGGTGGACGGGCTTAAATAAATAATGGGCATAAAATTCCCTCCCATGCAAATTCTGTCTGCCCCATGGTATGGCGTTTTCGGCAGAAACGTGCTATACTGTCCCGGATAAAGAGTTCAAAGGAGCGCAGCTTATGAAAATGGAGCGGGGCTATCCCATTTATACCGTCACCCCCAAGGCGGAAAACGCCATCGTTAAGGGCCACCCCTGGGTGTATGACGCGGAGATCCTGAACATGGAGGGCGAAACGGCCAACGGCGGACTGGTGGATGTGGTCAGCAAAAAGGGCCGCTATCTCGGCACCGGCTTCCTCTCCCAGCAGTCCAAGATCCGGGTGCGGCTCATTTCCCGGAACGCCAACGACCGCTTTGACGAAGCCTTCTGGCGGCGGAAGCTGCAATGGGCGTGGGACTACCGGAAGTCCGTCATGGACCCGGCGGATCTGGACGCCTGCCGGGTGATCTTTGGCGAGGCGGACGCCTTCCCCGGCCTGACGGTGGATAAGTTCCATGATCTGCTCAGTGTGCAGGTGCTGTCCGTTGGCATGGAGAATTTACAGGACCTTCTGCTCCCCGCTCTGGTGGACATTCTCCGGCAGGACGGCCAGCCCATCCGTGGTGTGTTCCTGCGGAACGATGTGGCCCTCCGGGACAAGGAGGGCCTGCCCCAGGGCAAGGGCTGGTATCCCCTGCCCGGCGAGGAGCCCCCGGCCTCTCCCGTGACGGAGATCACGGAGAACGGCGTCCGTTACCTGGTGGACGTGGAGAACGGCCAGAAGACCGGCTTCTTCCTGGACCAGAAGTTCAACCGCCAGGCTGTCGGGCGTCTCGCCCCCGGCAAGACCGTGCTGGACTGCTTCACCCACACCGGCTCCTTTGCCCTGAACGCTGCACGGGGCGGAGCCAAGCACGTCACGGCGGTGGACGTGTCGGAGTTCGCCGTGGCGTGTGCCAGGGAAAACGCCCGGCGCAACGGGCTTTCCGACGTGATGGAGTGCGTGGCGGCCAATGTGTTCGACCTACTTCCCCAACTGGAGCAACAGCCCAAGCGGTACGACTTCATCATTCTGGATCCCCCGGCCTTCACCAAGAGCCGCAAGACCACCCAGCGGGCCATGACCGGCTATAAGGAGATCAACTACCGGGCCATGCGGCTCCTGCCACGGGGCGGCTATCTGGCCACCTGCTCCTGCAGCCACTTCGCCACGGAGGAGCTGTTTTTGAAGATGCTGCGCTCGGCGGCCAAGGACGCCGGGGTGCAGCTGCGGCAGATCGAGGCCCGGCAGCAGTGCTGCGACCACCCCATTCTGTGGGGCGTGGAGGAGACCAATTACCTGAAATTCTATCTGTTTCAGGTGGTTTGATGAATACGATTCGTATATTTTTCTTATAATATTACAAGTAGTTGCAGAATATGACAGAGGAGACCGGCCGCAGCCTGTTTCCCGAAAGGAGCATTTATGAACACCAACTGGAACGACCCCAATTTTCAGGGCTTCGGCGGCAAGCAGAGTCCCTTCGGGAAGCGGCCTCCACGGCCCAAAAAGGAGCACAAGGCCATCGGCACGCCCCTGAGCCGCACCCTCATCAATCTGGCGGTGACGCTGATCTTTGCGGCGGTGTACTTCTATGTGGTGCTGCCGCCCATCAATTTGCAGGCGGAGGAGTTCTATTTCTTCATGCTGCTGTGCTGCGCTGTGTACTGCGGCTGCGCCGTGCTGACCTCCGGGTTTCAGGGCAACGGGGCCAAGGGCTACTTTGGCTTCGTGAAGAAGCAGTGCCGCATCCCCATGATAATAGCCGTGGCGCTGGTGGCCGTGGCCATCGTGGGCGGTATCGTGGGCTGGCAGGTGATCCGGGCCGGGGCCTACCGGGA
>OLWA01003633.1_pt1 | contig 11357 bp, 9 predicted proteins | sample 1673251 | NCBI WGS metagenome assembly OLWA01 (sample SAMEA3178937, study PRJEB25190) | human gut metagenome | biome: human gut; feature: human-associated habitat; material: faeces | place: Austria | collected 2013
CTCTTCCACCCTTTGTCAATACTTTTTTGACGGTTTGTAGGATTAAACAACAGAAAGCGCATAATTTCTGTTTTAATTATGCAAATTCGATAGTATCTTGACTATTTTCATCAAATACAGTATAATAAAATAAAATTTTATACAATGAAATGAGGATGATTTATGATTTACACTATCCAGACATGGATACTTTTTTTCTTCATTTACTGCTTTTTTGGCTGGTGTTTTGAAACTGCACTTGTTTCTATTGAAGAAAAAAGGTTTGTCAACCGAGGTTTTCTCCGTTCGCCGTTTCTCCCTATCTATGGCTTTGGCGCTCTGACAATGGTTATTGCCGGAGAGCCTGTACTAAAAGACCCTGTTCTTGTTTTTGTTTTCGGTGCTGTTGCCGCTACGGTTCTTGAATTTGTAACCGGCTGGCTTCTTGAAACCATTTTCAAAACACGCTACTGGGATTACAGCGACACCCATTATAATATAAAAGGACGTGTATGTGCAGAGGCTACTCTTATGTGGGGATTTATGACGCTCCTGGTCAATTATAAAGTACATATCCATATAAAGCCATTTGTACTTGGTCTTAATCCTACATTCGTTTTGGTTCTTGATATTGTCCTGCTGATAATTTTTATCGCCGACCTTATTGTTTCTGCAAAGGCTGCAATTGATATTAACACCCTTTTGAAGCAACTGACAGAGCTCAAATCCGAAACTTCAAAGCTTACAGAAAGAATCAAAGAGCAGCTTAATGAATATTCTGAATCTTCCGAGCGTATTCAGAAACTAAACCAGAAACTTGAACAGCTGAATCAGAAAAAGTCGAACATGAATGTAAAACTCAATTTTATTAAGCGTGACTATCTTAAAGCTCATCCGAATGCAAGGTCAGTCAAATTCAATAACGCCCTTACGGAACTCAAAATAAAGCTCAATTCAAAAAAGAAATAAAAAAATCCGCATTGTAGAAACAATGCGGATTTTTAACATACAGAATATTACTTTCCTTCAACAAGGCTCTGCTCATGTTCTTCAAAGGCTGTACCCTTTGTAAACTTATCAACTTCGAGTTCACCCTTGCTGTCCTTATCTGAATCCTTTGATTTATAAACAAATTTCAGAAGGATAGGTGTAATAATTGTTGTTACTACAACAGTGATTACGATAGGACCGAAATACTTGTCGTTCATAAGACCGACAGCTTCACCCTTGCTTGCAACGATAAGTGCAACTTCACCTCTGGATATCATACCTATACCGATTCTCAGAGAGTCCTTGTTGCTGAATTTGCATATTTTTGCACCAAGTCCGCAACCGATAATTTTTGTAAGTACGGCAATAACAAGCAGCACTACTGCAAAAATGATAATGCTTGCACTCATTTTCGGAATTACAACTTTAAGACCGATACTTGCAAAGAATACCGGTGAAAGGAGCATATATGAAAGTGTTTCAAATCTGTTTGTAAGGTATGTAGCTCTCGGACCGTTCGAAAGTGCAAGACCTGCAACAAACGCACCTGTAATATCTGCAACGCCAAAGAACTTTTCAGCACAATATGACATAAGCAGACAGAATACAAAGCCGATGATTACATATCTTCTGAGATCTTTCTTTGATCTTCCTGACCACTTGTTGAATGCGAAATTGAATGCAACGGCAACAACAATAGCAAAAACAAAGAAAAGCACAATCTTGAGCATAACCAGTCCGATATTTACAGACTTGTCTGCACATGAAGTTACAATTGTAAGTGCAATAATACCGAGAATATCATCTATCAGAGCCGCACCAAGAATAGCGTTACCCGATTTTGATGAAAGACGTCCCATTTCTTTAAGTGTTTCAACAGTAATACTAACAGAAGTTGCAGTAAGAATAATACCTATAAAGATGTTCTGTAAAGTAATACTTGTCGGCAAATCGCTGTCTTTGTTGAAAATAGTCGCAACACCCCAGCCTGCAAGAAGCGGAACAATAACACCGAGCAATGCAATTATAAATGACGATTTACCGGTTTTCTTAAGTTCCTTGATATCCGTTTCAAGTCCGGCACAGAACATAAGAACAATAACACCGATTTCGGAAACCTGTTTGATAAACTCTGTTTCCTTAAGAACTCCAAAACACGCAGGGCCTAAAATAAGACCTGCAAGAAGTGCGCCGACAACCTGCGGCAGCTTAACCTTTTTCGTAACAAGTCCGAAAATCTTTGTGCTGAGCAAAATCAGAGCCAGCGACAATAAATATCCATACTCCATTACAACATCATTCCCCTTTACATTTCAAAGGCGACCCACAGATAATGAAAAAAGAAATCTGTAAATCGCCATTGATTTATTTTGAAATATAAAAAGCAGACCGTGAAACGCTGAATAAAGCCTGTATATGGTATGCAGAATTTAATCAGAATTCCACAAAAAGACTTTCAAACCATAGTCCGCATTTACATTCCTAACTTATTATAGCACTTTTTTTTGAAATGTCAATAAAAAACAAAAAATATTTTAGTTCAATAATTTCTGAGGGCATTTTTAGCTTTTTTGGTCATTCTGCACTACACTAATTGTATGCTGAAAATTATTCCTCTAAATTTTCTGTTTTCCATTGAAAAAACGTTAAAAATATGGTAAAATAGAAATGATACAAAAAAATATCAATAGTATATTTTTTAATTACAAAATGATAAATTCAGCATTTTTTGTTTCATATAACCATATTCTAATAATTGAGATTGCAATTTTTTTGCAGGAAACGGAGTATATATGAATAAAACAGAATCTCGTGAAGATTATCTCGAGACAATCCTGCTGCTTATGAGAAAACAGGGTATGGTTCGTTCCATTGACATCGCCAACGAACTGAACTACTCAAAAGCAAGCATAAGCCGTGCCGTAGGGCTTTTAAAAAACAACGGATTCATAAATGTTGACCAAAACGGGTATATTACTTTTACAGGGCCGGGACTTCAGCAGGCAGAGGCAATATATGACAGACACACAACCATTAAACAATTTTTCATTGATGTTCTGAACGTTTCGGAGGAGAACGCAGAACAGGATGCCTGCAAAATTGAACATATACTCAGCGATGAGAGCTATGAAAAGCTGAAAAATTTCAAAAAATAATTTTCAGAACTGCCGCCTTATAGTGAAAGTAGAGATTGTATGAGCCGTAAATTTTACAAGTCAGTTATCCTGTCAACACTGATATGCTGCATAGTATTCGTCTTTGTCGCATTTTATTCCACAGGCGTGGTTGACCGCTCAAATACACGCAACATTCTTGAAGCAAGAATAAATCAGGTCTGCGAAAAACTTGATGACAATATATACAAATCCAAAGAACTGACTGAAAGCATTTATACAAATTATAAATCCAAATCAAGGGTACTTGCAATGATGCTGTCAAAAAACAAAAACATTATGACAGATGAAACATCTCTTGAAGAGCTCAGAATGGCTGTCGGGGCAAATGTTATCAGCATTACCGACAGTTCAGGCATAATTCAGTTCAGTACAAATCCCTCTGCTGAAAATGAAAAGGCGTATGAAGATTTTTTTCCGGCAATCAGCAACAAGGTCTTTTCGGAAGCTGTTCTCAATACGGACAATAACAAAACAAGCGTTGTAACCGGTTGTTCACGTCTGGATTCGCCTGGTATAATTCAGATAGAATTCACGCCGGAAAATGCCGAAATGCTTCTCGACCTTAATGATGTTTCCAAAACGCTTACGGACATTCCTCTTTTTGAAAACGGGCATATGGCAATAATTGATTCAGATGAATATAAATATATAAGCCATACGGATTCTTCACTTGCAGGTGAAAACGTCCAGTTTGACAGAAATGAATTTTCAGATGAAAAAGGCTCATTCTCATCTGAATTTGATGGTCAGGAAGTTCTGGTTCAGTACCTTAAAGATGATAACAAAATAGTTATTGGCATGGTTCCTTACAAGGAAATATATAAAAGAAGAAATACAATAATCCGCTGGATTCTCTTTTCTGTGCCGACAACTTCTGCAATCATAACACTTGCTATCAGAAATGAATTTCTGAAAATACACGAATCGAAAGATACAAATAAAGAAACGCTTTGAAAGGCGTTTCTTTTTTTACTTTTTATGATTAAAATTTATTTTTAAATTTATTTTTAAATTTGCTGGACTTTTTTGTTTAAATAATGTATAATATGTAATGTATTGCTGTATATCATCATAAAAGCAATAACTGTCTGAAGAAAAGGCGGTAAATATGAACAGAAATATATTATATTATCTTGAACAGTCAGCATCAGAATTTTCTGAAAAATGTGCTGTTAAAGATGAAACAAAAAAGTTTACATATAGGGAACTTTATACATACAGCCGGAAAATCGGCACTGCCCTTTCCGGCATAATTGAAAAAGGCGAACCTGTCGGTGTATTCATGGAAAAAAGTGCAGATGCCATTTGTGCATTTTTCGGAATTGTATATGCAGGTGGATTTTATTCTGTACTCAACAATGAGCTTCCACCTGGAAGACTTAAACAGATAGAATCAGTTCTTGCTCCGAAAGCAATAATTACAAACAAAGAACTGCAAGACACTGCATCTGAAATTTTTCCGGAAAGAAACATTCTTCTGATTGAGGAACTTGCTGAAACTCCTGAAAATGAATTTATTCTGGGTAAGATACGGGAAAATATGATAGATACCGATCCCCTGTACATTAACTTTACTTCAGGTTCAACCGGAACACCTAAGGGAATAGTCGTTTCACACAGAAGTGTGATTGATTTTACAGACTGTTTTACAGAGGTTTTCAGCATAACAAACAGCGATATTATAGCAAATCAGGCTCCGTTTGATTTTGATGTATCTGTAAAAGACATTTATTCTGCAATAAAAACAGGGGCAACTCTCGTAGTAATACCAAGATATATGTTCTCAGCACCAGCTAAACTGATGGATTTCCTGTGTGACAATAACATTACTGTAATGATATGGGCGGTTTCTGCTCTCTGCCTTCTTAGCACATTCCATGTACTAGATTACAGAGAACTTTCCACAGTGAAAAAGATACTTTTCAGCGGTGAAGTAATGCCGCTTAAAGTGCTGCGTGATTTCAGAAAGCATCTGCCTGACGTTCAGTACGTTAACCTTTACGGTCCGACTGAAATAACCTGTAACTGCACATACCATATTCTTGACAGCGAACGTGATTATTCTTCCGGTATTCCTGTTGGCAGACCGTTCCCGAATGAAGACGTTTTCCTGCTCGATGAAAATGATAAAAAAATCATCAGCCCGGATACCACAGGAGAAATATGTGTAAGAGGTACTGCTCTGGCTCTTGGTTATTACTCCTCTCCGCAGCAGAATGAAAAACACTTCGTTCAGAATCCTCTGAATCCTTATTATCCGGAACTTATCTACCGTACCGGTGACTTAGGAAAATATGATGAAAACGGAGAACTTATATTCAGCGGACGCAAGGATTTTCAGATAAAGTATATGGGGCACCGTATTGAACTTGAAGAAATCGAACGTGAAATGGCATCCATAGAAGGTGTCGAACGCTGCTGCTGCATATTTGACGAAAAGAAATCCAGACTTAAAGGTTTTTATATCGGAAGCATTGATAAAGACAAACTGTTTGCAGAAATGAAAAGCAGTCTGCCGGCATTTATGGTTCCCGGAATGCTCAGACGTATAGATGAAATGCCTCTGACCAAGAACGGAAAAACAGACAGAAAAAAACTTGCAGAAAGTGCAGGCGAAAAAAAGATTTGAACAATTTAATAAAGGAAAGCAAAACCGCCTTCTATGTTTTTGATACAGAAAAGGCAAAGAAAAGAATATCGTATTTAAAGCACCATCTTCCGGAAAACGTTTCCATTTGTTATGCTGTAAAAGCAAATACATTTATTATCAAAGAACTTGTTAATGAGGTTGACCGCTTTGAGGTCTGCTCCCCCGGAGAAGCAATGATATGTCAGCAGCTCAACGTTCCCGAAAGCCAGACTGTCATATCAGGCGTTTACAAAACTCCTTCTTTTATAGAACAGCTGGTTGCTTCCTCTGATGGAAGAATATACACAGTTGAATCAATGACACAGTTTCATCTTCTTGCCGGACTGTCCGAGAAATATAAGCGTATTCTCCCCATTCTCATAAGGCTTACCAACGACAGCCAGTTCGGAATAAATGAAGAAGAAATAGAACAGATAATTTCCCAGAGGGATAATTATAAATACCTTGATTTTTCAGGTATACAGTTCTTTTCGGGAACTCAGAAAACTTCCGTCAAGAAGATAAAGCGTGAACTCAGACAGCTTGATTCACTCCTGTTAAAACTTCACGAAAAGTACGGTTTTGAATCCCGTGAACTTGAATATGGTTCAGGATTCCCCGTCGCTTATTTTCAGGACGATTCTGTAAACGAGGAAGAAATATTTTCCGGATTTGCAGACGGAATAAACGAAATGGTCTGCAAACCTAAAATAACCCTTGAGCTCGGCAGAAGTATTGCCGCATCATGCGGACAATATTACACTCATATTGTCGATATAAAGCGAAACAAGGGACAGAATTACATTCTTATTGACGGAGGAATGCACCATCTGGTGTATTTCGGACAACATATGGCAATGAAACATCCGTTTTTATCAGTATGCGGAAAGGAGGATTTGCCCAAAACGGATGTCTGGAATATATGCGGCTCACTTTGTTCAATGAACGATATTGTCGCAAAACAAGTTCCCTTACCGGATATTGAAATTGGAAATACCATCTGCTTTGAAAATACCGGTGCATATTGCATGACCGAAGGTATCTCGCTGTTTTTAAGCCGTGAGCTTCCTGAGGTATATTTAAAAAAAGAAAATGGTGAAGCGGTCTGTGTCAGAAAAACATTTGAAACATCAGATCTCAACACACCAGACTATTAAAAAGGAGACAAAAAACAATGGAAAGATTATTTGAAATTTTAGAGGACATTCAGCCTGACGTTGATTACAAAAACTGTACAGACCTGATAGACGGTCATCATCTTGATTCCCTGTCTATCATCTCACTTATTGCTGAACTTGAGGACGAATATGACATTACAATCCCTGCCGTTGAAGTTATTCCTGATAATTTCAATTCCGCAGAGGCTATGTGGAATATGATACAGCGTCTGCAAGAGGACGAATAATATGAGTTTTACCTCACTGTTTCTTGCCGGAAAAGTCCAGGGACTCACTTCATATTTCTCCATAACATTTCTTGTCCTGTTTTTTCCGCTGTGCATACTGCTCTATGCTGTCATGCCTCAGAAAGCAAAGAAATATTATCTTCTTACAGTAAGCTGCGGATTTTTCTGGCTTATAAGCGGAAAGCTCATTGTATACCTGTTTCTGTCAATTCTGTCCGCACATTATTTCGGTATATGGATGGACAGAATACATACACAGAGAACTGCCGCAGTAAAAGGTGCCGAAAAGGAAAACCGCAAGGCTATTAAAAAAGCATATCTTGAAAAGAGCAGATATGTTCTTATATTTGCGGCTGTACTTAACATCGGTGCATTGCTGATGCTTAAATACACTCCGTTTTTCACAACCAATGTAAATTCTCTGTTCGGTCTGCTTAATATTGGATTATTTATTCATGTTCCGAAATATCTTATGCCTATCGGTATTTCATTTTTCACTTTACAGTCGCTGTCATATCTTTTTGATGTTCACAGGGAAACAATAAAGCCGGACGAAAACATTTTCCGTCTTGCACTTTTTATTTCATTTTTCCCGCAGATTGTTGAAGGCCCGATATGCCGTTACAGCCAGACTGCCCAGCAGTTATGGGATGTAAAACAGATAGAATTTACAAATCTTACTCATGGTACCCAGCGTATCATTTACGGACTCATGAAAAAGCTCGTTATCGCCGACCGTCTTAATCCTATTGTAAAAACTGTCTTTAAAAATTACAGTGAATATGATGGCGGAATAATTGCCATTGCTGCTATTTGCTACACAGTTCAGCTGTATATGGATTTTTCCGGAACTATGGATGCAGTTATGGGTATTGCCGAGATATTCGGAGTTAAAATGCCTGAAAACTTCCAGCGTCCGTTCTTTTCAAAAACCATTTCGGAATTCTGGCAGAGATGGCATATCACTCTTGGTTTATGGTTCAAGGACTATATCTTCTATCCTGTTACCATGTCCAAACCTATGAAAAACCTGACATCATCAGCAAGAAAGAAACTCGGAAATCATTTCGGCCCTCTTGTCGCAGGAAGTATAGCTCTTTTCTGCGTATGGTTCTGCAACGGTTTATGGCATGGTGCCGCATGGCACTATATCTTCTTCGGAATGTATCATTTTGCATTCATTCTTATAGGTAATATCATTTCACCGGCTGTCAAATGGACCAATAAAAAACTTCACATAAATTCTGAATGGTTTGTTTACAGACTTCTTCAGATGATAAGAACAAGCATACTCGTTGTTATAGGCGAACTTTTCTTCCGTGCGGAAGGTCTTAGAGCTGGTCTTGCAATGTTCAGAAAAATGGTAACTGATTTCCATTTTTCACAATTTAATGAAAAAATGCTTGAAAGCATAAGCATGGACCGTTATGATTTTATAATAATGGCTGTTGCTCTGCTTATCATATTTGTTATAAGCATATTAAATGAAAAAGGAATTGTTGTAAGGGATTCACTTCAAAAATGCAACGTCGTTGTACGATGGGCAGTTTTGTATGCCCTTATAATGTTTATCGTTATATTCGGAGCATACGGATTCGGATATCATGCACTTGACCCGATATATGCCAATTTCTAAGGAGTTTAACTATGCGGATAAATGTAAAAAGATTATTATCCTCTTTATTATTCATTGCTTTGCTGATAGTTCTTCTGATAGTTTCATCACTTATATTCCAGCCGAAAAACAATTACAGAAAAAGAGCTTCAAAAGACCCTATGGCAAGCGGAATATACAGTGAACCGGCCGATACAATAGATGCTGTATTTTTAGGTGACAGCGAAGCATACTGTTCCTTTGTTCCTCTGAAAATATGGCATGACTACGGTATTGCAACATACGTCTGCGGAACAACGGCTCAAAAGCTCTGTTATTCTGTTGAGATACTTCAGAATTCTTTTAAAAATCAGAACCCTGAAATAGTTTTTCTTGAAACGAATGCAATTTTCAGAAAATTCGGCAGAGCTGAGGAAATGTTCCAGCAGGCTGAAAAAGTAATGCCGATACTTCGTTATCATGACCGCTGGAAGGTACTCAGCACCGCTGATTTTTCCACCAAAATAGAATATACCTGCATAGACAGGGACAAAGGTTATGTTTATAATGCATCAACCCAGGCGGCTGATGACAAGGACTATGGAATCAAATCAGACGAAAAAGCAGAGATACTTCAGAAAAATATTGATTATGTCAAAGAAATAAAGGATTTTTGCGACAAAAATAATGCACGTCTTGTTCTGGTAAGCACTCCAAGTACCAAAAACTGGAATTACACAAAGCATAACAGTATTGTTGACCTTGCTGATGACCTTGATGTTGAATATATTGATATGAATATTCCATCATCAGGTGTTAAAATTGACTGGTCAAAGGATTCAAGAGATATGGGTGACCATCTGAATCTCAGGGGAGCATTAAAAGCTACAAACTGTCTTGGTGAATATCTTCATGAACAGAATATGTTTGAGGATAAACGTCAGGATCCGGAATACAGTCAGTGGAACAAATCGGTTGACGAATTCAACAAAAAGACAAAGAACTCACTCGATAAGGATAATAAAGACAACAAAGATAAAAAATAAATAATTGCCCCGGTTCTTATCTGAGCCGGGGCAATTTTTATTTATTCACAATAAGGTTTTATCATAAAAGCAAGTGTCATCGGTTTTTCGGAATCAATTCTGTATTCATCATGGACAGGTGCTCCCCATGAATCATCTCCGCCCACTCCCATTTGCCCGGCGGCAATCCGCACCCATGAATATCTGACCTGCGGAAGTTCATCAATATGAAGAGCATTTTCAAGTTCATAACAACTATATGGAAGAACACTCATTTCAAAGGGATTGCTTACCATATCAAATGTAAGACCAATGTTATTTTTGTTGTAAACATTCAATGTACGCACTTCTGTCCTGTTTCCGCATTCCTGCGGTCTGAGATAGCTAGATAAATTTCTGCGGCTGTCTGATTTCCATATGCCAAGTCTTGCACCGCAGTTTCTGTCAGAGTAATTCTCGTCCGGACCATTTCCATAGTAACTGAAATCACTGTATTCCTTTTTCATTTTAAAGTCAATCGCAAATACAGGCATATCAGCCATTTTCTTTGCTCCCGGATACTCAGCCCTGACTTCAAGCCAGCCATTGCAAAAAACAGTATAGACAATTTTAAAATCAAATGAAGGAACAGATGCCGCTCTGTAAACAAAAGTCACTTCAAGCCTGTCCTCAGATTCTCTGCATTCTGTCTGTTCCGGACAATATTCAGCAAACTTTCCTGCCACAAACCACTGCGAAAGCTTTTCGGGTTCTCCTGCTCCCATATCATTATCCGTCATTGCACGCCAGAAACTGACTTTCGGAACTCTTGTTATAAATTCACGTCCTCCGTATATCAGAGAAACAATTCCACCCTCATTTTTATCAAAGAGCATAGAATAATTCTCACCATGAATTCCGATAATTACATCTCCATAAACTATATCCGGCTTTTTGTCTGATATGGTTATTTTTTTACTTTCATAAACCTTTAGAATCTGCTGTGCAAAAGAAATTTCATAACCTTCCTCAGCCCAGAGCGTATCGCCGTCAAGCTGAGCTGAAACTTCCAGTACATATTCACCTTCACCGCTTATATCCGGCAGTTGTATTTTAAATATTTCACTCTTTCCTGCCGGAACTATGTACTTTTTTATTTCAGAACCTATTTCAATACCATTTCTTTTCAGTGATATTCTGAATCTGAGATTTTCAGTATCAGCAAACAGATTTCTGTTTTCAATTGTAATGCACTCATTTTCAATCTTAATTTTTATATTGGAATAAAGCTGTTTTACCTCCTGAACTTTAGGAGAATATCGGCGGTCTGCATAAACTATACCGTTTGTACAGAAACCATAGTCTGTTGCCCTGTCATCAAAATCTCCGCCGTACGCAAGCACTTTTCTGCCATCATCATTTACAGTAATTATCGCCTGGTCAATATAATCCCATATAAATCCGCCCTGATATGTCTCATACTTATCTTCAAGCTGTGTATAAAGTGACATTCCTCCGAGTGAATTACCCATAGCGTGCATATATTCACAGCTGATATACGGTTTTCCGCTGTTCTTTC
>OLWA01003634.1_pt1 | contig 11349 bp, 17 predicted proteins | sample 1673251 | NCBI WGS metagenome assembly OLWA01 (sample SAMEA3178937, study PRJEB25190) | human gut metagenome | biome: human gut; feature: human-associated habitat; material: faeces | place: Austria | collected 2013
ATTTTTATGTTTAAATTTTATATAATTTAATAATATTCTTCTACATATTTATCAGCAACTTCTTTATCCAAAGAAAAGTTCTCCATGATATTTTTTATTGTATCTTCTCTTGATGCTTCCATCTTCTTATAAATTTTAATTGCACCCTCTACTCTTCCTTCTATCCTTCCTTTCTCTCTTCCTCTTTCTTCTAATTCTTCTAAGATCTTGCACATATTCAACTCAACTCCTTCCTGTTCTAATTTCAATGAATCATCAATTAATTTCTGCGTTTCTGTAATTGAACCTATTACCATTCCAAGTTCTGGTGATATTGTTTTTTCTTTTTATATTAGTAATATTTACGATTTTGATAATTGCAATACATACAAGTAAAATTGGTATAGATATAAAAAATCTTATAATTGATACAGATGCAGAAGAAAAAATAAATGAAGATGGAAAAATATATGTTTATTTATTATTATTTAATAAAATTAAATTATTTAGAAAAAATGTAAGAAATATACCAATGAAAGATGTGAAATTTGAAACAAGTGATTTTGATATAAAGATTTTTAAAAATAAAGATATAAAAATAAATTATTTGGAATTGATTCAAAATATTAATATAGATATAAAAAATATAGATTTGAATGTCAATATTGGAACAGAAGATGCAGGAATAACTGCAATATTAGTGGGAATTTTGGCTGGAATATTGGGAATAATTATAAAAAAGCCGAGATATCAGATTTTGCCAATTTATGCAAATAGAAATTTATTAAAAATTAATCTAAATGGTATATTTACAATATATTTGATGCATTATATATATAAATTTATAAAAAACAATATAAAGGAAAGGTTTATGGATAAACCCTTAAATAAAAATCTAAATTTTAAAGTAAGGTAAGTGATATTATGGGAGAACATCCTATTGAAAATTTAATGATTACAGCAATGAATAGTATTCAAAACATGGTAGATGTGAATACTATAGTAGGTGAGCCAATTCAATCAATGAATGGAATTACAATTATTCCAATCTCTAAAGTATCTTTTGGATTTGCAGCAGGTGGAAGTGAATTTACAGGTGAAACTATAAAACAATATAGAATGAAAGATAAAGATGAAGAAATTGAATACAAATTACCATTTGGAGGTGGAGCAGGGGCAGGTGTTTCAATAAATCCAGTTGCATTTTTAGTTGTACAAGGAGATAATGTAAAATTAATGCCTGTTGACCATCAATCTTGTATTGATAGACTTATAGATTATGTTCCAGATTTAATGCAAAAAATTAATGAAATGTTTAATAAATCTATTTGTCAAAAAGATGAAAGAACAAAAAGAATTTTAGAAGATATAAAAAAGAAGAATTGTAAAAAATCGGATTGCAATAAAAATCAAGAAGAAAAAAGTGAAGAAGTGAAAAAACAAGATGAAAAAATTGCTCGAAATGAAGCTGATTCTCAAAAAGAAAATAAGATGAATATTGAAATAATTGAATCAGATGGAGAAGTTTTTGGGGAAGAATAAAGAGATAAACATGTCAATTTTTTTATTGATATGTTTATTTTTTTTATTGACAAAAAAATTAATTAATGTTTTAATAAAATTATTAAAGTATATATACAAAGGAGAATATAAGATGGGTTGGGAGACAAGTCATAGAAAAAGAAATATAGATCAAGTAGATTTAGAAGGAATAGATAGAGATAGAAGAAGAATTTTAAGTGGATATGGAACTTCTTCAAAAGGCTATAGTAAAAGAGTTGAAGAATTATTTAAGGATATACCAGATGATGCAATGGTTTCTGTTAGAGATATTTTAGGTGAAATGCCAGAAGGTATGGATGATGATATTATGAAAGAGATAGAAACAATTGACGAAGAAGTAACACCACAAGAAAGAATAGATATGCTGGAAACAACAAAAGAGGTTAGAGAGATGTCAGAAGAAGAATTAGGTCAATATTATGCAGATCAAGCCGATAAAGAGTTTAATGATAGGTTGGATGCTGTAATGCACCATTAAATATATAGGAGGAAAAAATGATGACAACAAATGAAAAGAAAAAAATAAATGAATATAGAAAAGCTTTAGCAGAACTTGACGAGATATTTGACAAATTTGAAAAAGAAATAAAAAATAAAGTACCAGAAAGTTTTAGAAAATTTGTAAAAGATAAAAAAGACAAAAATTATAAATTTGAATATGATGATTCTAAAGAACTAAAAGATCAAAATATATTAAGAGAAACTAAAGTTTTATTATCAATAATATATAGAAGCTATTTTTGTAGTGAAGAAGAAAAAAAGAGATTAGAATTAGAAGACGAAAAAAAATTAAAAAGAATTGAAGATGAAATAAGAGAAAAATATAATCCAGATAATCTTTTTAAGAAAAAAGAAAATATCCAAGAAGAAAATAAAGAAGAATTACAACTTGTCGAAGTAAAAGAAAGTATATTTAAAAAAATTATTAATAAAATAAAAGAAATATTTGTTAGATAGAAAACAAATTCATATATAAATAATAAAGAGATAGTTTTATAACTATCTCTTTTCAACAATCATAGGTCCTATATTTGTAACAGTTCCAGCACCTAAAGTAAGAACAATATCATCTTTTTTTACATTCTCTTTTAAATAAGAAGCACATTCTTCAAGAGAAGGAAGATATATAGCATTTTTTCCTAATTCAATTATTTTATTAACCAAATCTTTTGAAGAAATATTATAAGTATTAGTTTCTCTTGCTGCATAAATATCTGTAACAATGATATTATCAAATTCAAGTAAAGCATTTGCAAAATCATCTAAAAGATTAAATGTTCTACTATATGTATGTGGTTGAAATACAACCCAAGATTTATTATATTTTTTATTTTTTAAAGCTTTTGCAGTAGCTTTAACTTCTGTTGGATGATGACCATAATCATCATAAACTCTAGCACCATTTAACATACCTTTAAATTCAAATCTTCTATCAGCACCTTTAAATTTATGAATAGCATTTTTTATATCAGTTTTTGAAATTCCATAAGTATCACATAACGCAATACAAGCTAAAGCATTTAAAACATTGTGTCTTCCTGGTATAGAAAGTGAAATATGTTCATAAAATTCATTATATTTATAAACATCAAATTCAGCCATTCCTTCATCATCAAATTTAATATTTTTCGCTTGAAAATCAACATCATCATTTTCAATACCATATTTAATTGCTTGAGCTTTTGAATAAACAGGTAGGTCTAAACAATTATTATCATCAGCATTTATTATTAAATGTCCATCTTCAGGTAGTAATTTTACATATTTTATAAAAGCATTCTTTATATTTTCTAAATTTTTATAATAATCTAGATGATCATTATCAATGTTTAAAATTATTTCAGATTTTGGACTAAATTTTAAAAAACTCTCAACATATTCACAAGCTTCTATTATAAAATTTTCACTATTTCCAACTCTATAATTTCCATCAAGTTCTTTTATTATTGCACCAACTTGTATACTTGGATCTCTTAATGCTTCTAAGAAACATAAAGAAACAAGTGATGTTGTAGTTGTTTTTCCATGTGTTCCTGAAATTGCAATAGTATTTTTATAACATCTTGTAAGTTCACCTAAAAAATCAGATCTTTCTATAGTAGGAATTCCAAGTTCTTTTGCATGTACAAGTTCTGGATTGTCTGGATGAATTGCAGCTGTATAAACAACACAATCAGCTCCAATTATATTTTTTGCATCATGACCAACAAACACTTTGATTCCTGCATTTTCTAAAGTATGTAAAATTTCTGAATCAACATTATTGCTTCCAGAAACAGAAAATCCCCAATTAGCAAGTATTTCTGCAATTCCACTCATGCTAATTCCACCAATTCCGATCATATGTATTTTTTGATATTTTTTAATATTTTCAATATTTGGCATTATAAAATCTCTCCTTGTATTTTCAAAATATATGTCTAAATTATTAGTTCACATTATATACTTATATAATGCAAATTTCAAGTTTTTTGAGACAATAAATCTAAAAAAAAATAAAATAAAAAAATTTTTTGAAAAAAAAGAGGGAAAAAAGAAAATATTGGAGAATAATAGACTAGTACATAAGATATAAAACTTATTAGTACAAAAAATTTAACAGTGGAGGTGCACACAATGCAAATAACAGACGTACGTTTAAGAAAAGTAAATTCAGAGAACAGAATGAAAGCTGTTGCTTCTGTAACATTCGATAACGAATTCGCAGTTCACGATATCAAAGTTATCGAAAGCCAAAATGGATTATTCATAGCTATGCCAAGCAGAAAAACTCCAAACGGAGAATTCAAAGACATAGCTCATCCAATCAATGCTGAGACAAGAGAAAAAATTCAAAAAGCTATTTTAGAAGCTTACAACGCTCCTGAAACAGAAGAATCAGCAGAATAATATATAAATATTATTAAAGCCCCAATTAAGGGGCTTTCTTTTATATCTATATAATTTGTTTTCTGATAGAATCAACAATAATACCACAAATGACAAATTGTGTAGCAAAAGTAAAACTAGACTTAATTAAAACTTCACCAATATGATAAAATAAGTTAATTCCAAGTAATATGTAAGAAATTAATATTGCAGATGCAATAATTGCGAGAAAAGTTGAAAACAATATACCATATTTTATAATTTTATAAGTATCTTTATCTAAATTTTTTAAACCTGTAATAATTTTATTCATAATAAATTCCAGTCCTTTCTGTCTTAAAACAAAGGCAAAATAAAATTAGTTCTTATAATTAATAATAACATCAAAATTTGTCGAAATCAAAGGAAATAAATTACAAATAATTACAAACATTTTTTCGAAAATATATTGACTAATAAAAACAAAAAATATATAATTCAAAAAGAAAAATAAGATAGGAATGATGAAAAATGGCAAAAGCAAAAACAATATTTGTATGTAGTGAATGTGGAAATGAATCACCAAAATGGTTAGGAAAATGTCCAGCATGTAATAGTTGGAATACATTTTATGAACAAAAAATAGAGAAATACACAGAAGAAAACAAAATAGAAAAAAAGATAAATAATACCCCAAAACCATTGAATACATATATAGGACAAGAAGCAAATAGAACCTCAACAGGATATTCAGAATTAGATAGAGTTCTAGGAGGCGGATTAGTAAAAGGCTCATTGATATTATTAGGAGGAGAACCTGGAATAGGAAAATCAACATTAATATTACAATTATGTGAAAAAGTACAAGGAGAAGGAAAAGTATTATATGTATCTGGAGAAGAATCTGCAGAGCAAATAAAATTAAGAGCAGATAGATTAGAGGTAAAAAGTGAAGAATTAATGTTTTTAGGAGAAACAGATATAGATATAGTAAAAGAAGCAATATCAGAAATGCAACCAAAATTAGTAATAATAGACTCAATACAAACAATGTATTCAGATGAAATAACTGCAGCAGCAGGAAGTGTAAGTCAAGTAAGAGAAATAACAGCACAAATAATGAGAGTATGTAAAGCACAACAAATAACAACAATAATAATAGGACATGTAACAAAAGAAGGAAACATAGCAGGTCCAAGAGTCTTAGAACATATGGTAGATACAGTACTTTATTTAGAAGGAGAAAGATATAATACATATAGAATATTAAGAGCAGTAAAAAACAGATTTGGATCAACAAATGAAATAGGAATGTTTGAAATGAGACAAGAAGGAATGTGTGAAGTAACAAATCCATCAGACATATTAATAACAGAAAGAGAAGATAATCCATCAGGCTCATGTATTATAGCAAGTATAGAAGGAACAAGACCAATACTAGTAGAAATGCAAGCATTAACATCACAATCAGTATTTGGAATACCAAAAAGAACTGCAAATGGATTTGATTATAACAGATTAGCAGTATTAATTGCAGTTCTAGAAAAAAGAGCAGGATTAGCATTAGGAGGGCAAGATATTTATTTAAATATAGCAGGTGGAATGAAATTAAATGAACCAGCAGTCGATTTAGGAATAATAGCAACAGTTGCATCTGCATATAAAAATATACCAATTCCGCAAAGTACAGTTGTTATGGGAGAAGTAGGTTTGACAGGAGAAGTAAGAAGAATTAATTTAATTGAAAAAAGATTAAAAGAAGCAGAAAAATTAGGCTTTAAAACATGTATAATTCCAGAAAATAACAAAAAAAGCTTGAAAGATGAATATAAATTAGATATAATAGGTGTGAAAAATATTGGAGAAACATTAAGAAAATTAGGAATAAAATAAAAACAAAAGATTAGAAAAAAATAGGCTTTATAGTAGAGAGGAAGGTTTTTCAATGAAGGCAATAAAAGAAGATCCAATTGCAGAAATTTTAAAAAAAATAGCACCAGGAACACCTATAAGAGAAGGACTAGACAATATATTAAAAGCAAGAACAGGAGCATTATTATTAATAACAGATAAGCAAGAAGTAATAGATGAAATTGTTGATGGTGGATTTAATATAAATGAAGATTATACCTCATCAAAATTATATGAATTAGCCAAAATGGATGGTGCGATAATATTAAGTGGAGATATGAAAAAAATATTATTTGCAAATGCACAATTAATACCATCATACCAAATACCAACAGTTGAAACGGGAACGAGACACAGAACTGCAGAAAGAACAGCAAAACAAACAGGAGAATTAGTTATAAGTATATCTCAAAGAAGAAATATAATAACAATCTTTAAAGACAACTATAGATATATATTAGAAGATACAGATGTAGTATTAAACAAAGCCAATCAAGCAATTCAAACATTAGAAAAATACAGAAAAGTATATGATAGTAAATTAAGTATTTTGAATGAATATGAATTTAATGATATTGTAACATTAGATAATGTAATATCTGTAATTCAAAGAGCAGAAATGGTAAAGAGAATTGTAGAAGAAATAAAAAAGAAAATATATGAATTAGGAGAAGATGGAAGACTTGTAAGCATGCAATTAGAGGAACTAATTGGGGGATTAGAAAAAGAAGAAATGCAATTAGTTAAAGATTATTTAGTTGCAGAATCGACATCAGAAGAAATAATAGAACATTTAGAAAATTTAGGACATGAAGAATTAATGAAACAAAGTACAATAGCCAAATTGCTTGGATATGAAAGCTTTGAAAATTATGAAGATTTAGCAGTATATCCAAAAGGATATAGAATATTAAACAAAGTCCCAAGAATGCCAAGTTCAATTGTTGATAATTTAGTAAAATCATTTAAATCATTTCAACATATATTAGTTGCAGATATAAATGATTTGGACAAGGTTGATGGAATTGGAGAAGTAAGAGCAGAAGCAATAAAGCAATATTTAAGAAAAATGCAAGAACAATTTGCTTTTGATAATTTAGTTTAGAATAAAAAATGTGAAATGTTTTTGAAAAATGTTGCAATTTAAAAAAATAAAATGTATAATTAGCTTCGTAAAATACAAAAGGAAGGATTATAAAAATGAAAAAATTAACAAACATTTTAACAATAATAGCATTGGTTGTTATTATAGTACTAATAGGAACAATATCATTTGGATATTACAAAAAAATAACAATGGAAGTAAAAAATCCAATAGTAACAATTGAAGTGAAAGACTTTGGAACAATAAAATTAGAATTATATCCAGAAATGGCTCCAGATACAGTTTCTAATTTCATAGCATTATCAAATCATGGATTTTATGATGGATTAAAATTTCATAGAATTGTAAAAGGATTTATGATTCAAGGTGGAGATAGTAATGGAGATGGAACAGGCTCACCAGAATTAAGTGATATAGGATTAGCAGAGGCTGGAACAGATTTAGATAAAAAATATTGTATAACAGGAGAATTCCTTGCAAATGGATATGAAAATAAAATAAAAAACACTGATGGGGTAATTGCAATGGCAAGAGCAGATTATACATCATATTCATCACAATTAACAACAGAAAGTTATAATTCAGCAGGTTCACAATTCTTTATAAATACAGCATCAAATACATCATTAGATGGAAGCTATGCCACATTTGGAAAAGTAATAGAAGGACTAGATGTAGTGCATGCTATTGAAAATGTTGAAGTAAAGGCATCATCAGAATCCACAGATTCTGACTCAAGTTCAAATACAGAAGTAAGTACACCAGTAAATGATGTAATAATATCAAAAGTTACTGTTGAAACATATGGAGTTGATTATGGAAAACCAAAAACATTAGATGTATGGGATTATTATGATTGGGTATATAAGACATATGGAATAAATTTAAAATCATATAATTCAGGAAAATAAAGAACCAATAGAAAATTATTAAATAAAAAAGATTTATAGTAAATGAAATTCATTACTATAAATCTTTTTTTTATTTTTTTTCAATCTTTTTTTCATTAGGAACAATGATGTTCTTTTTATTATTTTTTGGTTTTGGAGTTACATCTTTAATATGATTATAAACAGGTGAAATATCTAATGTTGAGCCATCTCCATCAACTATTTTGATTTTTTTATTTTCTTCTGCCATGAATTTATCCTTTCATATTATAAAATTATTTTATTTATGATTTATATTACCATAAAAAAATAAATAAAGCAAGAAAAAAACAAAAAATGATATGTGTATAAAATCCTAATTTTTTCTTGCAATTTCAAGCATAATATAGTAAAATAATACCATATGAAAGAGAGGAAATGCAAATGGCAGATAATCAAAATGAAAATAATAATTACGAACAAATAATTGAAGAATTAAAGCATATCCCTATTATTGATATGATATATGGAAATGGATATTTTGAACATATTTATGCTAATAATTATATGATATGCGTATCTGCCACTTCAAAATACCGTAGAGGTAGAGGTGCATATCTATACAAAATAGATCCAATAACTAAAGAAGAAACTCTAATAGAATTTCTCCCAGAAGAAAACAACAATTTAAAATGAACATGAATTATGATAACAAAAACACCAAACGGACCAATACTAAACGGAGTGAGAATAAGTAAAGGAATATATCCAGTAGTATGGAATCCCACGCTTTTCTATACACCTAAGCCAATTTTATCATTCGATCTTTCTAAAAATTGTATGGAAGTTTATTACTATAAGATATTTAAAAACAGAACACAAGAAAACAAACTTTATATTGATAAATATTCTTCTATAGAAGAGCTGGAAGAAGATATATATGGAGATTGTAATTTCGGAGGAGAAAGTAATTACAAAGACATTCCATTTAAAGAAGTTTACAACAAATTAGATAAAAAAGAATTTCTTCATAAAATCAATGAGATGATTGAAGAGCATGGAAATATGATAGTTGGGGATTTGGGATTAGGTGAAGGGAATCTTTGTGTAAAGAGTGATAAATCTTTTCAATTGGGTGATTTTCTTGAATACCTTAGAATTGAATTAACTAAAAATATAGCATAACTAGTAGAACAATACAATTATTACCAGATATGAATAAGAAAATATTAAAGAGATTTGTAATAATTGAGGTTATTCTATCATGCATTATAATACTAACTGCATTAATTGGATGTGATGGTATCCCTCATTTAAGAATAATGAACTTTGTGGCATATAGAATAACACTATGTACACTTATTAGTGGATTATTAATACAAACAATTATCTGGTTAGGATTTACATTATACTACTTAAAAACTAAAATGTATAGAGAATTATTTCTTTCTATGGGAATTTGGATAGTACTTTCTGTTGTTGGAATTATAGCCTTATATTTAGTGGAAACAATTATTTAAATAATAATGAATATGAAAAATACAGAAAATGACAATGAAGAATGTAAATCACCTTGGAGCAACACTCTTTGGATGGATTCTTTCAAAGAAGGAATTACAGCCAAACTTATAGAGAATTGTTCTCATGAAGAAATCAGCGATTGGGAATTAATTATTTATTCCAATGGTGAAGTAATACAAAAATTACATTTTAACAAGGCTAATGAGTTAGATCAATACATTGAAAAAGAAAATTTGAAAAAGAATACATACGATATAGTACCTTTCATAAAAGAGAAAAGTAATAAAAATGATAAAAAAATAAATGATGATGCAACTCTTAGTTGGGAAGAGTTTTGGGATAATGGCCTCCCTCCAATGGTTGAGGGTGGATGCATGAAAGAGTTAGAAAACTCTACTATAAATGAAGACTATTCAGAATATGTAAAATACTCTATACAGGTCAAAGGTACAAGAACAATGCCTTCAGAATACTTTAAAACAGAGCAAGAGGCAAATGAATATGCTACTAAAATTGGATTAAAGCAAGATGAATATAGTGTTATACAATGGATCAGAAAGACTTTTCTCCCAGAAGAAAATAGCAATAATCATGGAAATATATCAGAAAATAAATAAAGATCAAGAAGATTATATCATATATCCCAAAAGTCAATTACTTTATAGAACGATTAATACATGTTTAAGACTTGCCGAACATTTTGAATATGAAGATTTAATATATGAATTAATTGATATGAAAAAATCTTTAGATAAAGGACTTAATTTTGATGAGTTCGAAAAAGAACAATTCAGATTCACATGTGGGGAAGTTAAGACTAAAGAAGATATATTACACATGAAAACAGAGATTGATAAATTAATTAAAATGGCACTTGAATCTCCTTTATATGGAAGTCATGAAAAGGAATATATATGTGACTAATTATTTAAATGAATATGGACTAAATAAAAAGCAATGACTTGTGAACAATACAAATAATGAAACATCAAAGAAAATAGAGGAATGACAATCTATATATGAAGGAGATTGTCCTTGGTGTGAAAATCGCTTTATAATGTTTAATTTAGACTATAGATTTACAGAAAAATGGTTATTTAAAGTTCGTAGATATTGATGTTTAAAAAAGGAGGAAAATTATTACTTTATAAGTAATAAACAATCCAAGTTCACCTCAAATGGAGGTAAATTAGATTTTTTATCATTACACTCTTTACACATGGGGACTATATATTTCAATGCAGGAGCAGCTACAAATTCTACATGCCCACCAACCATTATATCTTTATCTAGATAGTAAGGAAATGATTTCTTGGCAGTTTTAATGAGCCTTTTCTTGTTTTATTCTGCTGTGTATATTTTGCATCCGTGCCATATTTATTTTTAAAATAATATTCAAGAGCATTGGGGAGGGCATTATCACCTGTTTCAGAATTTCTAACTTCTATTTTAATATCTGTCAATCTTTGAAATAATTTTCTCATATAGATACTATATAAATTAGTAACAAATATAATAAATTTACCAGAAATGAAGGAGAAAATAAATGAGTAC
>OLWA01003640.1_pt1 | contig 11332 bp, 11 predicted proteins | sample 1673251 | NCBI WGS metagenome assembly OLWA01 (sample SAMEA3178937, study PRJEB25190) | human gut metagenome | biome: human gut; feature: human-associated habitat; material: faeces | place: Austria | collected 2013
CCAAAATGTTTATCTTTAATTATCAATCACTGTAAACCTTTTTCAGGACGGGACAATCCCCAGAAGGTGAAGAATATCGTCACCGGCTGTCCGGTGGCTGCCGCGCCGTTGGCCAGTACGAAGGTCGCCAGCGCTTTGTCCAAATCATCGCTGAACATAATCAGCGTCTTGCCCTTAGCGTCGTGCTCGAGTGGCATCGTGGATGCTCCGGATGAACCTTTTTCGATGATGACCGTATATTTCCCCTTCTCTTCCGAGTTGCTGATGAGCCGATTGCCTGTGGTGTCGCACCATGCTTGCGCATCTCGCGAGAATCCGGCATCGGTAGCGACTATTTCGATCCTTTCGCCTTCGGTGATTGAGTCGATCGCTTGCTTGATTTTCATAACCGGACCGGGGCATTGCAATCCGCATGCGTCTATTCTTAAGGTCTTCATGCGTTTGCTGCCGAGTCGGGTATCCGTATCCATTCGTCTGTCCATAGCGGTTGCGGCAGTCCGGGTTACGATCGGCTCGATCGCCGTCGAATAGGTCTTGTAACCACTCGACAGGTTCTTCACGTTGCGGAATCCGTGTCCTGTCAGAATTTTTACCGCCAAGTATCCGCGTAGGCCGACGGCACAATAGACATAGATGGCTTTATTGTGTGGTAATTCGCCGAGCCGGCTGCGGAGTTCCTCGAGCGGAATGTTGACCGACCCGGGAATGGCCCCGAAGGCATGCTCTTCGCGGATGCGCACGTCGAGCAGCAGGATGTCGCTGAGATCGGCTCCTGCAATCTGCCGCCATGTCACTATGGGCATTGCTCCGCTGATAATATTGTTCGCCGTATAGCCCGCGATGGCGATCGGGTCCTTGGCCGAGGAGAAAGGTGGTGCGTAAGTGTGTTCGACTTTCATCAGGTCATATACCGTGCCGCCGTTTTTGATGATTAGTGCAATCTGGTCGATGCGCTTGTCCACTCCTTCGTAGCCAACGCATTGACCTCCGTAGAGTTTGCCGCTTGCTGGGTCGAACGTGAGCTTGATGGTCAGCGGAAGTGCATCGGGATAATATCCGGCGTGCGATGCCGAATGTGTCGTCGAACTGGCATACGGAATACCGGACTGTTTGAGCCGTTTCGCTGCGAGTCCTGTCGAAGCTACTGTCATGTCGAATACCTTGGCAATGGAAGTGCCTATGGCTCCTTCGTATTTTGTCGTATTGCCGAAGACCATATTGTCGGCGGCGATGCGTCCCTGGCGGTTGGCAGGGTTGGCCAAATAGTTCAGCCACGGTTTGCCTGTCAGTGGATGCGGAAATTCAATGGCATCGCCCACTGCGTAAACATCCGTTGCCGAAGTTTGCAGGTAATCGTCTACCCAGATGCCGCCCGTTTCGCCGATCTTCAGTCCGGCGGCCTTGGCCAATGTTGTTTCCGGATGAACCCCGATAGACAGAAGAACTATATCGGTTGTAATGCTTTCTCCGGTAGAGAAGAAAACCTCGATCTTTTCGCCTTGGCGCTCGAATCGTTCGACGCTGCGTTCGAGATAGAGTTTGATACCTTTTTGCGACAGGTGCTGGTGTACATGGGCCGCGATTGAAAAATCGACTGGAGCCATCACCTGATTGCCCATTTCCACGACAGATACTTCGGCTCCCGTGCGGTGCAGGTTCTCGGCCATCTCCAATCCGATGAATCCGGCTCCGACGATGACTGTACTCCCGATTCGGTGCGAAGATATATGCTCTTTGATCCGATCGGTATCTTCGATGTTGCGGAGCGTGAATATGCCTTCGATTTCTATGCCTTTCAAAGGCGGACGCACGGGGGAAGCGCCGGGTGAAAGCAGCATTTTGTCGTAGTTTTCCGTATAGGTGGATCCGTCTGCACGGCGTACTTCGACTCGCTTTTTCGTCGTGTCGATCCCGATTACTTCGTTCTCGACCCGCACGTCGATATTGAAACGTTTGGCAAACGAAGCCGGTGTCTGCATGAACAGTTTCTCCCGTTCGGCGATCGTTCCGCCGATGTAATATGGCAGCCCGCAGTTGGCGTACGAAATGTATTTACCCTTTTCGAGCAGGACGATTTCGGCTTTCTCGTCTGTCCGGCGAATTCTTGCCGCCGCTGTCGCGCCTCCGGCGACTCCTCCGATAATGATGTGTTTCATGTGGTCTTATTTTTTAATTCATCGAATTCCGTTAAAAATCGGATCTGTATGATTCCGACCGCGACAAAGGTCTGTTTATTTTCCGATAAAACAAATTTCCGCTGGAAAATAATTCGTCCTGTTGAGGTCGATTTATTCGGAGCTGTTCGTTTTGCAATCGGTGGGAAGAAAGAATTACTGAAATAAAAAAGATGCTCTCTTGGTTTTATCAAATTAAATTTGTTAAAATGAAGGCAAAAGTTTATTTTTGTAAAGTCGGAACAGGGAAACATGACCGGAATGAAGGAAAACCAGTCAACGAAGGGGACGCTCCGCCGCCGTCGAACCAATAAACAGGTGCAGGCCGATATTCTGTCGGCTGTCGGCCGGATTCTCCAAGAAAAGGATTTTACCCATATCACATTGATGGATATAGCCCGCGAAGCCAAAACGGATCCCAATGTCGTGCTGCGGCAGTTCGGATCTTTGGAACAGGTTTTCGACTGTTACATCCGCACGATTGATTATTGGATGCACGATTTGTTCGGCAACAAAGCCTTGAAACGCGGAGAGCGTTCCGCTTTGGAAAGGATGTTCGCACGAATGACCGATTTTCTTTACAACAGTCCGGAGATGCAGAGACTGCTGGTCTGGGAGATTACCGATGTAAACGATACGACATGCCGTGCCGCCGCAAATCGGGAAACGTACTATCGGGAAGCTTACGAAGCCTATGAACGGCAATTCGCGAGGGGGGGGGAGAAAACGCCGTTCCGGCAAATCGCATCGTTGCTGATCGCCGGTACTTATTATCTCGTCCTCCATCGGCATACTTCGACATTCGGAGATATGGATTACGATACGCCGGACGGTCCGGTCCGACTGAAAAAAGTATTGCATGAAATTCTGGATATGCTTTACGAACGGTTGGAACGGCCGCAAAGGGTAAGCGAGGCGATTCGCAGACTCAAGGAGCGGGGCGTGGACGAGCAGGTGATTCGTGAATGTTTAAAAGATCTTTAACTATTCTGTACGATGAAATGGTTTTTATGTGCACTCTGCTGTTTGACAGAGGGGTTGTCGGTTTTGCGAGCCCAGATCATGCCGGATTCCTCGGTGCAGATCTGCGCCTATTGGACTCCGGGAGACAAGTATGCCTATGAGGCTCGGGAGGAGAAGTTCAAGATAGATGATCAAGGCGATACGACGCTCGTATACCGACAAAGCGAACGGCGTGTATTCGAAATCCTTTCTCAGACCAAGGACCGTTACAAGATCCGTCTGACATACGGCGATTACATGACCACCGATAAGGAGGACCAGCTGGTGCACGATGCGATCGTGTCGGCCACGGGGCCTTGTGTCGTTGAGTTCGAGACGGATGAAACCGGTTCGTTGCTTGGTATCGCGAACCTCGAAACGCTGGTCGCACAGGCCGAGGCGTCTGTCGAACCCGCCGTGAGGGTTATGTGGGAGACGATACCTTCGGCGGAACGGAAGAATTTCCCGAAAAAGAATTTCCGCAAATATATGGCCCGTACCCTTTCCGATCCATCGGTCGTGATCAATGCCGTGAACGACGATTTGGGGCGCATGTTCTTTTTCCATGGGGCACGGCTCGATTCGACGCAGGTATACGAATTCGACGAGACGTTCGCTCCGCTGTTGGGTGGCCGGGATTCTGTGCGGGGAAAGACTTCGTTCTGGATTGACGGCAGACAGACAGATTCATACAGTGCCGTATGCAATACTTATACGGAAGCGGACGGCAGCAAAATGTTGTCCGCGACACTCGGACAGTTCGTGACGGCGTTCGGCGGAGAAAAGGCGATGACGCAGGCTATGAGAGACTCCATCGCCTCGGGAATGAGCGGCATCCGTTCACGGATGGAGCAGTTTTCTTCAGAAGAGATCCATTTGGATACAGGTTGGCCCCTGCATCTTTTTTTTGAGCGCACGATTTACATCGACAGAGATTTGGAACCGATGGCTGCGGCCATAGTGCGGCGTACGCTGGACATTATTGTCGAAGAAGAGCAAGAGGAAGAAAAACGGTAATTTGATTGTCATGAAACAGTTTCTGCTGTTGCCGATCCTGCTTGCTGCAGTAGCATCCGTACGGGGAGCATCGCTTGTCGAGGGCCGCATTTATCTGAAAAACGGCTCCGTCATCGAATGTGTCGGGGACGACCGGCTGCAGTTACCGAAAAGATTCGGGAAATTGACCATCCTCCGCGATGCTTTCCGGAAGACGAAAGCCAAAGAAATTTTCCAATCCGGAGAAATCGACTCCGTAGTCTGCTGGCATGCACAGTCTCCGGAACATATCCGCAAGTTCATTCCGGCGGAGAGTCCGGGGTGGATGTGGGTCTATCTCGAAACACCGCACATTTGCGTATGCATCTATTCGGAAAAAGGGTATGGCATCGATTCGAACGGAGGTATTCAGGTCTGGCAGAGGCAGGGAACTTTCAGCCAGTCGCGCACGGCCTACTACCTGAAAAAAACAGGCGAGAAGGAGTTCCTGACCGTTGGTGCCGCAAATCGGAATACAAAAGACGTCTTCCGGGAACGCATCGCCCGTTATGTCGGCGATGATCCCGAACTTGCCGAACGTATACGGTTGTCGAGCGCCATCCGCAGCAAAACCATACAGTTGCTGCGCGATTACGATCCGACGAAATATTGATTCAACTTATAAATTTAAACATTATGAAACGGTTTTTACTTTGTACTGCAACTGTGTTGGCCATGTTCGGCAGCATTTCCCAGGCTGACGCCAAAGATCCGGAAGATCAGGAATTCCGGCACGTAGTCGTAACTCTCAAGTCCGGGGAAAAAGTAGAAGGCTATCTCCATCGGGGATGGCATGCGGAGGGCGCTCTGCTGAAACAGGAGAACTATTCGTTCAAAATCACCAAGACGCCCGATGACAAAGAGCCCGTCAAATATACGGCCGATGACGTAGAGAGTGTCGAATATACAGAGACGACGGAGGAAAATCCGGACGGCATTCGCTGGGAGGCCCTCGATATTGCTGCTCCAGGACTCACGAATCGTTACCGCACTTATCACAGACTGGTTTGTGTGAACAAGGCCGGAGCGAATGCAACGACCTATTGGTGGAAGACGTGGACGACGGAACGAGTAGGTAACAGAGACCGCAGGGTGCTGACAACCATATACGGCATACGTTTCCACAATGATCCCGGCCGAATCGTCTATCCGTATATGTATGTCGGTACGATGTTGATGGACAAACTGCATCCCGGGCTGAAGGCATTTTATAAGAAATGGTTTAAAGGTGCCGAAGGCAAAATACGTAAAAAAGAGGCCGAAGAGAACGACGCATGGATACTCGATATGTACGATGCGTATCTGGCAAGCCGGCCCAATGAATGATGATCGATATTCAAATATGCTGAAAACATGAAAAAACTACTGGCGGTTTGGGCGCTTTTACTGGCAGCTGTTTCCGCGAATGCCGCAGATAAGAAATGTCCCGGAACCGTTCATTTTCTGGACGGCCGTACGCTGGAATGTACCAGCATTACGATTCCCGGATGGATCGATGCCGAAGTGTCTGTCCGGGTGCTTTCCGATGGAAAGAATCAAGCCAGGACGTTGGCGGCCGTGGAAATCGCTTATCTTGAACTTTGGCCGGAAAAGAATCCCGAAGCCAAAAACGAACTTTATTGCGTCCCGTTCATCAAGGAAAAAGGGAAAAAGAAGATTCCGGCAGCCCGATGGCTGGTACCGGAATCTTCGGGCAGGCATGTCGCCTTCTTTACCCGTTATCAGACTTACAAAATGTCTAATAAAGGGCTGGTCGGGATTGTAAACCCCAAATTGAATGTAACCGAACCGAGTGCCTATTTTTGGAAATCGGACGAAAAGAGCCCCGTATTCCTCGGCCAGTATCTTTTCTTTCAGAATTCGAACAAGAAAATGATTGCGCTGGTAGAACGCTATTTTGAGGATGATCCTGCCATGTTGGAGCAAATTCGTCAGCGACGTTGGCTCGGCAAAGGAGGCGGGGTTGCGGCGCTGTTTGCTTTCGTTGCGGAGCATTACGTCCCGCAACAGGAGCAGGAGTAGCGGTCGAATAGCATTGAATTGCCATGAATAAGTGCCCGATACTCCTCCTTTTCGTTTTCATGGTGACGGCATGCAGTCCGGAAGGAGAACATGCTCCGTTGCCATCGGAACCGGATGCCATAACCCTTGCGCCCGGTACGCCGTCCGTTAAGGAATTTCCGGCAATGGGCGGTTTGTGGGAGCTGCGATTCTCTGCGACGAAAGCATGGAGTGTTGTGCCGGCCGATCCGGTCCATGCGGAATGGTACCGGATCGAACCGGCGGAGGGAGACGACGGTAATGGGACGGTAAAGGTAACCGTATTGCCGAATATTACCACAGAAAAACGAAGCGCTGAAATAATCATCCGCTCGGGGCGGGCGGAACAGAGATTGTCTTTTGTGCAGCATGCTTCGGATATGGAGCCGTGCGGTGAAGAAGAGGTGCGCCGTTTCCTCGAAAAACTTTATCAGGATACCGGCGGTGACAATTGGCGCTTCCAGGAAAACTGGTGCACGGACAAACCTTTGTCCGAATGGGGATCTTCTGTCAAATACGAAGACGGGAAACTCTCGCTGATTCTCGGCGAAAACAACCTGCACGGAAAAATCGACTTGTCGGGGTGTACGGCGTTGGTGTCGCTTCGCTGCGCGAAAAATTCGCTGACGGAGATTGATGTTTCCGGTTGTCCGCTGTTGGAGGAACTGGACTGTACGAACTGCGGAATTTCCGGTCTGGACGTTTCCGGCTGTTATTCTCTCCGGCGGCTGCTCTGCGGTTACAATAGTCTCACGGAACTCGGTCTGTCGTCCTGTCCTTACCTGACGGAACTGAATGTTCCTTATAACGGGTTGGGGACATTGGACATTTCGTCATGTATGGCCTTGACGGACTTGAACTGCGCCGAAAACCGGTTGGAAAAGTTGGACATGGCAGGACGGGAAGGCCTTCGGATGCTTTTCTGTTATGGCAACCGACTGTCCGTACTGGATTTGTCAAAATGCTTCTCGCTGACGCTTGTGAACTGTGGGGCGAATGAACTGACCCGGCTCGATCTCTCCGGCTGCGAAAAACTCGGCCGGCTCTATTGTTACGACAATCGGCTCGAAACTTTGGACCTGTCTGATTTTGCGCCGCTACTCAGTGAGTTATATTGTTATGGAAATCGGCTGACCGAATTGGATCTGTCCGGAACCGATCGGCTTTCGCAACTCGAATGCTCCTACAACAATCTGCAACGCCTCGACTTGACAGGCTGTAAATCGTTGCGTATCGCGGGATGTGCGCGAAACGCATTGCGCTCGATAAGCCTTTTCGGTTGTGAAATGCTCGGACAATTGGATTGCTCGGGCAACTTGCTGGAGAATATCGATATTTCAGCTTGCCCGTATCTGACCGAATTGATCTGTACTGATAACCTGATTTTATCGGAGATACCGGAGTCGTTCGATCGACTGACTCTTTTCGAACATGATATTCGATACGAATACAGTGTGGAAAAAGATGCTGTCACGGGGCAAGAAAAAATCGTTTATATGGATCGGGGTAAGGGATGGTGGTACTCCGGAGAGCCGGATAAAGGATATCACGGCCGCTGATGTTTTTATTTGAAAAGGACGGGCGAATCGGTTGAGAGCTAAAGGTTATCGACTTTTCGGGTTTATTCGTATCTTTGCTTTCATGGACAGGGGCGAGATTATCATTTATCAGACAGCCGACGGTGAGACCCGTCTGGACGTCCGCATGGAGAACGACAGCGTGTGGCTGACGCAGGCGCAGATGGTAGAGTTGTTCAATTCGACCAAACAGAATGTGAGCCTTCATATAAATAATATCTTTAAAGAGGGCGAGCTCGAGCGAGAGGCAACTGTCAAGGAATACTTGATAGTTCGGCAAGAGGGCAATCGTTCTGTTAGGCGTAAGATTACAGTTTATAATCTGGACGTGATTATCTCTGTCGGATATCGTGTCAAGTCACAGCGCGGAACACAATTCCGTATCTGGGCGAACAAAATTTTGAAAGAGTACCTAATAAAAGGCTATGCCGTCAATACCCAAGCGAAAGCCGAGCAGTTGGAGGAGTTGAAAAAGACTGTTCGCCTGCTCTCCCATGTCTTGGCTGCGAAGGAGGTTACGAAATCCGAGGCGGTCGGGCTACTGCGCGTGATTACGGACTATACTTATGGCCTCGACACGCTCGATCGTTATGACTATCAGCAGTTGGAGGTTGCGGCAACCACGGCGGAGGAACCGTTTCATGCGACGTATGAAAATGCGATGGCGGCATTGCAGGTGTTGCGTGAGAAATTCGGAGGCAGCGAATTGTTCGCTCACGAAAAAGACGAATCGTTCAAAAGCACAATGGGGGCAATTTACCAGACCTTCGGCGGGTGTGATCTCTATCCGAGTGTCGAGGAAAAGGCAGCCAATCTGCTTTACTTGACGGTCAAGAACCACTCGTTCAGTGACGGCAACAAACGCATCGCAGCGTTTCTGTTCCTTTGGTTTTTGGAAAACAATCGGATTCTTTACCGTGCTGATGGTTCGCGCCTTTTGGATAACAATACGCTGGTCGCTCTGACGCTCATGATTGCTGAGAGTCGCACAGAAGAGAAAGATGTAATGACGAAGGTTGTGGTGAACTTGATTAATAAGAACAATTGACACGATAACGGCGTGTCGGATATCGGAAAAGCGATGAAACCTATGAAACCCAGTTATTTTATGAACCGAGTTTTATTGTTCGTATTGTTGTTTGTGGTAGGCAACGGTGCCTTGTCGCAAGAGCGGATAGATACACTCTACTATAGCCGTTCGGGGGTGACGGTGCGGAATCCGGTTTTTGCCGATTATTATCGGCTGGCGCTTTATCCTGCGGATTCGGCGGGGCTCAAAATGTTCAAGGATTTTTATATTTCGGGAGAATTGCGGAGAGAAGGGCATTTTCAGACAATCGATACGCTCGATGATTGCCGGATAGTGTTTGACGGAGACGTTGTTTCCTATTTCAAGAATGGTCACATGTCGGAAAAATCATATTATTCGGGAGAATTGTTGGAAGGCGAATATCGGCAATACGACGAGAATGGAACGTTGAAAACGCGTGCGTTGTATGCCGGCGGCGAATTGTCCGGAACGTACAAGACATACAACGAGGACGGCTCCTGCCGAATGGTGGAATATCGTGCAGGGCTGCCGGTTCATGATTATTATTTGCTGGCGGACGGCAGCGGGAACACGCTTAAATTCCGCATTGCGGACGACATGCCGGTATGGGAATCACCAGCCATAGCGGAGCGCTCGGCCGATTATCGGGACGGTGTGCCCTGGGAAGTCTATTTCAAAAACGGATTGACGATCGCGTTGACGGATGCCATCGTCCGGGATTACGGCAAGTGGCATCGGGTCGATGTGATTATCTCCAACAATTCGTTGACGCCGGTCGAATTCAATCCGGAGACCGATATGACGGCCTATTCCGTAGACGAACACGATGTCGCCACCGATCTGCAGGTCTGGTCTTGCGATAGCTATCTGAAGAAAGTGAACCGGTCGCAGACCTGGGCCGCTGTTTTGATGGGTGTCAGCGAAGGAATGGCTGCTGCCGGCGCAGGTTATTCGACCTCCACGACGACCGGTTACAGCAGCTACGGCGGTTATTCGTCTTATACGACTACGACTTATAATCCCTCTGCAGCCTATCAGGCCAACATGGCCTCACAGCAGCGGATCGCTGATTTCGGTCAGGCCTTGCAGGACGAACAACAGGTCAAAAAGCTGGGATATTTGAAGAAAAACACGATATATCCCGGAGAATCCGTATCCGGATTTGTTCATGTAGCATGGATTAAAGGGGAGCGTGTTGTGTTCATTATCCGGATTGAAGGTGCCGAATACATTTATGAGTGGGGATTTGACAAGAAAATGCGTTTTTATTGAATAAGAACAACTAAGCTGTATCATTTTTTCTAAAATTTAGTTGAGGAAATAATATCCGCAAGGTCCTGCAAATCGCTATGTGAGCCTTGCGGATATTGTTTTTAAGGTTTATTCCTTTGCGGGAAAGCGAAAAAATGGGAAGATTTTGTACCTTTACCTAAAATATTCTATACAATGGCAGCGATGAATACAGCCGACATCGGCTTTGAAAAGGTCTACGCCATGCAGACCGACCCCATCGCCGTGCTCGGCGCCATCGGGGCGCAGCTGCGGCGGCTGTTTTACGCGCGCGTCATCCTGTCCGCGGGCGGCGGGCAGAAGGAGCTCATGGAGCTGACCGGCCTCAAGAGCTACCCCGCGGGCCTGACCATGACGGCCGCGCGCCGCGTGACCGACAGCTTCTGCCAGAAGGCGGTGGAGCTGGTTCTGCAGACCGACGTCGCCATGAAGACCGGCGCCGACGACCCCGAGCGGCTGCTGGAGCTGCTGCTCGTGCAGCTTTCGCAGGAGGCGCGGCATGGATAAGCTTCGCATCCGGCAGGCGATCGTCGTCGAGGGAAAATACGACCAGAACGCCCTGCGGCAGCTGGTCGACACTGCGATCTTCACCACCAACGGCTTTACCGGCATGAAGGACCCCGCGCTGCTGCGCCTGCTGCGGCAGGCCGCAGAGACGACGGGCCTCATCATCCTGACCGACTCCGACGGCGCCGGTTTTCTCATCCGCAACACGCTCAAAAGCGCCCTGCCGGCAGAAGGCGTGCTGCACGCCTACATCCCAGACATTCCCGGCAAGGAAAAGCGCAAGCGCGCACCCGGAAAAGAAGGGCTGCTCGGCGTGGAGGGCATGACGAAGGAAATTCTCCTGGAAGCACTTTCCAATGCGGGCGCGGATTTAGGCGGCGAACCGGTAAAAAAGAAAGGCGATGGCATTACAAAGCTTGATCTTTATACCGCCGGGCTTTCCGGAAGACCGGACAGCCAGAAAAAGCGCGAGGCATTTTTAAGCCGCCTGCGCTTTCCGGCGCACATGAGCGCGAACGCGCTGCTGGACGCGCTGAATTTATTATATACGCGGGAGGAATTTCTCTCGCTGTTTGAGGAAACAACATGATTGACATTTCTGTAAAGGACCTTGTCAAGAGCTTCGACGAGGACGGGAATCTTTTAGACGGCATCAG
>OLWA01003643.1_pt1 | contig 11325 bp, 9 predicted proteins | sample 1673251 | NCBI WGS metagenome assembly OLWA01 (sample SAMEA3178937, study PRJEB25190) | human gut metagenome | biome: human gut; feature: human-associated habitat; material: faeces | place: Austria | collected 2013
AAATATATTTGAATATTATAAAAATAGTTATTCTAATAATATATATAATATTTTAGAAAATAGTAATATTGTATTTAATAGATTTAGTTTTAATTGTAGTTTAATAACTAATATTAATTTAGACTATCCTTATACATCTTTAGAATATAAATATTCTTGTATAAATATAGATGATAATACTTATATAATAAATATAAATCATAATAGTAAGAATACAAATAGTAAAGTAATTAATCATGGATTAAATGTTACATCTTCTAAATTAGATTTTTTAATAAATGGAATTATTAATAAAGAAAGCAGTAATGTTATATGTAATCAAGATAGTAAAATAATATTAAAAAAAGATAATAATTCTAGTATAAAACCTAATTTACTTGTTAATAATTATGATACTATTTCTAATCATTCTTGTTATATAGGACATTTTAAAGAAGAAGAGATGTTTTATTTAAAATCAAGAGGATTAAATAAAAAAGAAAGTGAACGACTTTTAGCTAAAGCTTTTTTACTTAGTAATATGGATATAAATTTCTTAAATAGAAATATGATTTTAGAGGATTTAAAACTTATTGGAGGTGAATAATATTGAATAGAGAAGATTTTGATATATTAAAAACAAATGTAATATATTTTGATAATGGGGCAACTACTTTAAAACCTAAAGTAGTGTTAGATAGTATTGTTTCTTATTATACAAAATATACTGCTAATGCTCATAGGGGAGATTATAATAATAGTTTAATTGTAGATAGATTATATGAAGAAACAAGAAGTAAAGTTGCAAAGTTTATAAATGCTTTTAGAAGTGATGAAATAGTGTTTACTAAGGGAACAACAGAAAGTTTAAATATAATTGTATTTGGTTTTATGAAACATGTTTTAACTAAAAAAGATGAAGTTATTTTATCTAAAGCAGAACATGCTAGTAATGTTTTACCATGGTTAGAATTACAAAAAGAAATAGGTTTTAAAATAAAATATGTTCCTTTAGATAAAGATTTAAAATTAACTTTAGATAATTTAAAAAGTGTTGTTACTAAAAACACTAAAGTAATTTCTATTGCTCATATTACAAATACTGTAGGAGATATAAGACCTATTAAAGAAATAGGAAAGTTTGCTAAAGAAAATAATATTTATTTTGTTGTAGATGGGGCACAAAGTATACCACATTTAAAAACAGATGTAAATGATTTAAATATTGATTTTTTAGCTTTTTCAGGACATAAAATGTTAGGACCAACAGGTATTGGAGTATTATATGGAAAATATAGTTTATTAGATAAAACGGATCCAATCAATTTTGGCGGAGGAATGAATACATCTTTTGAAGCAAATGGAGAATTTGAATATAAAAGTTTACCTACAAGATTAGAAGCAGGTACACAAAATATTGAAGGAGTATTAGGGTTAGGTACTGCTATTGATTATTTAAATAGTATTGGTATGGATAATATTCATAAATATGAACTTGAATTAAGGAAATATTTAGTAAATGAATTAGAAAAAATAGATAATATTGTAGTTTATAATAAAAATAGTGATTCTGGTATTGTTATGTTTAATATTAAAGATGTATTTGCTCAAGATACAGCAGTTTATCTAAATAATTATAATATATGTGTAAGAGCAGGTAATCATTGTGCTAAAATATTAAAAGATGAATTAGGTATAAAAAATACTTGTAGAATTAGTTTGTATTTTTATAATACAAAAGAAGAAATAGATGTTTTAATAGATAAATTAAAAGCAAGTAAAAATATATTTGAGGTAGTATTATGATAGATAGAAATATAAAAAGAGAAATTATGTTAGATAATTATCAAAATCCTTTTAATAAATATGTACCTAATGATAAATCTTATATAAAAGTAAATACTAATAATGAAAGTTGTATTGATAATTTAGATATATATTTTAAAATAGAAGATAATATAATAAAAGATATAACATTTTTTGGAGAAGCTTGTGCTATATCAACAAGTGCTACTTCTATTATGAATAGACTTTTAATAGGTAAAACAAAAGAAGAAGTATTAAATATATTAGATAATTATGAAAATATGATTAATGAAAAAGAATATAATAAAGATGTTTTAAAAGATTTAAATGTATATGAAGAAATATATTTACAACCTAATAGAAAAACTTGTGCTTTGTTACCTACTAAAGCCATTAGAAAAGTATTAGAAAATATGTAAAAAAAATAATAATTTTACATATTTTTATTATATTTTATAAAAAAGGTGTAATAAGTTACTAAAAAAACATCAAAAAAGGTGTAATGTTTGTAAAAATAAAGTCTAAAAATGGTACATAACTTTTTATTTGAAATTTAATAAATATTTTATTTTAATACCTTGAATATTAAAAAAATCTATTGTATAATTTATGTGTATATGATAAGGAGTGTTGCCTCATGAATTTCTTTAAAAAATTTGAAAAATTAAAAGTAAAATATAAAACTAATAAAAAAAGAATACTATCTATAACTGTAACAGCAGTAGGAATAGCATGTCTTTTAATTGGATCAAGTATGGCTTATTTGTTATTTGAAGCAAGTGGTACAACACAAACTATTTCAGCAGGTACATTACAACTTAGTTATACAAATGAAAGTGAAGCAATAATATTAAATAATGCAGTACCACAAAGTGATGAACAAGGATTAAATAATAATGTTTATAGTATTACATTAACTAATACAAGTACAATAAAAAGTTATTATGAATTAAGTTTAAATAATAATTGTACTGTAGGAAATAGTTATACAGTAAATGGATCTAGTGTAACTGCTAATGTATGTATACCAAATAACTATTTAAAAGTAGCAGTAAAAACAAATAAAGATGAAGATTATACAATTAAAAATGGTGGTAATGTAATATTAAAAGGATACCTTGAAGCAAAAGAAAATATATCATTTGAAATGATTATATGGTTAAAAGAAGAAACACCAAATGATTACCAAGGACAAACAGAAACAGGAACACCAAGAAATGTAATATATAATGGTAACTTTAAAATATATACAAGACAAATAATAGAAGATGATAACTTTGATTTAAGTGGAGCAAATAAACCAGTTCTAGCATCAAACATGATCCCAGTTTATTATGATGAAACAGAAGAAGTATGGAAAAAAGCAGATGTGAATAATAACAATTCTAATTATCAATGGTATAGTTATGAATCAAGTGGAGATAAAAAAGGAATGTGGGCTAATGCCGTAACAGTAAAAGATACAAATAGACAAACTTACTTAAATGCAACGCCAGGAACTATTATACCAATGGATGACATAAATACAATGTGGGTATGGATACCAAGATTTAAAGTAAATACAACTGATTTTACATTAATTAGAGGAAAAGACAGTGGCTATTGTTATGAAAGTGGTGAAGGAAAAACTACTAACACAAAAGAAGAATGCGAAAAATTAGGTCCTGGCATTTGGTGGGTTTCGCATTATAAAAATCCAGGTGCCATAGATGTAACATTTGTAAAAGAAAATGAAAAAGCTATTGATTCATTTACTTTTGGTACTAAAGAGCTAAGTGGTTTTTGGTATGCAAAATTTGCAACAAGTCACTCAACTTTATCGTCAAGTACAACTGATAATAATTTAGGATGTATCAATGAAACATGTAGTAATGCAAATGGAATAATAATAAAACCAAATGTAACAAGTTTAAGATATAATAATATAAGTAATTTCTTTTATGCATCACGAAGTATGGAACAAACAGAAAATAGTTTTGGTTTTGTTTCAAGTGAAGTAGATACTCATATGAGCAAAAATAATGAATGGGGAACGGTAGCATATCTAACACATAGTATTTATGGAAGATGCAATAATTCTACTAATTGTGTAAATGTCAGTAGAAGTTCTAATGAAGTGTATAATACAACATCGGGTAAAGATACATCAACAACGGGAACAATATATGGGGTATATAACATGAATGATGGAAAAAAAGAATATGTTATGGGAGTACTTGCCGATACAAATGGTAATCCAACTTCAACAGAGAGTTCAGGCTTTACAGGAATGTTAAGTGATGGAACAACATATACAGGAGTGCCATTTCCAGATAGTAAGTATTATAATTTATATCAAGACAATTATTATGAAGAAAGTGCACAAATAGGAAGCAAATATATAGGACATGCATTAAAAGAAACGGATAGTTGGTATGGTGAACGTATTGGGTTTATGCATGATGCACCTTTAAGTAATATGTATCCATGGGTATTAAGAAATTGGGAACTTGGTATGTTTAATGTATGGCATACTACTGGATATTATTATAATTCAGCTTCTGATTCAAGTTATAGTTCTGCACGATTTGTAATAACAAATGAATAATTTAAATATATAAAATACAAAAAGAACTCATTTATTTTGAGTTCTTTTCGTTTAATAAAAATGATAAATTCGATATCAACATCATTTACTATTGACATCTAATTTATTATATGATATTAAGAATAAAGGGTGAATAATATTTTAATTTTTTTTGTAAAATATAAGTGAAATATGTAGACATTTTAATATTTTTAGAGTAAAATGTAATGTCGTATTATTAATGATGGGAGGATTTGTATGATAAAATTACTTAAAAATTTAACAAAAAAAGAAGTATTTTTGATTTTAATATCCTGTGGGCTTATTTTTTTGTCTGTTGATTTAGAATTAAAAATGCCTGATTATATGGCTACGATAACAAAGTTAGTTCAAACTGAAGGAAGTAAGATGAAAGATATTATAACTAATGGTGGTTATATGTTATTATGTGCCTTTGGAAGTTTAATTTGTTCTATAGTCGTAGGATTTTTTATTTCATATATATCTAGTAAATTTTCAATGAATATTAGAACTAAATTATTTAATAAAGTTGAAGATTTAGGTATGGAAGAGGTTAAAGCATTTAATCCTAGTAGTTTAATTACAAGAACTACAAATGATGTAACACAAATAGAAATGTTATTAGGAATGGGACTTCAACTTCTGATTAAAGCTCCGATTACTGCTGTATGGGCAATAACAAAAATTTTAAATAAGAATGTTTCATGGAGTATTATAACAGCTGTTGCAGTAGCTATTCTTCTTGTTACATTAATTACTATTAGTATAATTGTTGTACCTAAGTTTAAAATTGTTCAAAAACTTATTGATAAATTAAATAATGTAACACGTGAAAATTTAACTGGTATAAGAGTAGTAAGGGCATTTAATGCTGAAGATTACCAAGAAAATAAATTTAATGATGTTAATGTTACACTTACTAAACAACAAATGTTTAATCAAAAAACATTTGCTATTATGTCTCCGATGATGTATTTAGTTATGTATTTTCTAACTCTTTCAATATATTTTGTGGGAGCATATTTAATAAATGATGCTTCATTTGCTTCAAAAATAGGTTTATTTGGAGACATGATTGTTTTTTCTAGTTATGCTATGCAAGTAATAATGTCCTTTTTAATGTTAGCTATGATATTTATGATGCTTCCTCGTGCTCAAGTTTCTGCTAAAAGAATAAATGAAGTATTAGATAAAAAAGTAAAAATAAAAGAGGGCAATATAACTTCATCTAAAGAGGTTGGTACAATTTCATTTAAAAATGTATCATTTAAATACCCTGAAGCTGAAGAATATGTTTTAAAGGATATATCTTTTGATATCAAAAAAGGTGAAACAGTTGCTTTTATTGGTTCTACTGGAAGTGGTAAATCAACTTTAATTAATCTTATTCCAAGATTTTATGATGTAACAGATGGTGAAATTTTAGTAGATAATATTAATGTAAAAGAATATAAAGAAGAAGTATTAAATGATAAAATTGGTTATATTCCGCAAAAAGCTGTTATTTTTTCTGGAACAATTAATTCTAATATAGGTTTTGGTAAAATAAATGGTAAAAAACCTTCTTCTAAAGATATAAAAGAAGCAGCAAATGTTGCTCAAGCAAGTGAGTTTATTGAAAAATTAGATAATAAATATAATTCTTTAGTAGCTAGATCTGGAACTAATCTTTCAGGAGGACAAAAACAAAGATTATCTATTGCTAGAGCAATTGCAAGAAATCCTGAAATATATATATTTGATGATTCTTTTAGTGCTCTTGACTATAAAACTGATTATACATTAAGAAGTGAACTTAAAAAATATACTAAATTCGCTACTGTTTTAATCGTTGCTCAAAGAATTGGTACAATTTTAAATGCTGATAAAATAGTAGTGTTAGATAATGGTAAATGTGTTGGAATAGGTACACATAAAGAACTATTAAAATCATGTGAAGTTTATAAAGAAATAGCATTATCACAATTAAAGGAGGATGAGTTAAATGCATAATAATAAAGAAAATTCTAAACCAAAAGATTTAAAAAAATCTCTTTCTCGTTTAATAAAAGAATTAAGTAAATATAAATTATTAATTATAATTTCTTTAATTCTTGCAGTATTTGGATCTATTTTATCAATTATTTCTCCTAATAAATTATCTAGTTTAACTGATGAAATAACAAATGGATTAATGATTAATAAAGAAAACTTTACAAGTTTAAATGAACAAATATATTTTAATTACACAAATAATGATTTAAAAGAAATAGAAATAGATAATATAAAAATATCTATAAATGATCAATTAGAATATTTAAATATAGCTAAAGATATAAAACAAGATGATGTTAATGATTTATATTCTAAACTTGATTTAATGCCTGAAAGTATAAGAAATCTTGTTAAACCTAAGATGAATTTAAATAAGATTAAAGATATAAGTATTTTTCTAGCAGTATTATATATTTTAAGTGCTTTATTTACATATATTGAATCTATTAGTATGACTGTTGTAGCTAATAAATTTGCTAAAGCTTTAAGAGAAAAGATATCTATAAAAATAAACAAACTTCCATTAAAATATTTTGATAAAAATAAAGTTGGAGATGTTTTATCAAGAGTTACAAATGATGTTGATACAGTTTCACAATCATTAAATAATTCTTTAGCAAGTTTTGTGAGTGCTTTAACATTATTTATAGGTACAATTATAATGATGTTTGTAACAAACACTTTAATGGCAATTACAGCAATTGTATCTAGTTTATTTGGTTTTATATTTATGTTTATTGTCTTATCAAAAAGTCAAAAATATTTTACTGAAAGACAACAAGAATTAGGTAATTTAAATGCTAATATTGAAGAAATTTATTCTAATGTTAGTGTTGTTAAATCATATAATGCTAAAGAAGAAACACGAGATGGATTTAATAAAATAAATGAAAAATTATTTAATGCTACAAGAAAAAGTGGTTTTCTATCAGGACTTATGCCTCCAATGATGATGTTTATAGGTAACTTTGGTTATGTATGTGTTTGTATTGTCGGTGCGCTACTTGTAATTAATAACAAAATAAGTTTTGGTGTAATCATAGCATTTATTTCATATGTTAGATTATTTACATCTCCACTTAGTCAAATAGCACAAACAATGTCTTCTTTCCAACAAACTGCTGCAGCTAGTGAAAGAGTATTTGAGCTTCTTGATGAAGAAGAAATGGAAGAGGAAAAAACTAAAAAAGTACTTTTACCTGAAAATGTATTAGGGAAATTAGAGTTTAAAGATGTATGTTTTACATATGATGGTAATAGTGATGCTACAATAAAAGACTTCTCAGCTCAAATAAAACCTGGACAAAAAGTAGCTTTAGTAGGGCCAACAGGAAGTGGCAAAACAACAATGGTTAATTTACTTATGAAATTTTATGACATAAATTCTGGTGATATTAAAATAGATGATATTTCGATAAAAGATTTAAAAAGGGAAAATGTCCATGATTTATTTACAATGGTTCTTCAAGATACTTGGTTATTTGATGGTACCATAAAAGAAAATATCATTTATAATAGAGAAAATGTTAGTCTAGATGATGTTAAAAAAGCTTGTAAAACTGTTGGAATAGATCACTTCATTAAAACTCTTCCTGAAGGATATGATAGTCATTTAAATGATGAAGCAAGTGTTAGTGCAGGTCAAAGACAACTTTTAACTATTGCAAGAGCATTAATTAAAGAAACACCTTTCTTAATTTTAGATGAAGCAACATCTAATGTTGATACAAGAACAGAAGAATTAATTAGCAAAGCAATGGATATTTTAACAAAAGGTAAGACTTCGTTTATCATTGCACATAGATTATCTACAATTAAAAATGCAGATCTTATCATTGTAATGAAAGATGGCAAGATACTTGAGAAAGGTAATCATGATGAACTTTTAAAACAAAATGGTTTTTATGCAGAACTTTATAATTCACAATTTAAACTATAAGTATTTTATAAAATAAGCAAGGATTTTCCTTGCTTTTATATACCTTATTTGTTATAATAAAAACCATTAAAAGGGAAGTGGATTTGATGAAAGAATTAATTATTGATAAAAAAACAATAAATTTATATCCAAGATTAACAACTAAAAAAACTTCATCAGGTATTGTCCTAGTTCATAATCCTAATGAATTATTAAAAATAAGTAGAAAATATACATGCCTTTTAGGCCTTGAAAAAGAAGAAGATATCCCAGATTATATAAAAAGATATTTGGAAAGTTTAAATTTACAAAAAGAAAAATTTATTGAGTTAGAAAAAAGAAGTAAAAATATAAAAAACACAAACTTCCCCTTAGGTATAGTAAAATATAATGACTTATTAGTGGGTACTATTCTTCATTATATAAAAAATTCATGCGATATAGATACATTTTTAAAAAGTAATCCTAATGAATTTTATAATGTTTTCGTAAAGTTATTAGATAATATTTATGAATTATTTAATGAATATATTTATCCAACAGATATATATTCAAATGTACTAATTGATAAAAATAATAATCCAAAATTAATTGATTTAGATGATAATTGGTTATTACTAAGAGATAAAAAAGACATAACTTTAGAAAAAATAGTTTTAGAAAACTATAAAATATTTATAAAAGATTTTGCAAACTATTTTAATTTCTTAAGAAAAATAAGAATAGAATTAGATGAGGTAAATACAAATTATGACGATCTAGTATATTCTTTAAAAAGAATTGATTTAATAAGAAAAAACAGTATTTAATTACTGTTTTAATTTTCTAATTTTGCTTGAATAACAAGTCTATTATTACTATTTAAGTAACATGTTGAAAGAGTTATTATTTTATCATCAACATTAACTTCTGTATTAAAGTTTTTGATACTTTTGCTTAAAGAATCACTGATATAATTACTAAACTCTTGATTAGTAAATGATGTTTTTAAATAAGAATCAGTTTTCTTTGTTGTATAAATAGAAAATATTTTATATTTATAATTATCTTTAGGAGTTTTAAGTTCAATAATTAAGTTATTCTCATTTTCATACCATGATTTTTCTAAAGTGTTTTTTAGACTACTAAACATTAAATCATTTTTATAAGTATGACCATATATAATTATATTTTTGCTTAAATTATCTAAGTTATTTCTATAATCAACATATACCCAACCAAATGTACTATATCTCTTTTCAAAATTATGATTTAAATAAAACTTATTATCTGTTGTTTTAACAATAGGTAAGTCAACTTTAGTATTTTTTACCATTAACCACCCAACTGTATCGGAATTAGTATTTAGTAGCTCTGTAAAGTCATATAAATCTTTTTTAATTTCTTCTTTTTCAATTAAAGTAGGTTTATTATTTACAATATTTTCTTCATATTCTTTTGCTTTTTTAATTTCTTCTTTATAATCATTTATACTTTTTATGCCAATACCAGCACCAATTAAAGTTACAATTGTAATTATGTTTATTAAAATAACGACATATTTATTTTTCTTTTTTATTTTAAGTTTATTTTTTTCATAACTATTTTTTAAAAAAGAATTTAAGTCATCAAAACCTTTATCCATGATAATCACCCTTTATTCTAACAATAGTATACGATAAAACTTTCCATTTGTCTATATTGAATTTATGTAAACATATATGTAAATATATAAGTAAAATATGTAAAACAACATGATTTTATAGTAAAATATAAGTGAATATAAAGGAGATGAGTTTATGAATAGTAATAATATGTCTAATAAAGATTTATATAATAAACAAATTTCCATTATAATAACAAGATTTAAAAATAGATTATGTGAAGACATTGAATTTAATAATTTATTTTCTAATAATAATTATGAAATAGAAGTAAATAATCTTTGCTTAAATATTAAAAATATCATTACAATAGTAGAAGATAAAACAGATGAAAGTATTGCTTATTTAAGTGATGAACTAGATAAATTACTTTCTAATTCACTTCTTAGTATGAAAGAATATAATTTTTCAATAAGTAAATATAAATCTAAAATAAATGATATAAAAAAAATAAATGCATTTGAAATAAATAAAATAGATAAAAATATTGAATTATTTATTTACAAGTTATCTATTATGTATAATTTAAAGAATAATGTTACTACATATAAAATACTTGTATCCATTTTAAATAGTTTAAAATTAGAATTAATTAATGAAAAACAATTTTATGTGTTGAAAGAAAAAATTAAAAGTTTTTATTAATGATAATGATTATCAAAAGAGTATTAACGAAATAGAAAACAATAAAAAAGTATTACAAGATAAGTTATTAAAATTAGTTGATATGAGATTAGATAATAGTATTACAAAAGAAGTTTATGATTTAAAAGAAGAAGAAATAAAAACAAAATTATCTAATTTAGATGAGGAATTAAAGGAACTACAAAAATTAAATGAGGATAATAAAAATATTTCTACTAAAATAAAAGAAATAGAAAAAGATGAAGTACAGAAAAATTTAAATATAAATGATGAAAGCATAAATAATTCTACTCTAAAAGTAAATATAGATGAAGATATTAATGGTTATGAGGTAATATCTCTAGAAAATAATATAAATTTAGACAACTATAAAACATATTACAAAGTTGGAAAAAACGGCAATTGAGTTGAGGGTAATAAATTTTCAATTATTGATTATGATTGCAAAAGAAACAATCTTACAAATGATGATAACACATTGACAATATCAGCTAAGATAGAAAATACGGATTTAAACAATATAGTAACATTAGAAAAAAATCTTTCTATAGTTAATACAGATGTTTCTAATAATATAACAAGTTCTAGTTTGATAAGTGCAATTGGTGATAATGACTTAAATAACGGATTATATAATATTCATATAAATGATGAAGAATATAGTGTAAAAGTTTATAATTTTAATGAGAATTTAAACATAACTAATGATACTC
>OLWA01003654.1_pt1 | contig 11300 bp, 14 predicted proteins | sample 1673251 | NCBI WGS metagenome assembly OLWA01 (sample SAMEA3178937, study PRJEB25190) | human gut metagenome | biome: human gut; feature: human-associated habitat; material: faeces | place: Austria | collected 2013
TAGATTTTGAAAAAGCACCCTAAGGGAGCTCTATTAAAGTTACCCTTTTTTACCATCGATATGAAAAAGAAATTTTCTGCTAATTTATGATTGACTTTTCATAGCTGGTCTTCCTGAAATTTTTCAATTTGGCTTTCTAACGGAATGTACTCAAATATCGGTTTCCATTTAGACAAAATCGCTGTATGCCAAAGCCTTGCCATCCTGCCGTTCCCATCAGCGAACGGATGGATAAACACAAATTCATAGTGGAACACACTACTCAGTATCAATGGATGAACCTCCCGCTGTGACCTTTTCATCCAGTTAAAAAGCTCTTCCATCAACTGTGGAACAAATTGCGCGGGCGGTGCCATAAAAATACATTGTTCTCCGTTAAACACGCCCTCCTGACCAACACGAAAATCTCCCGATTCCTCCACAAGGTATTTTGTCATAATTCCATGAAAACACTTTAAATCCTTGATACTGTATGGATTTATTTCAGATATTTTTTCATAGGCTGCATACGCATTCTTCACTTCCTGAATTTCCTTCTGCTCGCCGACAACCAATTTGCCGTTAATTACATCTCTCACCTGATTGAGCGAAAGAGAATTTGCTTCTATTTTTAATGAAGAATGTATGGATTTAATGCGGTTATTTTTTCTGAGGTGCGGTTTTGTCTCCATATCACTTAGCAATGTAATGCGTCCAAGCTTTTCTGAAATTGAAGCGACATGAGCTAAAATACTGTTGGTAATCGTAAATGGCGGTTCATAATTTTCCATATAATCTTCGTTTCCGACTGTCCTGTACCGGAAAAGCCTCCTTACTTTTACATATTATCTTGCGTATTATCTTGCGTACTATCTTCCTCAATTATACATAATAAATTAAATACGCACAAACCTTTTTATTGAAAATTACATATTCATATAAATATTTTTACATCCCTGCCAGCTTCCCCATAAACAGATGGTTAAACAGGGCAATCACACGTCCTACTCCGATAACGGATAGAACCGTTCCCACTCCAATACCAATCAGTCGGTGCGCAAATATAAGCCCGACGCTTATCGAAATACATATATTAAAAAGGTCAAAACAGTTCTTGGTGAATCCTACCGTTTTGCGGATACAATCGGCAATAGCCTGCACAATGCCATCCCCCGGGTTTGGAATTATCCGCATATCAAGCGACATTGCCGCACCGATTCCTGTGCATATAATTCCCGCAACAAGCACTAAAAGCTGTAACACAAATCCATTTTCCGGTGCAGGTATCCACGCAGAAAAAAGATTCATAAACCGCGTGAAAACAAGGCTCAGCGGAAGCTGTAATAAATCCTTTCCCAGTTTCCGTAATATTTTACTCTTTCAACAAATTCCCTTTCGGTCGCCGCTTCTGAGGGCGGAAAACATTCCGCTTCCACAGCGGCAATCGCTGTAATATCTTTTTCTGTGGCATACTTTATAACCATATCTTGTTCCTCCGCATACGAATTGGTCTTATAATTTGCAACAATAACATATCTAAGATTTTCGTGATTGTCAGAAATATGTTCCATTCAGATAATCTTCATAATCGATAAACGCATCTTCTGCATCATCCTCCAACAAATACATAAAACAACTTTCAATAATTTCGGTCCATGCAATCAAACGCTGGGTTTGTTCCTCTGTCAATAAGTGATTGCTCCCCAACATTCCATCAGGGGCTGACCACACTCTTGGGTAATGTATAATTGCCACAATATCAGATACGATATCTCTATCAATAGCAGCCTCAGAAAGTTCATCCTTCAAGGCTCTGAGACATTCCATCACCTCAAAAAAATTTTCTTCATACAGTTCTCCGCGAAAAGGGCGTAAACTTCCTAAAAATCCTTTTTCCCATTTCAAATTATCAATATCTTCATTTCTTGCAGAATGAAATGACAGAAGTTCTTTTGCTTCATTCTTATCCATACTGTTCCCCCATAAATTTCAGTTTTATTGTAACATTTTTACCGAATAAAAAATTCATTTAATTTATTTACCCATATCCATCAAAATAATTTTCCCTTCACCAACCTGATGACCGCCCTCCATAATCGAAAACTTTTGTCCGACACAGACCTCCCTGTAATGGCAATCATCAAATGTAAATTTCATTATTGCCAAAGCCGGAACATCGAATTTGTCAACCTGCATTTCAGTAAAAATAACTCCCCAATAATCTCCCGATTTATCAAAGACCGCATCGGGGCGATAACCTGTTCGGGGCAAATTTTTTCGTTGTCCGGAATAAAAAATAACCTCCACAAATAGACTCATTATACTATTTCCTCTATTATCACCGCTGTCCTATTTTAGCAGAAATATAATTAAAAAAACAATCAAAAGAATTACTCCCAGCAACAGATATGCCCTTGGATTTGCCCAATTCACGGTTAAACCTCTGCGCCTTGGTTTCTTTACGATTACATTCAAGTCACTTGGATTATGGTATATAAAAGTATCCCTATCACGATACCATTGTTGAACTTCCTGTGCAGTCCATTTTCTCTTATCTTGTGTCTTATCAACCACTTTAGCTCACCTACCTCTAAATTCCACCGTACGTTGACCTGATATCAGTAACCCGCTTTGCCGCTTGCTCATATAAAATCAGAACAGAATTTCTGTCGGCGCAAGCTTGTCCTTTTAATTTACATAAATCAATAATGCACTAATACATATTTCCATAATCAAAGCCGAAACAATGTAACACTTTAACATATAGTTTTATTAATAAAATATCAAAAAACCAATAATAAATGTAATTACCAGAGTTCTTACTATATGAACCTGCATTTCAGCTAAACCCGCAGCATTAACCGCTACCCTTTTAGGATTTTTAAGAAAATACAAATCAACTTCTTTTGACATTCGATTAAGATATGTTGTTTCATCCCATCTGATTTTGGTCTTATATTTTTTTCCTCTCCACTCGTATGTATAATAAGCCCAGATTTCATCTCTTCTTAATTCCGGTCTATTGTCATTATCCGTATATCCATTAACAAATTTATGGGATACTTCTTTTCCCCTTACAGTGTGAGCTTTCTTTATATATTTTTCCTTTTTCAATGAACAAATAAATAGTTTTATTAATAATAAAGGAATTCCTACAATCACTACAAACAACATAGCCGGAAAAATAGCTTGGAAATTTATATTTGTCATTATATCTCTTAATGTCATTTTCCTTCTCCTTCTTATTGAATAATACATTGTGATACTTCTTTTGATACTATTGAAATCTACAAATCCTTATTATTTTAAAACTATATTTTTTCAGATTATATTGATTTCCGAACAAATGTTTGATATAATATATCCGGTGCTACCCTACACGGTAGGCGGTTAGCCTCCACCAGAGAGTTTTAGCTCTGTTTACATAGAAATCCTTCCCGGAAATCTATCAAGGAGGTTTTGTGCTTATGCTTACAACAGAACTGTTTATAGCCATTATCAGCTTATGTATTACCTGCTTTGCTCTTGGTTATGCCATCGGTTCTAAGAGTGAAAAATAAGTACAAAAAGACCGCCCCAGTCTGGTAAACGCGGCGGTCTTTTTGACTTAAACATAATATCAGGCTAACCGTCTATCGGTAGCACTTCTTTATAAATATAATACCATCAAACCGCTGTCATGTCAAACATATATTCAATTAACATAAATCCTGCTAAGCGAATTTATCAAGCTCTGTCGATAACCTATTGATAATATTTTTCTCCCCTGTCAATTAAACTTCTATATGTTCAATGATAAGCCTATATAATTCCGGTCTCCTATTTTTAAGCCCACCTATTTCACGATTTCTATACTTTCGCAGCATATCCACATCTAATTCAGCCAAAAACACACCCTCCTCATCTTGCGTTTCGCTCACAAGCATATCACGCGGCACGCCTGTCTCTGTATTATATATAACGCCATCAAACAATGTTGAATGTCCATTACAACCGCGATGTAAAGCCGGATAGTTACAGGTAGCAATCGCTAACATATTTTCATAAGCCCGACCACGCAGCTGAGCTAATCTATTTATTTCCATAGGGCAGGCATTGGGAACGAGAATGAGTTCTGCACCCTTAAGCATCAAAATTCTGGCAGCTTCGGGAAACTCTCTATCATAGCAAATCATCGAACCTACTTTAATCATGCCCTCTTTGGTATCAAGCTCCTCCACATAAAAGTCATCCCCGGCATCAAGTACACCCTCGTCATCGTCCTCTCCAAAGTCACAAATATGTACCTTTGAGTAACGATATACTAATTTTCCATGCCTATCAAACAGGCAGACTGTATTTCTAGGTTTTGGCTCATGCTTTTCCAATAGTGTTATGGCTATTGCCATATCCAGTTCCGAAGCAAGCTCTGAAAAACGCTTTATGTAATTACTGTCCAATGAAACTGCGTTTTTGTCCAACCATTCTTTATTGTGGGGAAAAACATATCCGCTGCTCCACATTTCCGGAAATAACGCTATATCCGCGCCATTCGCTTTGGCTTCACGGCACGCTTTTATTCCCTTTTCAATGTTAGCTTCCATGTTTACATCAGGAACCAATTGTAAAAACGCTATCTTCAACTTCATATATTCTACTCCATACATAAAAATTTGAGCTTACTGCCCGGACAAATCCGAAGTTTTCCACAAAAAACCCCTCTGCCACTTTCCGTATTATATCGCGAAACGTCATCTTTCTCAATTACGAATTCTCTTAAATCAAAAATTTACTTTGAAATATAAAATGGTTTGCAGTTTCAGTTAGATGGCATTGCATACGCCGGAAAATAAGCTTTTGTTGCACTCAAAAAGCAGTCTGTTTCACCTTTATTGAAACAGACTGCCTCAAGTAATCAGTTTTTAATATGCCACTTCCGAGCTCCTATCAGACTTGAAGCTTATGCACTCATACTCCCTGCTTTGCCGCTATCGTCCTCTTTAATCTTGCTCCCATACGGCTTAGTATCTCATTAGTTATCGTCCCCGCTTCTTCGGCAAGCTGTGAAGCATTGATACATTCGTCTCCAGACCTGCCGATTATTACCGCAATATCCCCGGATTTCACACCGGCAATATCGCTCACATCAACGATAGTCTGGTCCATGCATATCCTCCCGATTATCGGAGCCTTTTTTCCAGCTATGAGCACATAGCCCCTGCCCTGTGAAAGCTCTCTTGGAAGACCGTCGGCGTAGCCTATGGACAGAGCCGCTATTTTCATGTCCTTTCTGGCGGTAAAAGCCATGCCATAACCTGCGCACTCACCGTTATTTAGTTCCCTGACTGATGATACTCTTGCTTTTAACCGGAGCACCGGGAACAGCTTATCCTTCCATGCCTCCTCGTCCTGTGCGGTACTCAACACTCCGTACAGCGCGATACCTACCCGCGCATAATCGCCGCCAAGCTTAGGATAATTAAGTACTCCGTAGCTTGCCGATATATGTGTTTTCGGAAGGCTGTAACCTCTCTCCGTCAATTCCTTTTTCAGTTTTTTGAACTCATCCACTTGTTTTAAGGTGAATTCAACATCCTTCTTTTTAAGGGAGTCATCAGCAGACAGATGTGTAAAAATCCCATCCACCTTCAGATTTTTCATATCCATGATACTGCATATATCATCTATGTTTTCGCCTCGCACACCAAGTCTATGCATGCCCGTATCCACCCCTACATGCACATGAAATTTTCTGTGATTCCTTATGCCATAATCATTCAGCCTCACAGCATACTCAAAATCCACTATGGTCTGCGTGATTTCATATTTTGACAATAAATCCCACTCTCGCGGATGGGTATACCCAAGAACCAACAGCATGCACTTGACCCCGGCTTTTCTAAGCTCAACCGCCTCATCAACACAAGCAACGCAGAAAGAATCTATTCCAAGAGCCTCAAGCTGCTTCGTTATCGGAACCGCTCCATGTCCGTATGCCTGTGCCTTGACCGCCGGCATAAGCTCACAGCCCGCCGGAAGCATATTTTTCAGAAAAGTCACATTGTTTTTAAGTGCCTCCATGTCAAGCTCAATCCATGCCCTGTCCTTTGCATACCCTTCGCACTCTATGGCAATGCGTCCGGCACTTTTCCTGCAAAACTTATTTACCGCCACATTGACAAGCCATGCCGTGAATACACTCACTGCACTTACCGCAACAAAATTCAACAGGCTGTTGCCGACCACATGCGCCGCCGCAGGAACCAGTTTTGCCGCTGCCCTCACAACGACAATAATCGCAGGATGAAGAATGTATATCCACGTTGAAAGCCTGCGAAGCTGCTTTTTAGGCTCCACCCCGATATCAGACAAGAGCTGATACAGAAATATCATCACAGCCGGGAGAAAAACATACATGCTGTCATGCCTCTGCATACCGTTTACGTGAAGCGCAAAGCCCTCCACCGTCATTAAAATGAATGACAACAGCAACCCGGCAATACTTCCTCTCACGGATATTTTTTCCCTGTATTCCTCAGACCTGATTCCAAGCACAAGAAATACCGGTGCGAAAAAGATTCCGTTCCGCGTATAAGAAAACGCCCTGAACATTGCATTGTATATTACATTGAGTGCCGGCACCTTGACTGTAAGCCCATAATAGCTGTCACCGAAAAGCCCCACAATGTAGAGCACAACCGCTATCGCCGTCATCCTTCCTATGTCAAGCCATCTGCTCATTCCATACACAAGCAGCACCCCGATGATACACGCCGGAAAATACCACAGATGATAGAATGTTCCGTCAAACAAGAGCATTTTCAGCGCACCAAGCAGGTCAAGTCCCCTGTAATGTCCTGCATATATACCAATCGGAATATAGATAATTATTGAAATTATATACATAAAAAAAAGCTTTTTAATATAATTCCATATTTTTGAGGCGTCTGGTTTATTTTTCCTATTTTGATTGTAGAAATCCGACAGAATATACTGTCCTGTAACCATGAAAAAGAATGGCACCGCAACTCTCGCCACAATCCGCGTCACAAAGAAATCAAGATTTTCACTGATATCTGAAAATGGCGATGTGTGTATGGATATCACAAGAAGTGCCGCGATAATCCTGAATATATCAAGCCCTCCGCTTTTTTGCTTCTGTAACATAGCCTTCCTCTTTTCCGGTAGTTTTTCTGAGCCATTCGATATATTCCTCAAGAGTTATTTTTCTCTCAACTATAGCCTTGGCATGCTCAACTCCCACATATCTGAAATGCCACGGCTCATGCCCGATATGCGTGACTGCCTCACTGCCCTCAGGATAGCGCTCTATGAAACCGTAATCTGCCGCCATATCGCGAAACGTCTGGCATATCCCGCTGTACGGAAAATCCGGGCGGATGAAGTCGACCTTATCATGCCTAAGTCCAAGGTCTATGGCAAGTCCGGTCTGATGTTCACTGTGCCCCGGAACAGCCACATATTTTTCGGTAAATTCAAGCCCGCTGTCGACCACACTGTCATCCCAGATTTTCTGCTGCTGCGCCTGCGAACGGTATCCACTCACGGGTACAATATATTTCCATCCATCAATCGCTTCCATAAGCTTGTTTAGCCAAGCCGCAGCCTCACTTTCAAGCAGAACGCTCTCTCCCCACGGCGAAGCCCCTATATCTTCAAGCTCCAAAAAACACCCGCTCACACCATTTAACCCATGCTTATCATTTACAAGCACCAGCCTGCCACACTGCGCCTGCTGTACCGGCATAATCACTCTCTTCATATACTGTCTCTCCTTATCACCAATTAGAAGCTTAGTTAATTACGAAACCTGCCCCAGAATCCTGTCAATTACCTCTTTAAATTCAATTCCGGCAGCCCTCATCATCCCCGGATACCTGCTGTGCTCCGTAAATCCCGGAATGGTGTTGACCTCGTTAAAGACTATCTCACCCTCATTTGTGAGAAACATATCTACACGCGCAAAGCCCGAACATCCCAACGCCCTATATATTTTCCGGGCTGTAGCCTTTATCCTCTGTGCGGTCTCTCCGTCCACACGCGCCGGCACATGAATTTTCGATGTCTTGAGTGTATATTTTTCGGTGAAATCAAAGAATCCTTCTGAAAGCTCAATCTCATCGACCTCGCCGACAATAAGCTTGTCCGTTCCAAGCACGGCACAGCCAACCTCGAAGCCATCTATATTTTCCTCTATAATCACGCTGTCATCGTACTCAAAAGCCTTCTTTACAGCGGCGCACAGCTCGCTGTCCTTGCACACCTTGGTTATTCCGAAGGATGAGCCAGCCTTCACCGGCTTGACAAAAAGAGGAAATTCCACAATGCCTGCGAACTTTGCAACCGCTTCCATAGCATTTTCACTGTTCACAACCATCGCCTTCGGAACTCTCACTCCTGCCTCTCCAACCAGTCTGTGCGCTCTGTCCTTGTCCATGCACAGCGCGGAGGCAAGTATTCCACAGCCCGCAACAGGTATGCCTGCAACCGACAGACATCCCTGCACCGAACCGTCCTCACCATTCTTGCCATGCAGTACCGGCAGAGCGGCGTCTATTTTTATATAGCTTGTTGTACAATTATCTATGATAACAAGCTCATGCCTGCTCCTGTCCGGTGATATGACCGCCCTCCTACAGCTCTCATTCCACCATGAATCATTCTCTATATTCTGAACATCACCATCGTAATAATACCAGTCACCAGCCTTTGTGATTCCGACAAGCACAGGCATATATTTATCCCTGTCAATATTTCTTATCACAGCCGCAGCCGACTGCAGCGACACCCCATACTCCGGTGAACATCCCCCGAATATCACAAGCACATTCTTAATACCTGATTCCCTATCCATACTCTTTCCTCATTTCCATATATTCTAAAACGGGCTTTTTAATCAGCTTCCGATGTCAAAACATGTTTAACTTAACTGTGTATAACGTGTTATATTTATGCATATCACGACTTTTGGTAGAAGCTTAGATGTTCTTAGAACATCTTGCTTCGTACAAAAAAGCGCTCCGATACAATAAATGTACCAGAACAAAGCGCCCCATATATTCGGCAATGCTATTAAATTTCTTATGATTTTCCCATGAAATTCTTACGATTTTATGACGGAAGCGTCATAGTGAACACTATCTTTTCGTCCGCACTCGCCGCCTCTATGGTTCCGCCGTGAAGCTCAACAATCTCTTTGGCAATCGCAAGCCCCAGTCCTGAGCCTCCCGTGGAGGTGGAACGCGACGAATCCACCCTGTAAAACTGCTCAAAAATCCTCGCAAGCTTCTCTGGAAGTATCGTCTTTCCAACATTGCTCACTACAATCCGCACATTGTCATTGTCCCTCTTCATCGAAAGAATTATCTTCGTGCCATTGTAACTATAGTTTATGGCATTTCTTAGCAGATTGTCGAACACTCTCTCAAGCTTATCACTGTCGCACATGATATTTACATTGCTTTCCAGCTCCGTGACAATCTCTAACTCCTTATCCGCAAGCAGCGGTCTGAACTCAAATACTATCTGCTCAAGCATCATCGACAGGTTCGTGTTCTCCATGTCAAGTGTGAGTGTTGTAAGGTTGAACCTTGTTATGTCAAAGAAATCGTTGATAAGCTCCTCTAGCCTCTCAGCCTTTTCAAGCGCAATCCCGGTATACCGCGCCCTCGTTGCGGCGGATATGTCCGGTTCATCAACCAGAAGGTTCAGATATCCTATGACGCTTGTGAGTGGTGTCTTTAGGTCATGCGCCAGATACACAATGAGGTCATTTTTCCTCTGCTCTGCGGCTCTGGCAATCAGTTCATTTTTTATCGACTGCTCGCGAAGCATATTTAGCTCGTCCTCAACATTTCTCATCGCTTTTGGAAGCACAATAACCTCGTCCTTGTTCTCAAGCATCTGCCCGGTGGCATCTATGATGTCATCCAAATATCTTAACGGCTTGCTCATAAAATAGTACGTCAGCATGACTATTCCGGCTGCATAGAATCCAACCACGAATGCCATGAAATATTCCTGCACAAATATACCGATATAGTACAGCGGAGTAGTCCGCCACGATATTTTTATTGCAAGCTGTATCCCGGCAAGACCAAGCACAACATATAAAACCGTATATATAACAAGTGCCAGAAAATACTGCCATACCAGTGTGCGCGAAACACGGCTTCTTATGGCACGCCTTTTCTTATTGTTATTATCAGCGTTATTTTTATTCTTGTCGTTATTTTTATTGTAATTGTTATTGCTATTCAATCTTGTATCCAACCCCCCAGACCGTCTTTACGAACCTTGGCTTTCTTGCCGGCTCATTGAGCTTCTCGCGAAGTCTGGCTATATGCGCCATGACCGTGTTGTTGTTGTCAAGATACTTATCACCCCACACTGCCTCGAACAGCTCCTCCGATGACACAACCTTTCCGCGGCGTTCACACAGATACCACAAAATTGAGAACTCTATAGGTGTTAACGATAACTCCTTTCCGTTAAAGGTGCACAGATGGCTCTCCTTTTCTATATGCAGGCTGCGTATATCGTACTCCTCTGTCTGCTTGTTCTCAACCACTCCTGTACTGTTGTTGTACCTTGTGTACCTCCTTAGCTGCGTCTTGACTCTCGCAACAAGCTCCAATGGATTAAACGGCTTAGTTATGTAATCATCAGCGCCCAGTGTAAGCCCTGTTATCTTGTCCATATCTTCAACCTTCGCCGTGAGCATAATTATGGGATAAAAATGCTCCTCCCTTATATGTCTGCAAAGCGTGAAACCGTCCATATCAGGCATCATCACATCAAGTATGGCAAGTGAAAGCTCCTCTTGCCGCACGCATTCAAGAGCCTCCGTTGCACTGTAGAACTTAAACACGCCATAACCCTCATTCTTTAAATAGACCTCCACAAGATCCGCTATCGCCGCCTCATCATCGACAATCATTATCTTTTCCTGCAAATCGTGTTCCCTCATTTCTTTCACGTATTATATGTCTATTGCAAAGCATATACTTCAGCCGAACAATTACTTCATTCTGCTGTTTTGCTGCCGACTATAGGTATACTTTTGTTTTTCACTTTCTATGTTAATTTTTACAACTGACAATGTCAATCCTTTTATATAACCAACTTATATCTCTGTCAAATCTAAAAAAGGATACTTGAAAATTACACTCATCAATGCTTATTCTTTCCGGCATTGGATATATGTGTAAGATTCAGGCATCCCTTTATCATCAATTTCTTATCATATTCATTTGTAAGTTTGTAATCAAGAACCACCACAATGGCTCCACCTGATTGTCAATGATATTCGCAATCCGCTT
>OLWA01003656.1_pt1 | contig 11298 bp, 7 predicted proteins | sample 1673251 | NCBI WGS metagenome assembly OLWA01 (sample SAMEA3178937, study PRJEB25190) | human gut metagenome | biome: human gut; feature: human-associated habitat; material: faeces | place: Austria | collected 2013
CTCAATGCTACGAAAAGAGAGGCTGCGCCGTAAAACTGAATTACGACACAGCCCCATTTTTGATTATAATTTTGGCGGTTTATTCGTCGTTGGCGTGCTTTTCAGCATACTCCTTGAGTAACTTCTCCTGGACATCGCCCGGGACAAGTTCGTAGGAAGAGAACTTCATTGTGAAGGAAGAACGGCCTCCTGTTATTGAACTGAGTGAAGTTGAATAGCTTGCCATTTCTTTCAGAGGAACTTTTGCAGAAATCTTTTCAAATCCGTTTTCCGAGGTCATACCCATTATGATGGCGCGACGACCCTGAAGATCACTCATCACATCGCCCATCACATCGGCAGGCACCATTACATCGACATCATAAACGGGTTCGAGAATCTTTGGATTCGCATTTCGGAATGCCTCACTAAAGGCATTTCTGCCGGCGAGGCGGAACGATATTTCATTGGAATCAACTGGATGCATCTTGCCGTCGTAAATACATACTCTTACGTCGCGAGCATAGCTGCCAGTAAGAGGGCCTTGCTCCATTCGGTCCATCAGCCCCTTGACGATTGCGGGAATGAAGCGTGCGTCAATTGCACCGCCCACTATACAGTTGCATACCACCAGTTTTCCACCCCATTCGAGAGGTATCTCTTGAGTATCGCGAACATTCATCTTGAATTCCTGATTACCGAATTTGTAAGTATCAGGGGCCGGCATTCCGTCATAATAGGGTTCTATTATAAGGTGTACTTCACCGAACTGGCCTGAGCCTCCGGATTGTTTTTTATGACGATAGTCGGCACGGGAGGCCTTGGTGATTGTCTCGCGATAAGGAATCTTGGGTTCTTCAAATATAATAGGAAGTTTATCGTTATTTTCCACTCTCCACTTAAGGGTACGGAGATGGAATTCACCCTGACCGCTGAGGATTGTTTGCTTGAGTTCTTTCGACTGCACCACTTCCCATGTGGGATCTTCTTCGTGCATGCGGGTAAGAATAGTTGAGAGCTTCTCTGCGTCAGCTTCGGTAACAGGACGTATGGCGCGCTGATAGCGTGGGGCAGGATATTTAATGAAGTCGAAACGATAGTCACAGCCTTTGGCATCGAGGGTGTTGCCGGTGCGCGCATCCTTCAGCTTAACAGTTGCACCGATGTCGCCTGCGCAAAGTTTGTCGACAGGAGTCTTGATCTGACCGGAAACACAGAATATCTGTGCTATACGCTCTTTCGATTCACGGTCAACATTGTCAAGATCTACACCGGGGGTAAGGGTGCCCGACATAACTTTAAAGAAACTTACTTCGCCAATATGCGGTTCTACAGTGGTTTTGAACATGAAGACGCTAAGCGGGCCATTGCTGTCCGGCTTAACCTCGCGGCCTTCAGTGTCAACCGGAGCGGGCATATCCTCAACAAACGGCACGACGTTTCCAAGGAATTCCATCATACGACGTACACCCATATCTTTGGCCGCGCTTACGCAGAACACCGGATAAATCGAGCGGTCAATAAGTCCTTTTCTGATACCTTCACGCATTTCATCCTCAGAAAGATGTCCCTGCTCGAAGAATTTCTCCATAAGGGTCTCGTCATTTTCAGCCGCAGCTTCTACAAGGGCCTGATGAAGCTCCTTGGCTTTTTCCATCTGGTCCGCAGGAATTTCTTCAATGGTGGGTGCACCGCCTTCAGGTCCCCATGAGTATTTCTTCATGAGGAGGACATCAATCATGGAGTTAAAACCGGCACCGCTCGCCAAAGGATACTGAACCAGGACAAGCTTGTTCCCGAAAATATCACGCATCTGGTCGATGACATTCTCGAAATCGGCCTTCTCTCCGTCAAGCTGGTTTATGGCGAAAATCACAGGCTTCTTAAGTTGCTGAGTGGTGCGGAAAATATTCTGTGTTCCGACTTCCACACCATATTGCGCATTTATAAGGATTACACCTGTGTCGGTGACATTTAGGGCTGTGATTGCATTTCCTACGAAATCATCTGCCCCCGGACAGTCTATGACATTAAGCTTTTTGTTGTTCCACTCGGCGTAAAATACTGTGGAGAATACAGAATATCCGTATTCCTTCTCTACCGGGAAATAATCACTTACAGTATTTTTTGCTTCTACGGTTCCGCGACGTTTTATTACACCACACTCGTAGAGCATTGACTCAGCGAGTGTGGTTTTACCGGCGCCCTTACTTCCAAGAAGAGCAATGTTTTTAATTTCGTTGGTCTGATAAACTTTCATATTATAAGAAGTTTAGGTGAAATTTAAGGATTTTGTTACAATAACAGTACCTGGAAATGTTGTTTTGTGGCTGCAAAGTAGAAATTAAATTTGAAATATCAGTTATCAGAAACTATGTTTCACAACATCTTTTGAAAATATTCCTTGAATGAAGATGGTTCTTTTCCCTTTCTTCAATCAAATAGCTCTATTCTTATAAATCCTGAACTTGCCGCACCGACGTATTATATGTAACTTTGGCAAGCTTTTTGTTGCTGCTTGCGGCATATAATTTCCGATTTGTCAGAATATGAAAGATAAAGTGTTTACCGTCGGGCATGTTGATTTTGAGACTTCCTCAGAAAACATTAAGCCCGACACTTCAAACCTCGCGCTTCTACCTACTCGTGATTTTGTAATATTTCCGGGTGTCACCTTCCCTATCACTCTCGGCAGGGAGATGACCGTGGCTACCGCACGACAGGCCTATGAGACTGACTCGCTGATTGGAGTGGTATGTCAACTCGATGCGTCCCAAGAGTATCCATCGTCAATAGCTGATTTATATAGCTATGGAGTAATAGCCAAAGTAGTAAATGTGATTCAGATTCCGGATGGCCCAACCACTGCTATCATTCACTCATATATGAGATTCAAGGTGATGGGTGAAGGTTCCGATGGCGGGCTTCATGCAAAAGTGAAATTACTTAAGGATCGGCCTGCCACATCATCCGATAAGGAATTCGACGCTCTTATTTCAATAATCAAAAATACAGCTCTTGAGCTTATCCGCAAATCGGCTGACGGACCTTCAGATCTGGAATTCAACCTTCGGCAGATTTCCGATCCGACCATCATTGTGAATCTTGTTTCTACTCAGACTCCGATTACTACTGAATTCAAAATAGATATGCTTAAAGAAGCGTACCTCAAGAAACGGGCGTATATGCTTCTGACACAGCTTAGTAGAAACGATCAGATGTTAAAGCTGATGGAGACTATTACCGAGCGCACCAAGTCTTCACTCGGCGAGCAGCAGCGTAATGCCTTTCTGGCACAACAGATGGAATCCATCAGGCAGGAACTCTACGGTAACGATGATGATGCATCCCTGCTCCGCAAGAAGGCTGAAGAAATCGCGTTTAGCGCCGAAGCGGCTGAAACCTTTTCAAAAGAAGTGGATAAGCTTTCCAGGCTTAATCCTTCAAGCCCGGATTATAGCGTACAATATTCCTATCTCGATCTTCTCACTCAACTACCCTGGGGAGTATACACGGAAGAGACGGACGGTCTAAACACTGCTGAAAGCATTCTCGAAGAAGATCACTATGGACTGGAAAAAGTCAAAGAGAGAATTGTGGAGCACCTCGCCGTGATGATGAATACACCGGACGCAAAAGCTCCTATTCTATGTCTTGTAGGAGCTCCAGGTGTAGGAAAAACGAGTCTTGGCCAGTCCATAGCCAGGGCTTTGGGCCGTAAGTATCAACGGGTGTCTTTGGGAGGCCTTCACGACGAAGCTGAAATTCGCGGACATCGGCGCACTTATATAGGAGCAATGCCCGGCAGGATAATAGATGCCGTAAGACGAGCCGGTTCCTCTAATCCCGTACTTCTTCTTGATGAAATAGACAAGATAGGTAGTGATTTTAAGGGAGATCCTTCTGCTGCCCTCCTTGAGGTGCTTGATCCGGAACAGAACTCCAAATTCCATGACAACTATGTTGATATGGATTTTGACTTGTCGAAGGTGATGTTTATCGCTACTGCCAATACACTCTCTTCCATATCACAGCCGCTTATTGACAGAATGGAAATCATCGACATTTCGGGCTATGTAATTGAAGAAAAAATCGAAATCGCACGCAGACACCTTATACCGCGCTTGCTTAAGGAGAATGCTCTCACGGATGAGGAGTTTTCTGTGAGCGAAAGCGGAATAACGGCAATAATTGAGAATTATACATCTGAGAGCGGAGTGAGGCAGCTGGAGAAACAACTTGCTTCTATTGTAAGGAAAATAGTGAGAAAGAAAGTGAGCGGAAGTGATTTCCCACATGTTGTGGAAGCCGCGGATCTGAAAGGCATGTTGGGTGCGGCGCCTTTTGCCAAGGAAAAATATGAAGGTAATGACTATGCCGGTGTCGTGATGGGGCTCGCATGGACGTCTGCTGGCGGTGAAATTCTTTATATTGAAGTCTCTATGGCACCCGGTAAAACCGAAAAACTTACAATCACCGGAAATTTGGGAAATGTAATGAAGGAGTCGGCAATCATAGCCCTTCAGTATATTCGGTCAAATCATAAAAAATATGGTATAGATTCGGGGATTTTTGAGAAATATACAATGAATCTGCATGTGCCCGAAGGTGCTGTGCCTAAGGACGGTCCTTCTGCCGGAATAACTATGGTTACGGCCATGATATCCGCCCTTACACAACGAAAGGTCAGAGAACGCGTGGCAATGACGGGAGAAATCACTCTTCGTGGCCGTGTGCTCCCAGTAGGCGGTATAAAGGAAAAAATCCTTGCCGCCAAAAGAGCCGGTGCCACTACTATAATTCTGAGTGAGGACAATAGAAAGGATATCGAAGAGATACCTCAAAATTATCTTTCAGGAATGGAATTTAAATATGTGAAAGATGTCTCCGAGGTTATTGACTTCGCCCTTCTTTCAGAGACCGTAGAGAATCCGGTTGCGTTTGACTGAAAGAGCGGTACGCATGGTTGTATGGAGCCCGGTTAACGCTTTTTAATTATACGGATTTTCACATAATTGTTAAAATATCTACTTTCGCGTAAATTTTGACTTTCTTATAAATAGAATTTGATGCAGACACGAAAATTGAAAATCAGAGATCTGACTATGCGTGATGGACAGCAGTCTCTTTTTGCCACCCGCATGAGTCAGGCTACAATCGATCGTCTTCTTCCTCTGTACGAAAACGCAGGTTTTTATATAATGGAGGTATGGGGAGGCGCAGTTCCGGACTCAGTGATGCGTTATCTCGACGAATCCCCCTGGACACGTCTTCGCAAAGCAAGCGAAGCCATGAAAGGGAAATCATTATTGTCAGCATTGTCGCGTGGACGTAATCTTTTCGGATATGTGCCCTACCCAGACAGCGTTCTTGAAGGTTTCTACAAGGAAGCTATTAAGAATGGTCTGAATGTTATGAGAATTTTTGATGCCCTTAACGATATCGACAACGTTAAGGAATCTATAAGACTTATCTCAGAACTCGGTGGCATCGCAGATGGTGCTGTATGTTATACCGTAGACCCCAAGAAAGAATCTTCTGAAGGAAAAGGATTCGGAGCTCGCCTCAAGTCCATATTCGGTTCCAAAAAAGAGCCTGAGTTGATCTTTACCGAGGATTATTTTGTGGAAAAAGCGAAAGCGATGGAGGCCTTGGGTGCTAAAATTGTCACCCTCAAGGATATGGCCGGTCTGGTCAATCCGTTGAAAGCAGCCGCAATCATATCTCGGTTCAAAAAAGAACTATCTGTTGATGTAGATTTCCACACCCACTGTACTCCCGGTTATGGTCTTGCCTCGTCGGTTATGGCTATGCTTCATGGAGTGGATATCCTCGATACCAATATCTGGTGGTTCGGAGGTGGCTCTGCTGCCCCGGCTCTTGAGCTGATATACCTCTTCGCTAACCGCATGGGAATTGAAGTGGATGTCAACATGGAAGCTGTAGGCAAAATCCGCAATGAACTTCTTAATGCCCGTAGAGAACTTAAGCAGTTTGATCTCGTGGATCATCTGCCGATAGAATTTGATCCTCTTACCGATACCCTTCCTGAAGAAATCAACGCACAGTTTGACCGTGCGATATCTGCTGCTAAGTCAAACGATGAGGCAACTCTTCTTGAGGCTTGTCATGCTATTGAAGATTACTTCCGTTTCCCCAAACCCAATGAAACGGTGAAGAATGCAGAAGTTCCCGGAGGCATGTATTCAAATATGGTAGCTCAGCTGCGTGCTCTTCAGGCTTCGGATCTTCTTGAGGATGCTATGGGATTGATTCCGAAGGTAAGAAGAGACGCCGGCCTTGTGCCCCTTGTTACTCCTACAAGTCAGATTGTCGGAAGTCAGGCTGTGAGCTTGGCGCTTGACCGTAAGAAAGGTAATCCTGATTATTCAAATCCATCAAATCAGTTTATTTCTCTTATCAAGGGCGAGTATGGTCACACTCCTGTAGCCATTGATCCGGAATTCCGTAGAAAAATTACCGGAAGTGCGGAAGAGAAGCCTTATGATGTTTCGTCATACAAAAAACCGGAGAATCCTGTACTTGCAGAATATGGCGGTGTGCCTCTGGCTTCAAACAATGAAGAGTATCTTCTGCTGGAGCTCTTGCCTTCGGTGGCAAACGGATTCCTTAGAAAGCGCCGTGAAGAGGAATACAACGCAAAAGTTGCGGCAGAGCGGCCTAAAGAGGAAGAAAGCAAAAAAGAGGACACCAGTCTTCCTATTGTGGGCCCGGTATTGAGCGCTCCCATGGGAGGACGAATCATCTGCGTCAATGTAAAGCCTGGTGACAAAGTTAAACCCAATGAGGTACTCCTTGTATATGAGGCCATGAAAATGGAAAATGATGTCACTTCCGAAAATGAGGCTGTTGTAAGACAGGTTCTGGTACAGCCCGGTGACGTGGTTGGCACTGATGCTCCCCTCATCGAATTCGAGAATTGATGGTTTGTTTAATTTGATCTGGAAATCATCGATTAACATAATTTAAACAACCTGAAACCCGGAGAGGAATGAAAAATCTCTCCGGGTTTCTTTGTCAGTATAATTATTATAGCTAAATTTGCAAGCCATTACGAATTACCGCCTTACCAGCGTAAATAAGTAACAATCTGAAATATTAAAAATATTCCTAAAATGAAAAAAGATATTCATCCTTCGAACTATCGTGAAGTAGTATTCAAAGACATGTCCAACGACGAGATTTTTATCACTCGCAGCACAGTTGATTCGAAGGAAACTATCGAAGTAGACGGTGTGACTTACCCGCTTGTAAAGCTTGAAATCACCAGTTCCTCACATCCTTTCTTCACCGGCAAACAGAAACTCGTGGATACCGCCGGCCGCGTAGACAAGTTCATGAGCCGCTACGGCAACCGCAAAAAGAAATAAGATATTTCATAAATCATCATATAGCCGCTTGCTTCTTTTGAAACAAGCGGCTTTCGTTTTATGTATCGCCACTCCGAGCCGCAGACTGATTGCATTTATTTAAATCTTAACAACCGGCCTGAGTCTAAATAAAAAACGGAGCATCTCAAATAAAAAGAGGCACTCCGTTTTGTGTGGTTCTTTTGATGGACTTATCCAGCTTCATGTCCGCGGTTGTTATTCAAAGTGCACGTGCGTTCTTTTTCAAGCTTTTCTGACACCTTATTATCATCAGCCTGATTTATCGCTACACCTGAATATTTCTGAGAAGCTTCGTCAATCTCCTTTTTCTTTTCTTCTTTTGATTCGAAAGTCTTCATAATACAATTATTAATGTTTTATATGAAGATAACAACGGGATTTTGATTATGGTTTAGCCGGATTACATTTATTTATCAAGATTCTTCATTAAGAGGGAGGCGATTCATTTGTTCAATATAATCGAGTATAGCCTCTTTCCCTGTTCCATTTTCTGCGGATGTCATAAAGACCGGAGGAAGTTCTTCCCACATCTCAAGAAGTTTATCGCAGTATGCCTCAACTTTTTTTCTGCCGGCGACGGGGCCCATTTTGTCCATTTTCGTGAAGACGATGCTGAACGGTACTCCATTTTCACCAAGCCATTCTATGAATTCCATATCAATCCTCTGAGGGTCATGTCGGGAATCTATTAGCAGAAACAGATTTGTCATCTGAGGCCGGTTAAGAATATAAGATTGTATAATCTGTTCCAGCTTTTCTCGACTTTCCTTACCCCTTTTTGCATAACCGTAGCCTGGTAAATCCACAATATACCAGCTGTCATTTATAAGGAAATGGTTTATGAGCATTGTCTTACCGGGCGTAGAAGAGGTCATCGCCAGGGATTTTCTTCCTGTAAGCATATTGATGAGAGATGACTTTCCTACATTTGAACGTCCTATAAAGGCATATTCATGTTTTTCCTCCAGAGGGCATCTTGCCACATCGGAGTTGCTTATGACAAATCTGGCAGAATTAATTAGCATACGAATCCTGTTTAGAGGTATTTTCTAATTATAACAATGAGTCGGGTCTTAATGATTGTTACTGGAGGAGATAAGATATATTAAAAAAGCAGCCGGACGATAAGCCGGGTTATGTCGGGCACTGGCACTGCGTGGATCCCAAACGGATTACGATTACCATGCCGTTCCGTCATTTATCTGACCGCCGTGTCGCCACGGAATCGGTTATCGCCACCTTCCGGCAGCAGTAGCAGCCTACCCCCCGACAGGAGCGAGCAACTCCTTTTTTGTCGGTATACTTGGCTTTGCAACCCATAAGGCGTGCGGCATGCCGTGTCGCCAGGGCATCCGGTAGGCTCTTACCCCACCTTTTCACCCTTACCCGCTCCCCTGCACTCTCGGTAGAACCGAAAATGCGGTTGGAAAGGGCGGTTATTTTCTGTCACGCTTCTCTGCCATTGCTGACAGCTTTCCGTTAGAAAGTATGGCGCTCTATGTTGCCCGGACTTTCCTCACACTCCTCTTGACGTGAGTGAGCGACGGAATATCCGGCTGCTTTTATGCAAAATTAATGAGAAATACTTATCCGTGCAATATAATGGAATTTATAGTTGACTCTCAAGCCACCTGTTTCTCATCTAAATTTTCTTAAATCCTCGTAATAAAGACTCGGTTCTTCCCAAAATATCAAAATTTAGTGAATTATAAACCACATATCCCAAGTATAAGAACTAAATTTGCATACAATCTTATAATCCATATTTCGGATTGCGAACAACCATTCATTTTAGTGCACTGCTATGCTCTTCCTTCATATACTGAAAAAATATAGTCCGTTTCTATTTGTTGCAATCAGTTTTTTTTCGGCGTCAGCTCAGATAAATACCGATCAGGTTACGAGAATCGGACGAAACGCCTTATATTTTGAAGACTACGTTCTTTCTATACAGTATTTCAATCAGGTTATTTCAGCAAAGCCCTATCTTGCCCAACCTTATTTTTTTCGTGGGATAGCGAAATATAATCTCGATGACTTCAAAGGAGCTGAAGCAGATGCTACGATTGCAATCGGACATAATCCGTTCATAACTGATGCTTACGAACTCCGTGGTCTAGCTCGTCAGAATCTGGGAAATGTGAAGGGGGCGGTTGAGGATTATGATAAAATTCTTTCGATGCTACCTGAAAACAGAAGTATTCTGTTCAACAAAGCGCTTGCTCTGGAGGAACTTAAAGAATATGACGCTTCGCGAAGCGCCTTTGATGCTCTTCTCACGAGCCATCCTAATTTCGATATAGGATACATAGGCCGTGCCCAGCTAAATCTTGCCACCAAAGATACGGTAGCCGCAAAATCAGATATTGAGAAGGCCCTTTCCATAAACAAGCATGCTGTTAACGCGTATGTGATGAGAGCCGATATAGCAATAAATTCCAACAAGGACTATTCTCAGGCTCTTGAGGATATGAATGAAGCCATTAAACTTCAGCCAAGATTTGCAGGCTATTTCATTAACCGTGCCTTCTTAAGGCATCGTCTTGACGATTATTATGGTGCAATGAGTGACTATGACTATGCCCTGCAGCTTGATCCGCTCAATTATGTAGCTCTTTATAACCGGGCTCTTTTGCGTTCGGAGGTCCATGACTTCAACAAAGCTATCGATGATTTGACCAAAGTAATAAATCTCAGACCAAATGACTTCCGTGCGCTTTATAATCGTGCGGTTGTCCTACGTGAAAAAGGCGACTATAAGGAAGCCTTAGAGGACGTAAATAAGGTTATTGAAGAATTCCCGGATCTGGCAGCAGCATATTTTCTGAGGTTCGATATAAAGCGTGCAGCTGGTATGAGGGGCGCAGAAGATGATTATAGCAAATCTCTCACTCTGGCTAAGCAAAGAATAAAAAAGCATGCAATAGAAGGAACAGAGGATGAGGTCCCGGACCTGATGGTTGGAGGTGAGGATGGAGAGGCTTCCGAAGCACAGGAAACTGTCGCAGCAAGATTCTCCTCTCTACTTACGGTAGCAAACAATGCTACCGTGGAACAGGAATTCAACAATAAGGATATACGTGGTAAGGTTCAGGATCGCAATCGATCTATTGAAATAGAACCGATGTTCGTTCTCACATACTATAATTCCCCGACAGAACTTCGTCCGACTGGAAACTATATTAGGGAAGCTGATGAACTGAACCGCACCCATACACTCCGTTATCTGCTTCAGGTCACCAATCGCGAGGCATCACTTGACGATCCGGAAGAAATCGAAAAACATTTCCGTTCCATTGCCTATTACGATTCATACCTTGCCTCTCATACCCCTCGGGCTGTAGATTATTTCGGAAGAGCAATGGACCAGATGACCGTAAGAAACTATGCGGCTGCCATAAAAGATCTTGACCAGGCACTGGCCATCTCTCCGGATTTCACGCTTGCACTTCTTCTTCGGTCAACCGCAAGGTACAAACAGGCCCTTTCTGAACTAAACAATCCTGAAAACGCCAGAAAGGTAAATATGAGCATAACTCTTCATGGAGTTGTGGACGACCTCGATAAGGTGATAAAACAGTCGCCGAATATGGCAATCGCCTATTATAATAAAGGCGTGGCGCTTGCAGAGCTACAGGATTTCACATCAGCCCTATCGGCTTTCACTAACGCTATAGAACTTGCTCCGGATTTCGGAGAGGCCTACTATAACCGCGGATATGTTTTCTTCAAACTTGGAAATAGAACCGCAGGAACAAATGACCTTAGCAAAGCTGGAGAAATGGGTGTGGTACCTTCCTACAACCTCTTAAAAAGAATGGATAGGTAAAATTGGCTGAAATTAAGTGGTGATGTGTCAAAATAGGCGCAGCCTCTTTTATAAGCTGCTGTAAAACATAAAACAAAG
>OLWA01003659.1_pt1 | contig 11288 bp, 8 predicted proteins | sample 1673251 | NCBI WGS metagenome assembly OLWA01 (sample SAMEA3178937, study PRJEB25190) | human gut metagenome | biome: human gut; feature: human-associated habitat; material: faeces | place: Austria | collected 2013
GGACATCCTCACACAAATTTGCATAATTTATAATGTCGTTTTCAAATTCCCGGATTTTTGCATTTATCATAGATTTTCCACCTTTTCCTTTAACTGTTCTATCTCGTCATGCTGCAACTGCACTGTGGCAACCAGATCAGCAATCAGTTCCGTATATTTCAGTCCGTAATACTTTTTCCCATTGCTGTCTGAAAACGTTTTTGGACAAATATTCCACCCTTTTTCCGCTTTTTTCAAAACATCCTGTGCAATAAATCCATGATGGAACCCATCTTTTTCGAAATTATAACGATACGATTTTGCTCTTAAAGAATAAATAAACTCAGATGATTGCTTTTTGCTTAAATCTAAAATTGTGTTTTTTATTCTTTTGTCAGATCCATTAATTACTCCACCTCTGAATCCACCTACTCCGGTATCTCCGTCTAAATGGATCATCATGTGGTCATTATCGTTTGCGCCTTTATGCAATGAAACCTGATTATATTGAACCGTACATTTATGAACAGGACTTTCAAGCGTCCCTTCCACTGTTCGAAATCCATCCGTTCCCATCTGTACAAGTGTTCCACTGCGTTTAAATTCAATAAGGTTTTCTACAGACTCTTCCGCTTGAATATGCATATATCCCCCGGTCATTTCCATAGAACCTTTTAATTCAAGCAGTTTTGCTTTAATTTTGATACCCTCGGCTGACTGGTTGATTTCTGAAATGACGCTGTCTCTTGTAACTTTGCTTTCGATCCCCTTTGATGTCTGCGTAATCGCACTAGACATATTGGATGAAAGCTGCTTAAGCGTGGTTATCAATGTCCATTTATATTTACCGCTGTTAATTCCGCCATCCGGATCGCAGCCATACAATTTTCCACTATCCTGATCTAAAAAACTGCGTCCATTATATTTGGATGATGCAGGGTAAGTATCTTGGGGTTTTCCAAAACCATAATAATTAATATCATAGCCATCAATATTCCATGCCTTCAACGAAGCACTGACTTCTGACCGTATCTTAGTTGCAGTTACCTCTATATTTCCGGACAAATCGCCCTCTGCTTCGCTTGCTCTCGTAACTTCCGCTGTAATCTTGTCCTCATTAATTTTAATAGCTGCTGCAAGTTCAACTTCCTGCCCCTGTGCTCTTTTTACTTCTGCTGTAATACTGCTCGCATTTTGCGTGATTCTCGATGATAAACCATCCGTTGTATTTTTAACTTCTGTGCGAATTTCGGTTGCGGTCTGCGTGATCTGTGACTGCAATCCCTTCTCAACATCAGTTATCGTGCTCTGTGTCTTTTCAATGGTTCGCTCCAACACATTGCTCTTGCCTTTGAGCTTTAAAATACTTTTCTGTATTCCGTTCGCCCCGTTTGTCCGGTACTCTTCCCCATCCGCTTCCAAATCATCACGCAAAGCCTGTATACCTTTCAGGGTTCTTTTCAGAATATAGGACTCAATCAGTTCATATCTGGTCGGCAGCCGCACTGCATCCCCGACCTCAAGACACGGATTTCCTTTGCAGTCCGCTGTAAACGGGCGGTAAACAATCCCTCTGATCTTGGAAAGGATATTTTTTGCAATGCCTTTCAGTTCTTTTGTGCCTTTGCCATATACAAGAAAATTATCCTCGATCACATAGGCATTGTCTCCGGTACCCACAATCACACCGATATCATTCTTCTGCTCCCGGATCTGTAACTTATTGATTGTTTTAACAAGAAAATCTTCATACTCAGCCGTTATATATAAATCCTTCCCGATACGGTTGCTTTTCGGATCTCTTGGATACAAATTATCCGCCGGATAAAGATCATTCCTTGGATATAATCCCTGTATCTCCTGTTCCAGATAAATATAATGAAACTTCCCGTCACGCCCCATGTGCCCCATACAGCCATTGAGCTCACAAATACAGGACAACACTTCCTTGCCGCTCATAGATTCGCCTATGGTGCTCGATTCCTCTGTATCAGAACTTGTCTCACTGGATGGCGTGACTGCAACTGTTTTTTCAATAGACATGCCGTCATTAACCAGTATAATGTCAGCCTGCTCAATCCCGAAGTGCTTAAAAAAGCTGTCCCGGAATTGCTTCATTGTGACCGGATCATAAACTGTAACAGTCGTAGTTTTTCCATCTTTATCTTTCTGCTGCTCTTTATGGGATGGAAAGACAGTGTTATACCATGCTGCCACATCTGCATTTAAAATGTCATAAAGGGCATCATATGCAACCACATCACGGCACGTTCTGTCTGCCGTGGGCGTATCAGAATCAACCTTATATCGTCCGAACTGGAACGGGATATCTGCATGTCCATCAAGGGACATTCTTACCGTCATCCATCTGCCCTTCATTGGCAAAAATGTATTTGACACCGTGAATTTAATCATGGCGGCTTCGCATGATCCAAACGTCAATTCCTGTTCCGAACACAAACTTTCGGTCAATTCGAATTTTTCTTGGTGTAGCTCTGTATTTGTGATATTGATTTTTCCGTCATCAGATACGATGGATAATTGCTTATCGACCGTATCTTTTTTGAACAAGTCGCCATATTTATAATTAACCACCGTACACACCCCCTATGAAAGCAAGCCGAACTGAATTGTAATGAATTATTCCATCATATGTTCCGTATATCGTAGGCTGAAAATCTGCCATATAGCCGTACTGCGTCACATAATCGTCATATTCCGGGATATACGCTGTGATATAGCATGCTCTCCCTGTCGCATTTGTGAACTGGCTTCGAATATTGTTTAAAACCTCACTAAAAGTCTTATTTGTCAGCATTGCCCGTGTTTCAAACTCAACCTTTAATGCCTTTAACTCCACGGCATTTCTATGCAGATAGCCGTTGGCGTCTGTATAATCGTCCAAATCCTGCATGTTGACATATGGACTGTATGTTTCTGCTTTCATAAACGACATCGGCACTATGTAATTGCCAATCTTTAAAAGCCATCCGCTGTATGCCATATTTCCACCACCTAACTGTTTGGGTTTGCGGCTGTCTCAAATGACAGTCGGTAAAATTTGTACAAAATACCACCTACCACCAATTTGATAGATGTCACTTCTTTTTCTTGATCTATTTTGTAATTACTTCGATATTGGGCGATTTAATCACAATTTTCTCCGGTGTGTGAATTACTTCCGTGTTCCCATACGTAATCATGATCTCTAATTTGTTCATAAAATTTCTCCTAAATTTCATACTCCGGGTATGCTGCTTCCCAAACATCCCTATGGTAGGTATTTACCTCTCCATAATTTGCATCAAAAATCTTTTTCACGCCATATCCAAGTTCAATGCTCTTTTCTTTGAGTTTTCGCCAATTAAATGTTTTCCAGTCCACACCGTTCATTGCTGCAACACGCTTAATAGAATACCAGTCTTTGCTATAGTCAAGTTCCTGCTGTAGTCTTTCATTCTGCTGCTCTGCAATCTGTCTACGTTCTACCTCGTCTGCATACGCCCGAAGAGCTGACGGAAAATCTTTCGGAACTTGTCCTCTCTCCATCTCGTTAAAACGCTTTACATATTTTGCTGTGAATAGGACGCCTTTTTCTCCTGTGAACTTATTGGCAAGGAAATCACAACCTAAACGAGTTACATTATAACATTTTCTTGGCTTTCCTTGTGCATCTTGGTACGTGCTTTCTTTAAAATAATCCGCCACACCCAAATGGGCTTCGCTCAAAATAGGAATAATTCCTTTACGTGTTCCGTCTCCTTCCAATTTGCGAAGCAACTTAGAGTGTTCTGTTTCCATCATTTCGGCACTTCAACCGTCGTTATCGTGTTCGCATTGTTTTCAAATCCGATTTCATCTTTAGTTATAAGAGCTGTGTATGCCATATCTTATATCTCCTAAATTTCCGAGCCTTACATTTCGCAAGGCTCAACCTTTAAATTCACGTGCGTTAGGAACATACCCTAACAGGAGTCGCACGCTATATATTCAATCCATTCGGATGAATTTTTAAATAAAAAACCGCCAAAGACTGAATTTCTTCAATCTCTGGCGGTCACGAATCCGCACCTATTCCTCATAGGCTTGCAGGACATCCTAAATTTCTTTAGGTCTTACCTGCGTGATTTTTAATTATTGAAATTATATATTTTCTATGTGTGTTTGTCAAACAAAAGTCTCAACTATGTGCTTTCTGTTTTCCTGCACTTTTAAGCACTTTCCATTGTGGATCGTTGCTAAAGTTTTTTCTTTCTTCAAGTTTTATCAATTCTTCCTTAAGTTTTTCATTTTCCTCTTCCAATTTTCGTATCTTCTTTTCACATTCTTTCTTTTCCTTTCTAAGCAAATGTACTTCTTTTTCTAACTCGTCCGCATGAATAAGCGCACTTGATTCTCTGTCAAATAATTCTAGATTTTTGTCAGTAACCTGTTTTATACTTTTGCTTGTCTCCCTAAGTTCCCAATCGTATTCTTTCTTATTTTTCTCAATCCTGTATTCAAGAATTTCTATTTGTTCGTTTGCTTTTCTCAACTGTTCCCTGCACTCGATCAGTTCTTGCTCGATGCTTTTATCTTCCATGTAAAATTCCCCCTATAAGGTTCTTATGTAATCTTCAATTACTGTATCTTAATAATTTCTTTTTCATCAGTCCAAATGTTTGTTTCGTACTCCAGTTCTATTGATTGTACTGATACAGGAACAGAATAATATGTATTAAAAGAAACCTTTCTGCCAGAAGATAGATTTACATTAAAGAAATCCTTGTCATCCAATGTATATACTTGATCGCATAATTCATCATCAGCATAACAATGAAAAGCATCTACTCCAACATATTTATCCGAGCCACCTGTATTTTGGAATGTAAACGAAACCATAACATATTTCATTCCGCTTTGCGGAGTGTTTAGACCGTATTCATCGTCATAACCTTTAAAATCTGTATCTATTTCATTGACAACAACATTGAGATCATTTGTTTTGAAAGAATATCCAGCAGTTACCGGTTTGATATTTGATTTTATTTCAGAATTTTGTTCCTCCTCCGTTACAATTTTCTCTGTGTTTTCGTCTACAATTTTGTTTACCTGTTCATCTTTATTTTCCGAATCATTTCCCGCATATATTACCGCTGAAATGACAGCAATAATAAAAATATAAATGACCCATTTTCTGTTTTTGTTATTGTAATTTGGTTCTTTTAAAAATATCCCCATGTACATTCCCCCCCCTACCATCTGTGATAGGTTAATTCTACCACAAGTGGCGGTTTTTGTCATTAAAATATTGGAACTGGATTTCTCTGTGTTCTTCTTGCTTCACTCTTCCATTGCTTAACTGTACTGTCATATATTACCTTGCCGTCTAATTCAACTTTAATTCCGCTGTTTTCACTTGTATTCTGTGCGATTTGTGACAGATATGGTGTCAATGCTTCTGATACTGCGCTTTTTACTCCTGCTTTAATTCCTTCTACGATTTGGCTGTTATTCGCAACCGCTGTATTTCCATTGCTAAACTGCCCGACCATTTCTCCGTGATTTGCAAAAAATAAGCCATCTTCCGGGAAACCTCCTGTTGAAAACCTTTGTATTCTATTTAGCTGTACTGTAGGTACTAAGTCTACACCGCCCCAGTCAGCATCTGCCACTTTTGCTGCCCACGATACAACTTTGTTGAATCCTCCTATTATCTTATTTATCCCACCAACAATAAAGTTTATAGCACTTTCTATTCCGCCAATTACCGCATTCATAGCGTTTACCATTCCAGATTTTACACCAGACCACAAACCTTCAAAAACTCCAAGCAATGGTTGAACAACATTTGTATTAAACCAATTTGAAACAACATTCCAAACTGATTTTATATTGTTCCATAAATTTGTAAAAAATCCTCCTACTTTTTCACATACACTTTCAAATCTTTGTCTAACAGGTGTTATTACATTTTGATTAAACCAATCAGAAACAGAACTCCATACAGACTTAACATTTTCCCATAGTTGTTTAAAAAATCCAGATACTTTTTCCCAAAGTCCTTGGAAAAAGTTTACAACAGGCGTTATTACATTGTCATTGAACCATCCAGAAACAGTTATCCAAATCGCTTGAACAATTATCCAGAGACCTTCAAAAATTTGTTTTACTCTTGTCTTGAAACCTTGGAAAAAATTTACTATTGGTTCTATAACTGTTGTACTAAACCATGTAGAAGCATTTTGCCATACAGTACTTACCGTTTTCCAAAGCCCTGACATTGTATTTGATATTGGAGTAAATATTTTTTTATTAACCCAATCTGAAACACCAGAAAACCAGCTTTTTATTGTTTCCCAGTTATCATGCACTAAAACAACAACCGTTCCAACAGCGGCAACTATGGCTGCAACTAAAGCCGCCGGTGCTGCGGCAACTCCAAGAATAACAGCTCCTACTGCTGCCAAGGCAGTTCCTACAAGCATTAATATTTCATTTAACCAACTAAATCCTTCTTTCATCATTTTTACAAAGTTAGTTACTGCTAAAATTGCTCCTCCAACAGTTGATACTATACCTGCAAGAGTTGTTCCAATTGTACCAAAAGCGGCTGTCATAGATTCGTTCAGGCTAAGACCGCTCATAAGATTTGGAATTAATATTTTGCCAACGCTTTCTCCAAATTTTCCTATTCCTCTTTTAAAAACTCCAACAAGTGCAGTTCCTATCCCAGTTCCTTTTTCTGCGCCTAAAGCCACTACTATTGCATCTTTTACTTTCCCAGCAATAAATTTTCCTATAGTATTTAGAAGATTTGCTTCGATTATTGTCTTTGCAATTTTTTTAATGGTTAATGCTCCAATTACAATTGCTACTGTTTCTACATTAAGATTTGACAGGAAATCCTTTGCACCATTCCAAACATCAGACCACTTGATATTTTCTATCATGGTTTTAATTGTCTTGTAAACTCCCTGTACCCAAGTATTTATATCTTCTGCAAGTGCTTTAAAATCAAATGTTTTGAAGAATTTATTTATTCCCTCTGCCAGTGATTTTCCAAAGTTTGACCAGTCAAATGTCTGACCAAAGGAAAGTGTGGCATAAATCGCCGTATTCAGTGCCCCGGCGATCGTCTTTCCTACATTTCCAAACAGTCTCGGATTGATAAGACCATTAAGGAAATCTGCCAAGCCTTTGCCGAAATTTCTTGCCTTGGAATAAATCTTATCCCAGTTGATAGACTCCATAGCTTTTGATAAGGCATCACTGATGTATTTTCCAAGCTGTTTTAAGTTTTTAATATCACTTTCGTAATTTTTGAAAATAGTATCTGTCTTGACGAGTTTACCGCCACTGGCACCGCCTGATGCGCCACCGCCGCCGGAACCGCCCGAACCTTTTTTGCCAGAACCATCATTTGTGGTAATCAGTTTCAATTCATCAAACTGACGGACACCCTTATTCATCTTGTCAATGTTCTTTGCCGCCTGTCCGGTACTGTCCGCAACATCATCTGCGCTTTCTGCCGCATCTGAAAAACTATCCGCAAGACCTGCACCGGAATCCTCATATTTCCATCCGAAGATTGCGCCTAAAGCGTTTGTAACCTTTGTAACAAAGCTGATAACAACCAGTAAAACGGAATTGAGTGCTTTTACGAATGGTTTGAAAGCATTGATTAATGCCCCACCAATAACACTGCCAAGCTGTTCGAACGACTGTTTTAAAATTCTGATCTGGTTCGCCCACGAATCAGCAGTACGCGCAAAGTCTCCCTGTGCTGTCTGCGTATTGGCAAGGACGTACTGATACCGGAGCATTGTCTTTTCAGCCTGTGACATAGACTCGATATCAGAATCTAATCCCTGTTTCATCGCCCACTCTTTAAGGGTTGCCTGTGTAAGATCAAGACCGTAATCTCTTAATGGACGTGTCTGTCCGGTAAATATTGCAGCTAAATCCTGCGACACAACATCCTGATCTATGTTATACAGAGATGCCATATCAGCAGTTAATTTTGTTAAATTCAAAGACACATCAGCCATGGAATCAGACAAACCAATATAGCCATCTGTCTGCTTATTCAAAAACTCATTAGCTTTCTTTATCAAACTACTGTCAATTCCCATGGCTGTTCCCATTGCTTGGAATCGGCTTGCCGTCTGTTTCAATGTCAGTTCTGACATACCGAACTGACGTATAGAGTCCTGTGCAAAGTCATTGACTTTTTTTGACATGTCACCAAAAGTAACATCAACAACGTTCTGAACCTCTGTTAATGCGGATGATATGTCGATTGCATTTTTTATTCCTCTTATCGCTCCGTACAGACCAAGATAAATCCCCATAGAGGACAAAATCTGTCTTGTGAATGACTTGAGTCCGATCAATGCTTTTCCTGTGGATGTCTTAAATCCAAGGAAAGAACCGGAAAGATTACTGATGCTGTTATTTAATCCAGTAATCGCACCGCCAGATCTGTTTGAAAGATTTCCAAGTGCCTGTGTCATTTGTAAAATATTTGCGCTTACATTTGGTGCTTTTGAGAGTGTCTCAAACAGATATTTAAGGTTGTCAGCAAGCAAAGGTATATTTGTTACTGCACGTCCGCTTGCAACGCTTCCAAGCCTTGATATGGCTGTTACAAGGTTGCTCATATTGGTCATATCAAAATTCAATGCACCTATCTTGTTCATCTGGCGTACAAAGTTTTGTAACTGCGCAGATAAAGCCGGCAGATTCTTTGTCGCCTGTGTAGATGCCTTGCCACCAATTTTTGACAGTGCCGACACCATGCTTGTGAGTCCGCTTGTATCAACAGCTTTAACACTTGCTATTCCAGATGCAAGATCTCTCACAGCAGAAGATATTCCGTGGATAGAATTTGCATCAACACCAGAAAATTTATTGAGTGCCCGCACCATTGATGTGATTTCCGAAGATTTACCACCTTTGAACCCGGTAGCTGCATCGGAAATGCTTCTGATTCCGCTTGCAATATTTGAAAGTTTTGCAGTGTCAAACGATATGCTTTCCCGGAGCCTATTCATGCTGTTTACAAGGCTTTCTATGGAATTACTTGCTTTTGCAGAGTCAGCTTTGATTTTTATTTGTAATTCATCAATGTCTGCCATATATGCACCAACTTTCTATGCAAAATAAAAAGACGGTAGGCTGTGACACCTTACCGTCCTTGATCTACTCTTTTAATTTTTCTCTTGTAACCGGTCCGCATTTCTTATCTACTGTAATTCCGACTTTTTTCTGGAATGTTCCAATACCGGTCGCCGTATCATTTCCAAGAATACCGTCCACATTACTGTTTCCCTTTTTATCTTTTTCATCCAGGCATCCGTGATAAATAAGCTCCGTCTGAAGCCATCTCACATCATCCCCTCTCATGCAAGGGAATTTTTTCTTTAAAATCCTTGCAGGTTCCGGGTATGGGTTTAAATGATCTTTTACATAGGGTTTCCGCTTGTCACAATCGCTGTATGACCTTTTGTTTTTGTGACAAGAACATCTCCATTGTAAAGAACCATTCCTGCCGCATAACCTCCAATGTCATCAAACATGCCACTAGAAAGAAGTACAGATTTTTCATTTGCTGTGGTGAAATTTCCAACATCTTTTCCAGTTGCATGAATAATGCATGCACGTACCGTTGTGCCGCAATCTGCTTCTGTTTTTACTTTTGAATTAATACCATATTTGACAATTCCAAGCCGGTGTCCCTGACAGTAGCCAATATTATCATTATTGCACGCTGTAATCATTGATTCTGCCAGTTTATCCGCCATATCTTTTGTTTTTGGTCTTAACACATACCATCCTTTTTTATGAACATAAAAGTTTTGCATACTTACTTCTGTTCCGGTCTGATCTCCCGGTCTCCCACCGGTCAATTTCCCATTTTCATCATGTCTTGCAGATCCAATTCTCATATTTATACCTCCAAGTTCTTTTCTGGTTTTGGGTGGCTCAACTCATAGTTTGACTGCATGACTTTAAGTTTTGCCACAAATAGCTCTCTCTGTTTCTTTATTTCTTCTTCCGTCATTTCTGAATCATCTTTCCCTTGTTGCTCATTGATTGGTTTTTTAATATACTTTGATTTTGCTTTTCGTCCGGCAAGGCAATGTTCTACTGCCACCGATACCGCAGACAATCCGTATGTTCCAAACCACATCCACATCTCATTGTCTCTTTGCTTTTTATCTAAGTTGTAAGCATCCGCATAAGGCTGTAAATCAGCCGGGCAGGACGTGTCTATGTCACGCACGGTAAATCCATACCCTTTTGTAACTAAAAGCCAGAATGGGCGGATTTCCGCACAATATGTTCCCCATGTAAGTTCTCTCTGTTCTTCTACTTTTTCCTCGGAGTTTTCTTCTCCGCTTCTTTCTGATCTGCTTTGAGCAGTTTTGATAAAAAACCGTTTTCAAGCAGCTCCGCTAAAAGTGCATTGTAAAGTACCTGAACATCTGCATCTTCTCCGTCAAAGTAATCATCCAGCATGGCATATACTTTTCCAAGCTGCTGTTCCTTTTCTCCCTCATTGTCCGGATTGTATCCAAGTTCCTCTTTGTGAAACTTCTGCGCGCCTACAAGGATTAACTCTGGAAGAAATAAAAGGATTTCGTCAACCGCTTCGATATCTTCCATCTGGTCTAATTTTGCTACTTTCTTGATAATTCCGCTTTTCACGGTTGCTTCATATCCAAACTTGATCTGTAATTCTTTCTCGCCAAATTTTAATTTTGTCATTTTCTTTCCCTTTCTCCCTCTCATATAGGGAAAGGGCAGTCCGAAGACCGCCCTGTTCTTTTAAATTGTTTCTTCAAGCTCTGGCTCGGTTGTCTGGTTATCGTCAGCCGATCCAACCGAACTATTCGACTGACGTGTTATTCCCCCGGTGTAAAAGCTACAGCGGTGTCCATGCCCTTGTATTCTTCAATGGTAAGATTCATTTCAACCGTCAAAAGTTCGTTCTGACCAATCTCCGGCTGTGGAATCTGCTCTGGCGGCTGAGCCACAACAAAAAACGCGTCGGTAAATCCCGGGATAATAGTTTCAAACCACATTCTTTTCCCGCCGGAAAGCGCCTTATACGCCGTGATAAGTGCTTCCCACTCTTCCTTTGTGGCATCCGTAAGGTTTACCGTGATAGGGAAAGAGCCACCGGTATCTGCGCGACCCTTTACATATCTGGTAATAGCATCTTCTAATGCAGATGCGTCAATCTGTTCCGGCTCAATGTTAATACCGCCGATTGCGTTAATTCTTGTAAGCTGTTTAAACGATGTAGGCTTTGTTCCGGCTGT
>OLWA01003660.1_pt1 | contig 11284 bp, 16 predicted proteins | sample 1673251 | NCBI WGS metagenome assembly OLWA01 (sample SAMEA3178937, study PRJEB25190) | human gut metagenome | biome: human gut; feature: human-associated habitat; material: faeces | place: Austria | collected 2013
GGTGCAACATTCACAGTAACACCAAACTCAGGATACAAAGCAGAACTTGAAACAAATACATGCGGTGGAACACTAAGTGGTAATACATATACAATAAGTAATGTGACAAGCAATAAAACTTGTAGTATAACATTTAAGAAAAACTTACCAACGCTTTCAAGCTTAATCCAAGCAAATGCAGTAAATGAGAACGGTTATAGATATGAAGGAAGTAATCCAAATAATTATATTAAAATGGAAAAAACAGATGGGACAAAAGAAATATGGAGAATAATAGGGTTATTCCCAGATGGAGTAAATGGAGAGAATGTAATAAGAGTAAGAAGACATTATGAAAAGAATAATTATCCTACAATGGCGTTTAATTCTAAAAATGAAAATTATTGGGCTTCTACGTCAATGTATTCAACTCTTAAAGATATATATTCTTTATCAAATTATAAAAATACAGTAAATTATGTTATGCACCTTGGTGCAGCCTCTTCTAGTTCTTTTTCATTGACTGCTTCGGGAATTTATACAACAGAGAGAGGAAACACTGCTGGAGCTACTTCATCAACTAGTTATGAAAGTGCTGTACAAACCATAGGTTCAGTAGGATTGATGTATGCTTCCGATTTTACATATGCTGCTGTTGAAAGCGATTGTACAAGAACAACTACATTAATTAATTATGATGAAATTACAGCATGTCATAACAATAATTGGCTTTATCAAGGAAGCAGTCAGACTCAGTGGACTTTAACGACATATTCAAATAGCAGCTATTTTATCGTTATTGTTCGTGATGATGGAAGGGTCGATACAAGAAAATCCAGCGTTGATGGTGGCTGGCCAACTGTTACTATATCTACAATAGCTTATTCCCCAGTTATGGCTCTAAAGTCTGATGTGGTGGTAACGGGAAGTGGTACACAAAATGATCCATACGTAATTAATTAAAATTTATGTAAAAAAGAGAATATTAGTATTTTCTTTTTTTTAATTATTTGGTACAATTATAATAGTGAAGATATATGAAGTATGTAGAAGATTATTTATTGTTTTTAAAAACTGAAAAGAAGTTAGGAGATAATACTATTAACTCTTATATGCTTGATTTAGAGGACTTTTTTAAGACGTTTAATGGCAGTATAGAGTCTTGTACTAAAAAAGATATTTTGACTTATATAAGCTCTATAAATGGGCTTGAAGTGAGTACTGTTAATAGACATATTTCTTCACTTAAGAGTTTCTTTAATTATTTAGTGGACGAAAGTATAATAAAAGTAAGTCCAATGGAGGAAGTTAGTTCTTTAAAGAAAACTAAGAAGTTACCTAAGTATTTGAGTATATCTGAAGTAAATAAACTGCTTAATATTCCATTAAATAGTGAGTTTGACTATAGAAATAAGGCTATGCTTGAACTTATGTATGCGACAGGACTTAGAGTAAGTGAGCTTGTTAGTATTGAATACTCTAACATTGATTTTGAAAATAGTATAATTAGAATTAATGGTAAAGGGAAAAAGGAAAGAATTATTCCACTAGGGGAAGTTGCTAGTTATTACTTGAAAGTCTATTTAAGTGATTATAGAAGTAAGTTATTAAAAAGAAATACATATAATCAAGTTTTTCTTAATAATCATGGCAAGCCTATTACTAGGCAAGGATTTAACTATATTCTTGAAAATATTAGAGAGTTAACTGGCATTGAAAAAGAAATCACACCACACGTATTAAGGCACTCATTTGCAACACATTTACTTGAAGGTGGAGCTGATATAAGGAGTATTCAAGAAATGCTAGGGCATGAAAATATAAGTACTACTAATATTTATACAGAAGTAGTAAATGACGTATTAAGAAGTAACTATGAAATGTATCATAATAGAAGTCATAAGGAGTGAGAAAAATGTTTAAAAGGGTATTTTTAATTGTAACAGATAGTTTAGGAGTAGGACAGGCGAAAGACGCGGACAAGTTTAATGATATAGGTGCCAATACTTTAGGGCATATCTTAGAAGGAGATAACTACCACTTGCCTGTGTTTGAGAAACTTGGGCTTACCGATATAGTAAAGAATGACGGAAAGTACAAATTTGGTTATCATGGTAAACTAGAACCAGCTAATAAAGCTAAAGACACATTAAACGGTCATTATGAAATGATGGGTATAGTCTATGATAAACCATTTATGACTTATCCTGATGGGTTTCCAATTTATTTGATTAGTGAAATTCAAAGAGTTACTGGTAGGCAAGTAATAGGTAATTGTGCGATGTCTGGAACAGAGATTATCAAAGAACTTGGGGAAATGCATATGAAAACTGGTGCAATTATAGTTTATACTAGTGCTGACAGTGTTTTACAAGTAGCCGCGCATGAAGATATTATTCCATTAGAAGAATTGTATAGTATTTGTGAAAAGATTAGTAAACTTGTATTTAATGAAGAATATAAAGTTGGTAGAATTATTGCTAGACCATTCGTTGGTAAACCTGGGGACTTTACAAGAACTCCTAATAGAAAAGATTTTACACAAGCCCCACCTAAAAATGTGATGACTATGTTATATGATAAAGGGTATGACGTATTAGCGCTTGGAAAGATTAAAGATATTTTTGCTGATACAGGTATTACACACGGGCTTAAGACTAAAAATAATATAGATGGACTTATTAAGTTAAGTGATTTTGCTAGAAGTGATTTTAATGGGCTACTATTTTTAAACTTAAACGACTTTGATAGCAAGTATGGACACAGAAGAGATAAAGACGGATACTTGAAATGCTTAGAAGAGTTAGATGAGTATTTACCAGTATTTTTAAACAAACTAAAAGAAGACGACTTAGTAATATTTACAGCCGACCATGGAAACGACCCAACTTATGTAGGAACAGACCACACTAGAGAAAACGTACCTGTCATATTCTTCAGTAAAAGTTTTAAATATCGTGGTACTTTAGAAACAAGAGACACATTTGCTTGTATAGGCGCTACTATACTGGATAACTTTGGTATTGAAAATACTTTAGGATTAGGAACTAGTTATTTAGATGAATTAAAATAAGGAAGACTTGCTTAATCGTCTTCCTTTTAATATTATTTACATCTAGCTTGATTTCTGCTAGTATTTCTAGCGCTGTTTCTACTAGAATTTCTACTAGTATTACGTGCATTATTTCTTGCACTGTTTCTGCTAGTATTTCTAGCATTATTTTTCATGTTAGCCATCTTATCACCACCTACTAGTATTATGTAACGTTTATTTTATTTAATTCATTAAAAGGTATTATTTTATTGGTAATATTTGACTAAAAAAATTATTTGCTGTATAATACTACTTACTCGGAGGAAATATGAAAAAAGAAACAAAAGCATCACTTCTTGCTGTTTTAATTGCGCTTGAAGGTGTAGCTGTTATAGATATAACTTGCAAGATAATTACTATAAATAAGGTAAATGATTATAAAAAGTGTTTAGTTTCATTAACAGAGATGGAATACTTTAATGACTTTGTTACTCTAGGCATTAATAATAATTACTTTTTAGTTAGTTTTACTAAAGGAGAAGAAAGTTATTTTAAAGTAGTTAATAAAGAACATGAATTAGTTACATTACCTGAAATAAAAGGATATACTGTAGTAAGAGAAGATACTGTTATATTGGAAACTGGAGAAAAGGATAACAAGGTGTTTTACTATTTTAATCTTGTGAGTGGAGAATTTAAGAAGGTCAATGCTAATTCTATTACTTTGTTTAATGATTATTTATTAGTTGAAAAACAAGAACCAATAGAGAACATCAGTAGTAAAGATGGAATAGTGTATAAAAACAAAATAATTACTTCAAATTATCTGTTATATGATTTAGAGTTAGATAAAGTAATGGATGAAAAGTTCTCTATTTACTGTTTTGACAAGAATACTAATACACTACTTTTAAGTGATAAATTAGATAATTATATTGTTAATACTACTAATAATGAGTTATTATATTTTTATGGACAAGTTAAACATATGGTAAATAATTATATAGTTATTAAGGAAGAAAACTATCAATATTTAATTTATTATAATTCTAAATACAATACAATTGATAATATGAATGTGGCTGATAAGATGGTTGACGTTATAGCGCTTGATAATGAGAACGTGCTTATTTTAAGAAATAATGGACAGTATTCAAATGTGTATTCTACGTTAACTAATGAGTATATTGATAATTTAATGAATAAAAGGATTATACATACTTATGAAAATAATTCTATATTGGTAAGTAGTATGGAGAACTCTATTTTAGAGTTATATAGTATAGACGGAAAAACACTTTTGCTTAGTGTAAAAGGAGTTAACTTCTCTTCAATATATACAAGCAATTTATCTTGTTATTGTATAATTGTTTCTAATGGTAGTGATGGTGTAGCGTTTGATATGTATGGTAATGTTTTAGTTAAGGGTAACTACACCATAGAACAAATGAGTGAGATAGTAAAAAATATGACTTCTTATGAAAGAGACATTATTATAAAAGAAAATAAAAGTTTAGTTTTAAAAGTGTAAAAAAGGCATATTATTGTAGTAGGGTGGTGTATACTATTAATAATAATGTCTTTTTTTCTTTACTAGTTTCTTTACTAGCTGGAGTTAGTACGTTTTTAGGTGGGCTTGTAGTTTTTCTTAGGTTTAAAGATAAGGATAAATTCATATGTTTTTGTTTAAGTTTTAGTTTAAGTGTTATGATTTCTATAAGTGTATTTGAGCTAATACCAGATAGTACTTTAGTATTATATAATAATTTTGGAATATTTTGGACATTTATTATAGGTAGTGTAATGTTTCTTTTAGGAAAAGCTTTAGTTACTAAGATAAATAAAAAAATCACCCTACTATCTAGTAATGATTTGTATAGGGTAGGGGTTCTTAGTATGATAGCTTTGATGGTACATAATTTTCCAGAAGGTATTGCTACATTTATGGCTAGTTATAACGATTTAAGTACAGGAATTAGTTTAGGTATTGCTATAATGCTACATAATATACCAGAAGGAATAAGTATTGCAGTACCAGTCTACTACGCTACTAATAAAAGAAGTAGGGGACTTATACTTTCGTTAATATCAGGCTTAGCGGAGCCTTTTGGGGCAATTTTAGCTTATGTACTACTTAAAGATTATATTAATGAAACGCTAGTAAGTGTCGTGTTAATGTTTGTAGCTGGTATAATGACAACGTTAGCAATTAATGAAATGATACCTGAAGTTAATAAATATAATAATAAACGATTAAGCATAATTGGTATGATTATAGGTGCAATATTGGTGTTAGTTAATCTAATATTATTCTAAATAATATGTATTTTTTATTAAATAATACAAGTTCCGATAATATATATTATGTTAAGTTCTATTTTTAAGAAAGATTAGATATAAAAGATTATTAGTTATTAATTTAGATTTGTACTCTATTTTATAAATAAAAAGATATATAGCTATTATTTACTATATATCATAGTGTGTCCACATTCTATAAATATAAATTTCTTTTTTTGTTTCGTTCACTTTATAAACAATACGATGTTGTCTGTTTATTCTCCTTGAATATAATCCTTCATAATTTCCTACTAGTTTTTCATATGATGGCGGATATGCAAATGGGTTCTCCATCATTATATTTAAAATTTGTTTTGCAGCGTTCTTTAACCCAGAGTTTTTCAATTTCTTTTTATCTTTTAAAGCATATTTAGAAAAATAAATATTATACATTTACCATTCTTTGTCTGAATCGTATAATTCAGATTTGCTCCAATCTTCGTTTTTATCAATTTCTTTTATACTTTTTGAAAAACCAGGTATGCTTTCTAAATATAAAGTTTCTTCTATATTTTTCCATTCGTTTTCACTGATTAAAACTGCATTATCTCCTTTACTATTTACAATAGTTATTGGGTTATATCCAACATTTACATCGCTAACTAATTGAAACAAATTTTGTCTTGCATTTGTTATATTTATACTATTCATATCATTTAACCTCTTTTCTGTACAATATTATAACGTACTTTTGAACGTACGTCAATAATATTGTATGAATTTTTATAAAAAATATACTAAATTTATTAGTTCTTTTCTACTCTACTATACTTTTATAGCAGGGTTATGACATTTTTAAAAATTTTTTATGTTTAAGCGTGTAAGATGTATTCATATTACTTTCAATGTACTTAAGAAATAGACTAATAGTCTTCTTTTAAGTTCTCCCCTACTTTACCAATTACACGGGGAGTAGAACTACAAATTGCAATAAAAAAAGACTAGAATTTCTAGTCTAATTTTGTTTTTCTCCAATTACTACTTTTCTACTTTGTATTTCAGCAATTTTATTAATTACTTCTTGAGCGTTTTCACTTGTTATTTTGTCATAACCAAGTTCTCTTAAAGCTTGTATTTTAACTGTAGTAAGTTGTTGTGTTCTACTTAATACTTCTTCTTTAGTGTTTTCTATTTCTTTAACAAATCTTTCGTGAGAAGCAATTAATTTGCTCTTAGTAGCTCCACCATTATTGTATAAGTTCATTGCAGTAAACACAATACTCTCAAGTATGAACTGCGCTGTTTCGTCAAACTTAAATTCCATTGGATCACTAAATCCAGTAGTTTTAGATAAATATGCTAGTATGTACTTAATTTCTGGGATTGAGTCAATACTTTGAAGTACGTGATATAAATATAAGAATTCATAATAAGTATTCTTATTTTTTTCTTCAGTAAACTTTTCTTTTATTAAATTAATTAAGTCATTAACTAATACTTGTTCTTCTTTACTTAAATCCTTTAAATTAAAATATGACTCATCTGTTGTTTTAACATTTTGATTAAGTCTTGTTTCTACATCTTCTAAGTATTCAGCTGTTACTTTTATTTTGCCAATTGACTCATCACTTCCATCTTCAATGTTAAGTAATTTAAATAATAATAATTTCTTTTCTTTAGGCCATTTATTTAAGTTTTCTAGCTCTAAATAATTATATATCATTTGTCTAGATACTCCTAAATATTTGGCTAATTTTACCTTTGATATTCCTAACTCTTGTAATAATTCGTTTAAATTTTGCATTTTTGTTTTCACTCTCTTTCTACCTTATAAATACATTTTACAACAGTTTACAGTAGTATGTCAAGTGTAAAGTAAAAGAAAATTAAATGTATAACAAATACTAGATGATTCCTCCCCTATTGTTGTGGGGAAAATCAAAAGAAAAGAGTAGTACTTTTTATTACTACCCTACTACAAATACCAAAGTTTGCTTCCGTTTTTTCTAACTTCTTTTATGATGCCGCCACCAATTACTTCACTACCTAAATACACTACACAAGCTTGTCCAGGAGTTACAGCTTTAGCGCTTTCATATTTAACGATTATTTCGTTTTCACTCGTGTATTCTATATTGATTGGAATGTCTTCTCCACGATATCTAAATTTACAAGTTGCAAAGGTTGGTTTTAAATCACTTATATAATTCATATTCTCAATTACCGCTTCATCACTCATTAGATACTTGTTATCATCTCCAAACGCTACATAAAGTATATTTTTTTCTGTATCTTTACCACATACGTAATGGCGTTTTGCATCTCCTGACAAGCCTACATTTCTTCTTTGTCCGATAGTGTAGTTCATTAATCCCTTATGTCTTCCTATTACTTTTCTAGTATCTATATCAACTATATCTCCATCTTTTCCTTTAATATAGTTATTAACGAACTCTTGATAATGTCTTTCACCAATAAAACATATTCCTGTTGAGTCTTTTTTTTCTGCTACAGGAAGTCCTGCATTAAGTGCTATTTCTCTTACTTCAGGTTTTGTTAAACCACCAACTGGGAATAATACATCTTTAAATTCACTAGCTTTTACCTGACTTAAGAAGTATGTTTGGTCTTTATTGTTGTCTACTCCACGTAAGAGTCTACCTTTTTCTATTCTTGCATAATGTCCTGTTGCAATTAAGTCTGCACCAAGTTTCTTTGCTTCTTTTTTAAATAAGTCAAACTTTATATATTTATTACACATAATATCAGGGTTTGGTGTTCTTCCTTTTTTTAGTTCATCTAAGAAGTAAGCAAATACTGTATCCCAATATTCCTTAATAAAATCCACTCTATATAAAGGTATTCCTAAATAGTCACACACACTTTTAGCATCTTTAAAGTCTTGCTCTTGTGGGCATATTCCATCTGTTATCCCTTCTGGGTCATTATTTATATTAGAGTCCCAGTTTTTCATAAATAAACCTATTACTTCATATCCTTCTTTATCAAGTAAATAAGCACTTACTGCTGAGTCTACTCCACCACTCATCCCTACTACTACTTTCATACTTTTTTCACTTCCTAATCAAGTAAATTATACCATATTAAGTACTATTTGTCTATTATTAGATTAACCAAGTAAGAATTAAGATATATTTCTAATAATGAAGAGACTACGCATACAATAAAAGCCATTATAAAAAGAATAATTATCTTTTTGATAAATAGGTTTAAATTAATATTTTCTTTGTTTAAAGTACCTTTAATTAGCTTTAAACTGATGTTAAACATAACACTAGAATATACTATAACTAACAAACACATAATGACGTGGTGTGGAAACAACATAACTAGTGTATAAAGTATTCCTTTTAATTTGTAAGTTAGAAATATACTAGAGACTAAAAATCCTATAAGTAAGCCTTTATAGTAGTTAATAAACAACACAAGTGGGCTAAACAAGTATAGTACACTTGAACAAGTAATTATTACAATGTAGACTAAGTTATATTTTAAGCTATTTAAAAAGCTAGATAATGTTATACTTTTAGCACTAAGTGAAGTGTACTCAAGTATTTCATTCTTGACTATCATTTTATCTAGACTACTTGTTAAAAAGAAGAATATTATTCCAGATATTAAGCCTAATCCTAGTAAAATGGTGGATACAATTATTATTTTTTTATTTATTAATTTTTTCATAGTAAAGTATATTATGGGTCTTTTAATTTTATTCAAAATATTGTATAATATTTAATGAGGTATTTAATTATGAAGAAGAAAACTAAAAAACTAATACTTCGTGTATTAGTTTGGATAGCCACTATTATTATACTACTATTCTTTGTAGGTGGTGGAATTATTACAATATTAGGTAGATAAGTAATCTATCTTTTATTTTTTAAAGTATACTCATTATCAAGATCAATTCTTTTATTAGTATCTAAAATTCCATTTTCAGTTTTTTCATATACATATTGGTTTTTGAGTTCATTACCATATTCAACGGTTTGAACTGCTAATTTTTTACTTATTTCAAATAATCTAATTTTAATATTCAAGTCAGGTATTTCAATACAAGCATAATTAGTTATTTTCCTAACTATAACACAAACTTGAAAATTACCAAAATTAGACATCATTTCAAATTTATAATAATCAGTAAAATTATAATATGTATGTTTAACACTTGAAATTGGTATTTTAAAATATTCATCATCAATACTTAAATTAATGATATCAATTATAAATTTCAAATCATTTAATATATCATTTCCCATAGTTTCCTCCTTTTTTATTTAATTATATAATGATTATAACCAGAGTACATTCTAATACGAATTACATCACCTTTAATAAAGCAGTTTAATTTTTCAGTTTCTTTACCAATATGAATATCTAGATTAAATGTATTATCGTTTATTATTTTTAATAAATCTAAGTCTACTGAGTCTACTCTTAATAAATAATTTACAATCTTTTCAATATATTTATATCCATACATTTAGGGTCAAAATTATTCATATAAGCCTGATTTCTCTAGCTTCTTTTATATTTGTATAAAAAATCAATTACTTTCCATACGCTATTCTTTTTAGCATCTAGTTTAATTAAATGAATAAAGTAAGTTAGCTCTTTTTTTCTTCAACTCTTATATTTATTTTTTCCATTATTGTTTTTCTTTTTTACTTTGTAAGCTTTTTAGTTTTTGTTTCTTCTTTTTCTTTAAGTTTAGGAATAACACAGCGTTCCATTATTCCGTAACAATGGTTTTCTATTATCTCATAATTATCTATAAAATTACTTTTTTTAGTTAAATATGGTTTCATATCTTCCTCATAATGGTCAATACGTGTCGCAACACCATCATTAAATAATGCGTATATGTTTAACTGATAATAATTAAATCCTTTAAAATGTGCTGGATTTAATATTGTAGCATTACCATTTAAAAGAATGAAGTCTTTTAAATAATTACTTGTATATTCTTCTATAAATTTACTATATACATCTGTAATTTTAAAAATCTGAGAAGACATAAATGTTGTGATTTGAACTTTTTTATATACACCTTTTTCTTCTTTAATTATTGCAAATAAAGCCCACTCTTCTACGTATTCAATTTGTTTTCTATAATCAGGATATATGTATAAAACATTACCTAGGTTGTTTAAAATTTCTTTTATATTATTGCTTTTAAACTCATACATTTTTTTCATACATTCAAGAATAGCAAATGATGGAGTGTGTGCTTTACTGGGTCTTCTTTGAATAACATCTCTAGTAGTTTTTGGATAATCTACTGGTTTCATAAACCCTTTTTCATCATTGTTCCATGTTGTAAAACTCATAATACACACCTAATTCCTTTCTTAATTTTTTTGTTTCTTCTAAGCTTGTACTCCAAGACCAAGTATATTTTCTTTCTAAAATATTACACTTCTGTATTTTTATATTTTCAACTAAAGTATTTGCTAAGACAAAAATAGTGCCAACACTAGTAGCAAACAGCAGCAAAAACAAGTACACTTATAATAATACTTATTAATGTAGCAATACCAAATGCACCGCCTGCTAGTATATTTTTTGCTATGATATTTTTAGCTTTTCTTCGCATATCTTTAATTCTTCTTATATTTTCAGCCTGATAATTTATTTTATCTTCTAACCCTTCTATTTTGTTAGATAACAATATAAGACTTTTTACATCTCCTTGATTTAATCCAGTTATTTTAATGCTTTCTCCTTTAAGCCACTTATAATTATAATAACTCTTAAAAATATACTTTATTAGATAAGTTTTTTTACTTTTGTTTCTTTACTTTCTTTAAGTTTTGAAATTTCATAAATATTATTATTTGCTTCATAATATTCTATTATTTCGTAATTGTCTTGAGTAGGTTCTAAACGTGTTCCTTTTTCAAGTTCTTTTTCTTTTATGCGTCTTACATAAGTTGCTGACCCATCTTTAAATAATGCACATATTCCTAT
>OLWA01003673.1_pt1 | contig 11260 bp, 9 predicted proteins | sample 1673251 | NCBI WGS metagenome assembly OLWA01 (sample SAMEA3178937, study PRJEB25190) | human gut metagenome | biome: human gut; feature: human-associated habitat; material: faeces | place: Austria | collected 2013
AATACTTAAAGTGTCTCTTAAACTATAACCAATTGATCTTTGAATATGAACCATTTTAACATTTAAACTATCTCTAATTTTATCATAATCAAAATCATTATTAATTAAATCAATATATTTAAAATTAATACCAAATGCCTTTAAAGAACTAGGATTATCTTTAATTCCAATAACTTCATGTAAAGTATCATATGGTAAACCAGAAATAGATAATAATGTATCACCAGGTCTTAAAATTCCAAAAAATGCAGTTGATAAAGCATGAGTTCCACTAACAAATTGGCATCTAACTAAAGCCGATTCACATCCAAAATAATCAGCAAATACCTTCTCTACTTTATCTCTACCAATATCATTATAACCATAACCAGTTGATGAATTAAAATCTGTTGTTAATACTTTTTCCTTATGAAAAGCATCCAATACTTTTTTAGAATTACTATAAACTATTTTATCTATTTCTTTTAATTCATCTTCTATTTTTTTATTTACAATATCTATGTATTTATCTAACATCTTCACCACTCACTTTAATTATTTGATCTTTTAAATCCTTATTAGTACATATTTTATATATTAACTTAGCTAAATCCTCTTTTTTAATAAATTTAATTTTCTTCTTGTACTCTTCATCCATTAAATTAGTTATATCCGTATCGATCCAATCAGGACAAACACAGTTAACATTGAAATCAGGTAAATATTTAGAGAAGTTATGTGTTAATGAAATAACTCCAGCTTTAGAAGCATCATAGTCTATTGATTCAGGATAATAAGTATTTATAGCATTAGTACTTGAAATATTAACGATACTTCCTTTATCCATTTTATCAATAGCATATTTAGTAACTAAAAAAGTACCTGTTAAATTGGTATGTAATATACGATTAAATTCTAATGCACTTTTATCTTTTAAATCTTTATCATCACTAATAGCAGCATTATTAATTAAATAATCTAAATGATCAATTCTATCAAACATAGCTTTAACTTCATCTTCATTAGATATGTCACATTTAATTACTTCTACATTAACATTAGTAATACTATCAGCAAGTTTATAGGCTTCTTTCTCACTATGATTATAATTAATTATTACATTTACTCCATTAGTAGCAAATACTTTAATAATTTCAGCACCTAATCCCCTACTAGAACCAGTAACTAATACTTTCACATTAACACCTTCATTTCTTTAATAATTCTATCAAACTAAATAAAAAAAAGAAACCATGTTTAATTATTCTAATGGATATAATTATATAATTAGTCCGATTATTAAATATATACCATTAAAAAAATATGTACATCACATACATATTTTATTTTTTATCAGTAGATCCAAATCCGCCTACTCTTTCACCTTCAGCACCATCATCATCTGTTAATAAATATTTTTGAAATATAGCTTGACCAATTACATCACCTTTATGAATAACTAAATCCTCATCCTTAAAATTCCAAAATTGAAAATAGAAATGTCCATCATTATCAATGTTATTATAATAATCATGATCTACCACTCCAATAGAGTTAGGTAAAATAACTCCTTTTTTTGGTCCACTACTTCTATTAACAAGCATTATCCATTCATCTTCCATACAATAAGCTTTTAATCCTGTTGGAATAAGTGTAGGTTTAATTCCAGGTTTATAGGGTGGAATTACAACATCTTCTGCTGCTTCCACATCATATCCTGCAGAATATTTTGTTTTTCTAACTGGAAGATTTATTCCTTTATCTTCCCACCCCTTTGCTATTTCAAATCCTCTTTGTTTCATCTCTACTCCTCTTCATACAACACTACTTTACCACTTTTAAGTGATTTTGTAACATCTATTGCTCTTTGATTAGAAGATCCCATATATTTAAGTCTTGGATCTTTAAGTTCTTCTACGAATCTACCATCAACAATTACATCAACATATTTAATACCTTCTTGTTTACTTAAATAATCTTCAAAATTATATCCACTCCAAGACCATATTGTCTTATTAGGTAATTCTTTCTTAAATTTTTTAACTAACTTAGTAGTTCCTTCTATGTTATTAGGATGCCAAGGCTCACCTCCTAATATAGATAAGCCTTTAATATGATCCATTTTACATAAATTTATTACTTCATCAATTACACTATCATCAAATTCCTTGCCACCATCAAAATCCCAAGTATCTTGATTAAAACAATTTTTACAATGAAAGGCACACCCTTGAAAAAATATTGATACCCTAACTCCTGGTCCATTAGCAATATCCATTTTTCTTATTTTATTATAGCGCATATTTACGCCTCTTTATTATCTAAATGAACTACTCTTTCTTTAATTTCTTGAGTTCTTCCCTTATTCCAAAAATTAGTACCGATATAACCACATGTTCTTCTAGCAACATTTAATTTATCATGATCTCTATTTCCACAATTTGGACAATACCATTCTAATTTTTCATCTAAAAGTATTTCACCATTATATCCACAAGCTTGACAATAATCACTCTTAGTATTTAATTCAGCATACATAATATTATTATAAATATATTTAATAACTTCCATTACTGCATCTAAATTATTAGTTAAATTAGCTGTTTCTACGTAACTAATTGCTCCACCTGGAGATAATTTTTGGAATTCACTTTCAAGTTGTAATTTACTAAATGCATCTATTTCTTCAAATACAGGTACATGATAAGAATTAGTAATATAATTACGATCAGTAATTCCTTTAATAACTCCAAATCTATCTCTTAAACATTTAGCAAATTTATATGTAGTTGATTCAATTGGAGTTCCATAAACAGAATAATCTATATTTTCCTCTGCTTTCCACTCACTACATTTATCTACCATATGTTTCATAACTTCTAAACCAAATTCTTTACCCTTGCCACCATCAGTATGACTCTTACCTGTCATATATTTAACGCATTCATACAAACCAGCATAACCAAGTGATAATGTTGAATAACCACCATGTAATAAATCATGAATTGATTCACCCTTACCTAATCTTGCAAGTGCTCCATATTGCCATAATATAGGTGCAACATCAGAAGTTACTTTAGATAATCTTTTATGTCTAATTTGTAATGCTCTATGGCATAGTTCTAATCTCTCATCAAAGATATCCCAGAAATTATTCATATCCTTATCGCTAGATAAAGCAACATCAACTAAATTAATTGTAACAACACCTTGATTAAATCTACCATAATATTTTGGTTTACCATCTTTATCAACATAAGGAGTTAAGAAAGAACGACATCCCATACATGGATAACATTGTCCATTACCATTTTTATCAATTTTATTTTCTTTCATAATCTTTTCAGAAATATAATCAGGAACCATTCTCTTAGCAGTACATTCTGCAGCTAATTTAGTTAAGTAATAATACTTACTATCTTCTTTAATATTATCTTCTTCAAGAACATATAAAAGTTTAGGGAACGCTGGAGTAATATATACACCTTTTTCATTTTTCATACCAAGAATTCTTTGCTTTAATACTTCTTCAATAATCATAGCAAGTTCTTCTTTATATTCATCTGTTTCACCTAAATACATACAAACACTTAAAAAAGGAGCTTGACCATTTGTTGTAGTCATTGAATTAATTTGATATTGAAAAGTTTGAACACCATCAGTTATTTCTTTAGCTAAATCTTCACTAACAAATTGCTTAATTTGATCTTTATTTAATCCTCTGGCTTTATATTTTCTTTCATATATTTCTTTACTTGCTCTAACAAATGGTGCTAAATGTGTTAAAGTGATTGTACATCCACCATATTGACTAGAACTAACTGCTGTAATAATTTGAGTAGCAATAGTCATAGCTGTTAAAAATCTATGTGGCTTTTCAATCATAACTCCATTAATATTTGTTCCATTTTGTAGCATATCCTCTAAATTAATTAAATCACAATTATGTAAAGCATTTTGTGCAAAATAATCTGCATCATGAAAATGAATAATGCCATCATCATGTGCTTGAACTATATCTTCAGGAAGTAAAAATCTTCTTGTAATATCTGTCGATGTAATACCTGCTAAATAATCTCTTTGAGTAGTAACAATTTTAGCGTTTTTATTAGAGTTTTCAGTGTTCCAATATTCGCTTTCACCATCAATTAATTCTTTAATAGCTAAATCAGTTGTATTACTTCTTCTTACTAATTCTCTTGTATATCTATAAGTAATATATTTCTTAGCAAGTTCATACTTTCCTTGCGCCATTAATTTCATTTCAATTATATCCTGGATATCTTCAACTAAAATTCTTTTTTTACCCAACTTTTCAATATATTTAATTATATTTTTTATTTGAGTAGATGATGCTTGTTCTTCCTCCTCAACTTCATTATTTGCCTTTAAAATCGCATTTTCTACTTTTTCAGGACACCAATCTACCATATGTCCATCACGTTTAATAACTTTCATTTACTCTACCTCTTTCTTACATTAACTAAAAAAAGTATAGCACACTAAATTAAACTATTTTGGTGCAATTGCACCAATTGTTAAAATATGTTAAAATTTTACATAGAGGTGTAAACATGAATGATTTATTTAAAAATATTCCCGAAAAAGTTCAAAATAAAATCCTAGAATTATTAAAATCATTTACTTATTCATTTACTAATAACGTTATTATACCTAAAGATATTTTTTATTCTAAATCTATTTTAATTGTACTAGAAGGTACTATTGAAATTAATAAATTAGACTATAATGACAACGAAACAACCATTGATTTGTTAACTAAAAGTGATATCATAACAACCTTTACTATCCCTTTTTTAGATAATGACTATACACTCTATTTAAAAGAACAAACCAAAATATTAGTACTAGACTTTAACTTCATAATATCAAATGAAGTAAATAATAAATATTACAATCAACTGCTTAAAAATCTTCTTGATATATTAAGTAAAAAAATGATTAATATAAATAATCGTATGGAAATAATGTCAAATAAAACTATTAGAAACAAACTCTTAACTTTTTTTAAACAACAATCTAAAAAATATAACAGTAACATAATATATTTACCATTTAACTTTACTTCTCTTTCTAACTATTTATGCGTTGATCGTTCAGCTATGAATCGAGAATTAAAACATTTAAAAGATGAAAATTTAATTGAAATAAAAGGTAGAAGAATCAAACTAAATTATTATCTATACTAAAAATTAAGATGGGCACTAACGCTCATCTTATTTTCTTTCAAAATAACAATTTATTTCTTTTCTACTACTTTCTAAATAACTTATTGCTGTCTTTAATGTATGAGTTCCTTTATTATTTTGTTTTGCACAAATATTATTACGATTAATATCATCAGCAACAGCCATTGAAATTGTAACAGGATCAGCAAGTTCTGAAGTAAATCCATTAACATTATCCGCATCTTGATAATGATTATATACTTTATATTCTACTGTACCAGGTTTAAATGTTATTTTATTATTTAATGTTGTTTTAAATGTTCCATTAGAATTTATAATACACTCATTATTTGAATTACATGTAACAGGTTCTACTCCCGGTACATTAACATAACCACTTATAGTAAGTACTATTTCTTGTCCATATCTATATGTATGAGTTCCTGGACTTGATAAATTAATTGTTGTAGTAGCAACATCTTTACTTGTATTTGGAGTTAATGTTAATGCAAAATTACTTAAACTAGATTTTGTCTTAATATTATTAAGATCTTTCGAATCAAATGTTACCGATACACTTTCATTTCTATCATAATAACAATTTATCTCTTTTTTACTCCTATCCAAATAACTTATAGTTTTATTATATGTAAATCCATCTTTTGATTGATTACATTCATTATTATAGTTTTTATCATCACCAACTGATAGTACAATTCCAATGGTTTTAACAAAATCCGCAGTATATCCATTGATATCATCAGCATCTTGATAATGATGATAAACTTTATATTCTATTTCAGTAGGTTTAGACTTAACATAGACTTTTAAATTATTGTTTGTTGGTACTGTAACTCTTGTTACGCCATCTTTACCAATTGTACAAAGATTACTATCACTACACATAACATTATCAAGTTGAAAATCAGTTGCAAAATCACTTTTATTAATTATTATTTCTTGTCCATGTCTATATTTAATAGCAGTACTATTATTTGTTAAAGAAGTTAAACCAAGTACTATACTAGAAGCAGGAACTATATTAATTTGAGAAACATGTGAATCAAAAGCACTAGCATTACCTTTTACAAAAGTTACTGTATATGTATTTCTATCAAAATAACAGTCAATTTCTTTTTTACTACTATCTAAATAACTTAAAGAACTATTATAGGTATAAGTACTATTTTTATTACTTTGTTTTCCACAAACATTTGCATAATTAGTACTATCAGTATTTGTCATTGAAACATTTTCACTTGTTCCAACTTCAGTACTATAACCATTAATATCATCAGCATCTTGATAATGATTATATACTTTATATTCTACTGTACCAGGTTTAAATGTTATTTTATTATTTAATGTTGTTTTAAATGTTCCATTAGAATTTATAATACACTCATTATTTGAATTACATGTAACAGGTTCTACTCCCGGTACATTAACATAACCACTTATAGTAAGTACTATTTCTTGTCCATATCTATATGTATGTGATCTAGAAGTTGAACTAGATAAATCAATTATTGAAGCAGACACATCCTTACTATTGTTTGGAGTTAATGTTAATGCAAAATTACTTAAACTAGATTTAGTTTTAATATTGTTAAGAGTTGCATCAAATTCAACTAAAACACTTTCACTTCTATCATAGTAGCAATTAATTTCATGATTACTACTATTATAAAAACTAATTGTACTAACATATTTATATATTCCAACTGTCGCATCACAATATGTTGCCAAAAGATTACTTTCAGTAAAACTATCGTTAACAGGCTCATCATTACTAATTAATACACTACTATAACCATTAATATCATCAGCATCTTGATAATGATGATAAATCATATATTTAGGCGGTATTATTTTAGATTGTAGAATAATTGATACTTTATCTGCATAAGAAACAAGAGTAATAGTTCCATCATCATTTAAAGTACATTCTCCACTTTTACAAACTATCGAACCATATTCATAACCATTTTTATAATTAACTTTTAAAGTAATCTTTTGTCCATACTTATAATAATCATTAATTGTAAATGTCGTACCACTCATAGTTTTAGATCCAGGATCAACCAGTACACTAACTATATTATCACTTAAATTAAATGACAGATCTGTTCTTTTAAGTTTATAATAACATCCTTTTGTATTCTCATTATATCCAGTTTCTTTATTAAAAACATAATTTTCTTTAATATGATTATTACAATATTCTTTAGCTTCATCTACAGTCGCAAACAACTGGTTATTACTTGTATCAGTATCATATTTATTATCTTCATCTGGATTCTCATAATACATACCAACATTTAGCATATCTTTAGAGTTTATTGTTAACACAATATCTTCTTTGTTTTTAAATGTAACTTTTATTGTACTATCATCCGGATTATATTCACAACTTGTAGCATTAGAAGTATTACACGAAATAGAATCATATAAATAATTTCCTTCAATTCTAAAATTAATAATTACACTTTCATTTAGTTTATATTTTTTATTAGTATATTTATCAATATTATCAATGACAATACCATTACCATTTATTATAGATAAGCTATATCTAATTCCTTTTTTATAGATACAATTAACTGTATTTTCATCTTTTATATCATAACTCACATAACTGTAATCTTCTATTCCTTCAAAGCTTAAACTTTTACAATAATTTCCTATTTCATTAATAGCTTTTTCAACTGAATTTTGACCGGAATCTAATTCATGTTCACTACCATCTTCTTCAATAGTTATTATTTTAAAATCATATGATTTTTTTTCAAAAAAAGATTTATCATTATCTTCTTCTTTAATTCCAGTACTTTTTCCACAAATTGTATCATAATTTTCATCACTAACAGTTTCATTTTCTTTTTTAATCTGAATCTCTGAACTAAACTTATCATTGTTTGAATCATAAATAATTTTAACTTTATAATCATTTAATAATTTGTTATTAACTGGATTAATGATGGTTTTATCTTTATCTTTATCGTAATCAATAATACCTTGGTCTGCAATTGTTTTAATGCTTGTATAGCAAATACCACTTACAGGTTCTCCATCACACAAACCACCTTTAGAAAACAAACTTCTATTATTTGTTAAATATAAATTTAAACTTTCCTCTATTAAACTTAACTTATTTTTACATAATTTAATTTTAGAATTATTATTAACTCGTTGAACTTGTGAAATAGTTAGTATTAAAACTATACTTAATAAAGCAATTACCACTAATAATTCAACAAAAGTAAAACCTTTATTATTTTTCACAAATTCACCTTCTTTATTTTATATTATATATTATTAATTTGGTTTAGCCACTTCATCTAAATATTTAAATGGATGATCGTTGGTATAGTAACTATCATTAAACGTAACTTTACGAACTTCAACTTTAGAAGAACCATTTTCATATACAGACTTTAAATAATAAAGTGCATTATTATCAGTATCAGTACACATATTATTAGTAAATGTTGTACAAGTACCATATGTTCCAGACGGTGCAGTCAAAGTTTCATTACTATTTGTAGGCACAGCAAATATCATATCTCCAGTTGTAGCATCAAACACCTTTGTGTATGGATAATAAGTATTCTTAACATCAATACCTTTACCATTACACACAATGTCATAACTATCATATTTACAAACAGTATAATTAGATAATGATATTACCAAAAATTTAGAATTCAAGACTTTAGTAAATAAATTTTTAGGTTTAGTTGGTTTAAAACTATAAAGGTATTCATCCGAATAAGCTTCATAAGAATAAAACATCCAACTCGATTTTAATTTAATAGAATCTTCAACATAAATAGTTAAATAGAAATTACTTTTTGTGCAAACCCTATTATAAGTACTACCAATTAAACACGTTTCCATTTTAATTGGTCCATTATAATAATAATTTAAAGTATAACTATTACTATTATCATCAGTAACAGTACTAGTCATATAAGAAGTTAAATTAGCAAGTTCCTTTAAATCAGTCTTGTTCTCATTAGTTTTCTTATCATCATTTCTATTTTTAATATATTTATATCCCCAAATACCTAATCCTAGTAATAACACTATACCACTAACAATTAAAACATATTTTAAAGCTTTCTTATTCATATATATCTAACCTACCTTACTACCATAACTATATCATTATTTAGCTATAAAAGTAAATAATCACTATATAATTTTTTAAACATAAAATAACTTAGGAGGAATAAAAGTGAAAAAAATATATTATATAATAATTGGTTTAATGATTGTAATAGGATCAATATTTATGTTTATTAAAACAAATAATAAGAATACTAATTTAACTACTATTAAAGTTGCCGAAGTAACCCATTCTGCATTCTATACTCCATTTTATATTGCAATAAAAAATAACTATTTTAAAGATAATAATATTGATATTGATTTAATATTAACAAGTGGTGCTAATAATGTTATAGCAGCTGTCTTATCAAAGGATGTAGATATCGGTTTATGTGGACCTGAAGCAACAATTTATGTTTATAATGAAGGTGAAAAAGATTATATAAAAACATTTGCTGGTTTAACTAAAAGAGATGGCCAATTTATTGTATCAAGAACAAAAATAGATAATTTTAAATTAGAAGATTTAATTGGAAAAGAAGTGTTAGGAGGTCGTCCCGGTGGAATGCCTATTATTAATTTCTATAATGCTTTAAAAAATGAAAATATTAAAGGAGTAAACACTAACGATACTGTTGATTTTGCTAATCTAACTAGTGCATTTTTATCAGGAACCGGTGATTTTGTTAATCTATTTGAACCTAACGCAACTAAAATAGAAAAAATGAACAAAGGATATGTTGTTGCATCAGTTGGTATGTATGCTGGTGAAGTTCCATATACTGCCTTCAATGCTAGAACAAGCTATATTGAAAATAACAAAGAATTAATAAATAATTTTAAAGAAGCTATTAACAAAGGACTAAAATTTGTTAAAAATAATGATTCTAAGGATATAGCTAAAATAATTATTGATTTATTTCCAAATACATCTATAGAAGATTTAACAACTATAATAGAAAGATATAAAAATTCTGATTCATGGTTAGAAAACACATTTATAAGTGAAGAAATGTTTAAAAATTTAGAAGATATGATGATTGATTCTAAACTATTAACTGAGTATGTTCCCTATAAAGATTTAATTATAAATGAATAAATTATTAGAACTTAAAAATATTTCTAAAACTTTTAATACTTTAAATGGAGAAATACATGCAATTGAGGATATTTCTTTTGATGTTTATAAAGGAGAATTTATAGGAATAGTAGGTTCTAGTGGCTGTGGTAAATCTACTCTTCTAAATATAATTGATGAATTAGATAAAAATTATAATGGAACTATAATTAAAGATAATCTTAAAATGTCTTATATGCTTCAATCTGATGCCTTACTTCCTTGGTTAAGTGTTTTAGATAATGCTTGTTTAGGTTTAAAATTAGAAAAAAATTTAACCAAAGATAATATCGAGTATGTTAAAGAATTAATAAAAAAATTTGGTTTAGAATCTTTTATGAATCAAAAACCAAATAATTTATCTGGAGGCATGAAGCAACGAGTTGCACTAATTAGGACACTTGCAACTAAACCAGATTTAATCCTTTTAGATGAGCCATTATCAGCCTTAGATTATGTAACAAGATTAACCATAACAGACGAAATTTATTCTATTTTAAAAGAAATGAATGTAACAGTAATATTGATAAGTCACGATATTGCTGAATGCGTATCATTTTGTAATCGTATTGTTGTCTTATCTAAAAGACCAGCCATAATTAAAAATATTTATAATATTAATTTAGAAAAAAATCTCATTCCATCCCTAAATAGAAAAGATAAAAATTTCTATATATATTATGATTTAATATGGGGTGATTTAGATAAATGAGTATTAATCAAATTAAATATTTAAAAAAAAGCAAAAGAAGAAGGATATTTTATAAAATGCGTATTTGTATTAACTGTTGATCCACAAATTAATATTGCCAGAATAGAATCGCGAGTAGCATCAGGCGGACACGATGTTGATAGTAGAAAA
>OLWA01003675.1_pt1 | contig 11257 bp, 11 predicted proteins | sample 1673251 | NCBI WGS metagenome assembly OLWA01 (sample SAMEA3178937, study PRJEB25190) | human gut metagenome | biome: human gut; feature: human-associated habitat; material: faeces | place: Austria | collected 2013
TTCGCTTGCGACGCGGACATAGCCTTCCGCCGACGAACTGCAGGTCGGTGATCGCGGCAAGACCCTTTCGCGCCTCTCGCCGATGGGCAAGGTCGAGATCGGCGGACGTATCTACGAAGCCAAATCGACGGGCGCCTATGTCGATCCGCAGCGCGAAGTCGAAGTCGTGGGATTCGAGAATTTCAGCGTCATCGTGAAAATTGTAGAATAAAAACACCGAACTTATGGATTTTCAGGTAGGAATGATCGTTCTGATCGTCTTTGTGAGTCTCTTTGCCATTTGGCTCATTTTCTATTTCATACCCGTCGGGCTGTGGTTTTCGGCGCTGGTGTCGGGCGTGCGGATCAGTCTGCTGCAGCTGGTGCTGATGCGGTGGCGCAAGGTTCCGCCTTCGATCATCGTTTCGTCGATGATCGAGAGTACGAAGGCCGGTCTTGCACTTAACCCCAACGAGTTGGAGGCTCACTACCTGGCCGGAGGCAACGTCACGAACGTCGTTCACGCACTGGTCTCGGCCCAGAAAGCCAACATCATGCTCGACTTCAAGATGGCTACGGCCATCGATCTGGCGGGCCGCGACGTCTTCGAGGCGGTCCAGATGTCGGTCAACCCGAAGGTCATCAACACGCCGCCGGTAGCCGCCGTGGCCAAGGACGGTATCCAGCTCATCGCCAAGGCCCGCGTAACGGTGCGTGCGAATATCAAGCAGCTGGTGGGCGGAGCCGGTGAGGAGACCGTTCTGGCGCGTGTGGGTGAAGGCATTGTCTCGTCGATCGGTTCGGCCGCCACGCACAAGATCGTCCTCGAAAATCCGGATTCGATCTCGCGGGTGGTCCTCGAAAAGGGACTTGATGCCGGAACGGCCTTCGAGATTCTGTCGATCGACATTGCCGATATCGACGTGGGCAAGAATATCGGTGCCCAGCTTCAGATGGACCAGGCCCAGGCCGACAAGAACATCGCACAGGCCAAAGCCGAGGAGCGGCGTGCCATGGCCGTGGCTCTGGAGCAGGAGAATCGGGCCAAGGCGCAGGATGCGCGTGCGAAGGTGATTCTGGCCGAGGCCGAGGTGCCGCTGGCCATGGCCGAGGCGTTCCGCAACGGCAATCTCGGAATCATGGATTACTACCGGATGAAGAACATCATGGCCGACACGCAGATGCGCGAGACCATTGCCAAGCCCGAGAAGAAATAATCGAAGAGATTTCGGGGCAGATAACGTACGGGGACATCCTTCATGGATGCCCCCGTTTTTTTGCATTCGGCGCAAGTCCGGAAGACCCGGACCTCTCCCCTGCGTTCACTCCGGATCACCCCTTTTCCGGAATGGCAAAGGCCTCATTCGGGGCGAAGGAATCCTCCTGTGCAGAGGGCCTGGCCTCCTCTTCGGACATGCTGTCAAGATGATCCTGCCACCGGATGGAGGCGTGCGAGCCGTCGCAGTAGGGCTTGTTGGCCGACTGCCCGCAGCGACAGAGTACCATGCGGTTGCGGATTTCGTAGGTTTGTCCGGTTTCACGACGCAGCGGGATGCCTCCGCGAACCCATAACCCACCGCTGCTTCCGATGGTCGGATCTTCGATCAACCCCAGACTTGGTTCGAAACGGAATTCGTAGGGGCGTCCCGAATCGCGGTCCCAGGCCATCAGCCGTCCGCCGGGACACATCGATGCTTCGCGGATGGCCAGACGGCGCGATGTCGGGTCGGCGGATCGTGCGGTGAGGCTCCACGCATCGCCCGCTGCATGGCAGAACCGGGCAAAAACGCAGTATTGCGGATTGTCGCTCAGGGCGAGAGTCTGTCCGCGTGTTTCGTTCGAATGTTCGAGCAGCGGTTCGTCCGGTGCCGTGAGGGTCGGATCCCATTGTGCTTTCAGATGGCTTCCGTCGCAATAGGGCTTGCGTTTCGAGGCTCCGCAGCGACACAGCGCCGTAGGTTCGGATTCGGTCGGGAAGCGACGTCCGGCCTGAAAATACCAGCTTTCATACTCGGTGTTGAGCATGATGAACTGTGTGGCCAGCGGCGGTTGTCCGTAAACAAGATAGGGACCCTTTTCGCTGACCGTAATCGAGTATCGTTCGTCGGCCTGACGACTGCCCGTTTCAATTTTCCGTGTCGACATACTATATGCGGTTAAGATTCGTTAATGGGTTGATGGCAATAATTGTTCCCGGATGCAAAATTCGCGGCTCCCGTATAGGAATTGTCCCGGTTTTTGGTATCTTTGCAACGGTTTTTGGAATTGAAATTCAGTAAATACACGATGAACAGAAAAAGATTCGCTGGGTGGTGCTGGGCTTTGGCCGCCGCCCTCTTCATTTCGTGCGGCGACGATGACGTGACCGGATCGCTTTCGTACGATTCGCCCGCCATCTTCTTCGCCGAGGGCGAAACGGCGCCGGTGACGGTCCACTTCACGGCCTCGAACCTCAATAGCTTCACCGTATCGAGCAAACCTACCGGTTGGGACGATATCGTGCTCAATGCCGCATCGCAGACGGTGACGGTGACGCCTCCCACGTCGTTCGACAATGGCGAAGCAAAGACCGGCTCGGTGGTTTTGAGCGGTACGGGAGGCGGAGGAGCCACGGGTTCCGCCTCGCTTTTCGTCGGTGTGGTCGGCCGGGCGGATCTCTCCGCGCAGCGAGCCAACAGCTATATCATCAACAAGAAGGAGACCAACTACCTGATCGATGTCGAACATCGCAGCGACAATACCTCCCTGGCAACGGCCTCGGTGGGTGTGATCTGGCAGAGCCGAACGAACCTGATCCAGTATCTGACGCTCGAGAACGGCAAGGCTTCGTTCTATGTGGGAGCCGAAACCGACGGCGAGGATCCGATCAAGTCGGGCAATGCCGTGATCGGAGCCTACGACGCTGCGGGGGCCCTGCTGTGGAGCTGGCACGTGTGGGCGGCGGATTATGATCCGTCGCAGGCGGCCGGTCAGTGCACGTTCAACGGTTATACGATGATGGACCGCAACCTCGGAGCTTTGGCTTCGAGCAATGAATCGATCGACAAACTGCTTGCCTCCTATGGACTCTACTATCAGTGGGGACGCAAGGATCCTTTCATCGGCCCGACGACCTACAGCTTTGCGAGCGGGTCGGTAGCAACGATCTACAACGGTAATAATTCGAGCGTGACGGTGACACCGGTGGCATCGAGCACTTCAAACGGGACGCAGGACTATGCGCGGCTCAATCCGCAGATCTTCATCTCGGGTGTGTCGGATTCGGATTACGACTGGCTGTGGAGCCACGATGCAACGCTGTGGACTGCACCCGGAAGCGCCAAGAGCCTTTACGATCCCTGTCCGGAAGGCTGGCGCGTGGCTCCGGCGGCTGCTTTTGAGGGGCTGACTCCCACGGCCGAGAGCCTTGCATGGGCCAATACGAAATACAGCGTGACCCTCGGCAAGGAGGGCGTCACGTCGCTCTTCATGGGAACCGGTCGCCGCACCTATCACGACGGAAAATTCCAGAATCTCTACTTCAGCGATGCCCAACCGATGAGTACGCGGGCCGATGAGGCTCAGCCGTGGATCGGACTTTATTGGACGTCCAATGCTGCGGGTGAAAATCTCTCGACGGCTCTCTACTTCCATTATGGAAATACTGAAGCCGTGCAGACCGCCTATTCGTTGCGGCGGGCCAACGGACTGCCGGTCCGTTGTGTGAAGGCCGAATAGTCCCGCCGCCGGAGGGCCGTAGGTCGGTCTTCGGCCGGTTGGATCCGTATCGGGAGGACCGGGGCGGCTCTGTGTCTGGATGATTGGGCGGAGACGGAAGGACCGGGACGGCTCTGTGTCTGGATGATTGGGCGGAGTCGGGAGGTCGGGATATCCGGTTCTGACGCCGGAGAAAACAATGTGGCTCTCTGTAAGCATCAAACGGACGAATTGCCATACGTGGATCTGGTTTTCGGTATGACACTTGCAGGATTCGGAGAAAATCTTCGAACATGCAAATTCATACAGGAAAAGGGACCATCCCGGTGATAGTTCTGCTGGCTATCTGGTCCGTGTCGGCCATTGCGTCGTTGCCCGGGCTGGCCATCTCGCCGATTCTGGGCGATTTGAACAAGGTGTTTCCCAAGGTGACGGATCTCGAGATCCAGATGCTCACCTCGCTGCCGTCGCTGCTGATTATCCCCTTCGTGCTGCTCTCGGGCAAGCTCTCCGAGGGACGGGACCAGTCGAGAATCCTGGCCGTCGGGCTGTCGATCTTCTTTTTAAGCGGTGTGGCGTGTCTCTTTCTGCGCAGCATCGTCGGACTGATCGTCGCCAGCTGTATCCTCGGCATCGGGGCCGGCATGGTCATTCCTCTCTCGACGGGGCTCGTTGTCGAGTACTTCACGGGCGACTGGCGGGTTCGTCAGTTGGGTTACAGCTCGGCGATCAACAATCTGACGCTTGTGCTGGCCACCATTCTGACGGGCTATCTGGCCGACGTCGACTGGCACCTCCCCTTTCTGGTCTACACGCTTCCGGGCGTGGCGCTTGTGCTGTCGTTCTTTCTGCGGCGACGGCGCCCGGCGCCCGAGCCCGCTCAGAGCATTCAGCTGCGACATCGGCGTATCGATACGCACAAACTCGTCGGGCTGATGCTTTTCTACTTCTTTGTCACCTATGCCGTGCTGGCCATCGTCTACTACGCGTCGTTTCTCGTCGACGACTATCACATTCGCAGCTCCTTCTCCGGGGTGTTGATCGCGCTCTTCTTCCTGGCCATCATGCTTCCGGGGCTCTACATCGACCGCGTCATCCGATGGCTCAAGTCGTGGGTCAACTTCGTGTCGCTGCTCTCGGTGGCAGCGGGGCTGCTCTGCATCGGGATCTTCCGCAGCGAGGCGATGCTCGTCGTCGGAGCGCTGCTGACCGGTTACGGCTACGGCATCATGCAGCCGGTGATCTACGACAAGGCCGCGACGATTGCTCCGCCGCAGTCGGCCACACTGGCTTTGTCGTGCGTCATGGCGATGAACTATCTGGCGGTGATGGTTTGCCCGTTTGTGGTGGATCTCTTCCGGGAGCTCTTCCACAGCCATGGTGAGCATTTTCCCTTCCTGTTCAATGCCGCGCTGGTGCTCGTCGCGGCCGTCATCACCTGGCGCTGGCGCCGAAACTTCACCCTCGGTCTCGACGAAGCCTATTACAAGGAGTAAGCCGGTTTTACGGGGCCCTTCTACCCTGCTCCGCCTTCGCGCGAAAAAGGCAGGACGAAGCAAGACGAGCTTCGTCCTGCCTTTTTTCGATCGGGAGCCGATGCGTTCGGGGACGGTTGCCGTAAATCCTGGGCGAAAATCTCATGCGGCGTTTTCCGTCCCGCTTTCCGGCGTCAGTCGCGGTCGAGGAAGAAGATCGGAATATTGGCCAGAAAGACATCTTTGCCCGAGAGCTGCGGCCGTTTTTCGATCAGTTCGCTCAGCAGGATGTCGCCGATGACGTAATTGCTCTCCTCGCTGATGAACTGTTCGTGGATCTTCGTGAAGCGGAGGATCTGCCGCACGTCGGTTTCGCGGTAACGGGCGTAGATCTTCAGCTGGATGTCGGTCGTGTAGTCGGGTTTTTCGATGTAGTTCATCTTCTTGTACTCGTAGCGGTAGTTGTTCAGCCGGGCCATGATGTCGCTCAGGATCGACGAGGCTGTCGGGAGACTTCCGGCCCCCTTTCCGAACATGAACTGCCGGTCGTAGCATTCGCCGCGGATCACCACGCCGTTGTACTCGTCGTCGACGCTGTAGATGTACTTCGAGGGGGTGACGAACTCCGGCATGACGAACATCGTGAAATGTTCGTCGCTCACCTTGACGACCTGCGCCACCAGCTTGATCTTCACGTTTTTCTCACGGGCGTACTGAATGTCCGAATCGTGGATCGTCGAGATGCCGTAGGTGAAGATCCGCTCCGGAGCGACGTACGTGCCCAGGGCGTGGACCGTGATGATGACCAGTTTGAAGAGCGAATCATAGCCTTCGATGTCGAACGAGGGGTCGCTTTCGGCGAAACCGAGCGCCTGGGCCTGGGCCAGCGCATTGGCATAGGAGTCCCGGTGGTCGAAGACGCGCGAGAGGATGTAGTTCGACGAGCCATTCAGAATGCCCTTGACCTCCAGCAGCAGGTCGTTGTCGTAGTACTCTTCGAGGTTGCGGATCACGGGGATCGAGCCGCACGACGAAGCGTCGTAGAGCAGCGCCACGTTGCGGGTTTTCTGAATCTCGATCAGCTCGGGAAGGTGTTTGGCGAGCATCGTCTTGCTGCCCGACACGACCGGGATGCCGCGCAGCATGGCCCGTTTGACGATGTTGTAGGCGGCATCGGCATCGTCGATGACCTCCACCACGAGGTTGATGTTCTGGTTGTCGAGGATGTCGTCGACCGAGGTGGTGAACAGCGAAGGGTCGACTTCGATCTTGCGCGGCTTTTTGGGGTCGCGGACGCAGATTTTCACGATTTCGGCGTGGGCGTTCTTCGATTTGCGCACCACTTCGTAGATGCCCTGTCCGACGACGCCGAATCCGAACAGTCCGATTTTGATTTTGGTCATGGGGTATCCGGTTTTTAATTGTTCATAAAAGGCAGCAGTATGTCGTTCAACTGCTCGTGTTCGACGAGGAATCCGTCGTGGCCGAACGGCGAGTCGATTTCGTGGTACGCGCTGCCGGGGATCATGGCGTGCAGGCTGCGCATCTCGGCGGGCGTGAAGATGATGTCGGTCGTGATGCCGACCACCAGCGTCCGGGCCGTGATGCTGCGGAGCGCCTGCTCCAGTCCGCCCCGCCCGCGGCCCGCGTCGTGCGTGTCGAAGGCGTCGAGGATCGCGTAATAGGAGTAGGCGTTGTAACGGCGGCGGAGTTTTTCGCCCTGGTATTGCTGGTAGGTGCACGCCCGGTGCACGGCGGGGAGCTCCTCGCGGTCCTGCTGGGTGAGGTTGTAGCCTTCGGGACCGCGGTAGCTCAGCAGGCCGATGGCCCGGGCCGCCGCCAGTCCTTTCATCCCAGCGTCGTCGCGCGGCTGGCCGAAAGTCGTGTCGGCCTCGATGGCCATGCGCTGCGTCTCGTTGATGGCGATGTTCCAGGGCGAGGCCTTGGCGTCGGTGGCGATCAGCGCCAGCCGTTCGATCCGCGCGGGCTCCTCCACGGCCCACTCCACGGCCTGAAATCCCCCGACCGAACTTCCGACCAGCAGTGCGATCCGCCCGATTCCGAGGGCATCGGCCAGCAGGCGGTGGGCCCGCACCATGTCGCGGATCGTGAATGCCGGGAAGCTTCCGTACCAGGGACGCCCCGTGGCGGGGTTCACGTGCAGCGGACCGGTGGTTCCGTAGTGCGATCCGAGGATGTTGGCGCAGATCACGAAGTAGCGCTCCGGATCGAGAAACCGTCCCCGTTCCACCGTGTGGGGCCACCAGTCGGCGACCTCCGAATTGGCCGTCAGCGCATGGCAGACCCACGCCACGTTGTCGCGAGCGGCATTCAGCCGGCCGTAGGTATGGTAGGCGATGCGCAGTTCGGGGAGCAGCACGCCCGATTCGAGTTCGAAAGGCTCCGGGGCCTGGTAGATCAACGGTTCCATGATGCGGTAGGCGGTGAGTTATTCGACGTGGGTGAAGGCCTGTTCGAAATCCTCGATCAGGTCCTCGACATTCTCCAGACCGACCGAGATGCGCAGCATGGTCGGTGTGACGCCTGCGGCGGCCAGATCGGCCTCGCTCAACTGCTTGTGGGTGGTCGAGGCGGGATGGGTCACCACCGTGATCGAGTCGCCGATCATCGTCATGTTGGCCGCCAGATGCAGCGACTCGACGAACCGTACGGTACTTTCCAACGTACCCTTGAGTTCGATGGTGAAGACGGCCGACGAACCGAAACGATAGTATTTGCGGGCGTTGTCATGGCTCGGGTGGGTATCGAATCCGACGTAGCTGACGCTTTGGACCTTCGGATGGAGGCGGCAGAATTCGGCCAGCCGGCGTGTCGACTCCACCTCCTGACGCACGCGCAGCGAGAGGGTCTCCAGCCCGATCAGCATCAGGTACGAATCGAACGGCGAGGGGCAGCAGCCCATGTCGCGCAGGCCGTCGACGCGACACTTGACGATGAAGGCCGCCGCGCCGAACGCCTCGTGGAGATTCAGTCCGTGATAGCCCTCCGAGGGGCCGTCGATCTGGGGGAATTTGCCGTTGGCCCAGTTGTAGTTTCCGCCGTCGACGATCACGCCGCCCATCGACGTGCCGTGGCCGTTGATCCACTTTGTGGCCGAATCGACGACGATGTTGGCCCCCCACTCGAAGGGGTTGCACAGATAGCCCGCCGCGCCGAACGTGTTGTCGACCACCAGCGGGACGTCGCGCCGCCGGGCCAGTTCGCCCAGCGCTTCCAGATCTGCGACGGCGCACGTCGGATTTCCCATGCTCTCGACGTAGAGGGCCTTCGTGTGCTCGTCGATCAACGCTTCGAACGATCCAGGCTCTTCACTCGGGGCGATGCGGCAGTTGATGCCCAGTTTGCGCAGTGTGATGCGGAACTGGTTGTAGGTTCCGCCGTAGAGGAACGGCGAGGTGACGATGTTGTCGCCCTCCTGGGCCAGCGAAAGCACCGTGACCAGAATGGCCGACATGCCCGACGAGACAGCCAGGGCGCCGACGGCACCGTACAGGGCGGCGATCCGCTCTTCGAAGGCGGCCGTCGTGGGGTTCTGCAGCCGTGTGTAGATGTTTCCGGCCTCGCTCAGTTCGAAGAGCCGGGCGGCGTGGTCGCAGCTCCGGAAACGATAGGCCGCCGTGGGCCAGATGGCAATGCCGCGCGAACCGGTCGGTTCGTCGGGGTTGAGTCCGGCATGGATCTGCCGGGTCTCGAATCGGTACTTTCGGGTATCCATTTTACACGTTGTATGAATGTCACAAAAAAATCCGACTTTTTTCAAAGCCGGATTGTGTCGTTTCAGCACACGAAAAAACTACACCCGGCGAACTCGGCTGCACATGACCATGACCATCATCATCGACATTCCGCGGGTGATTCCGTCGGTATATCCGAGATATGTGTGTCGGGCAGCCATCGTATCGGTCTGAGGTTTTCGTGTTGTTCAAGTGCAAATATAGAAAAAGATTTTAATAAATGCAATATTGCAAAAGAAAAGCTCCGCATTTTCGATGCGGAGCTTTTCGCAATGACGATTTTGGAGGAAGGGATTACTCCTCGGTTGAAGTCCGAGTTACACCTTGTCGGTCGATTTGCTCGATACCCTGGCGGGTGGCGGCGCCGCGCAGAATCGTGCGACCGAAAAGGCTCAACTCTTCGCGCGAGGTCCCGTTCAGCCTCAGATCGAGCAGCGTCCCCATCAGCTGTTCGGCAAAGGCCGAGGCGTCGATTTCCGGCAGGAGCAGTTTTTGATTGCGACAGGTGTCGAGCTGGAGGCTCAACTCCTTGTGCCAGAATTCGCGGTGTTCGTCGTAATGTTCGGCGAAAGCCACCTTGCGGCGCAGATCCGACAGAAAGCTGTGATCCACCTTGTAGAGATTCTCGATGTATTCGTTCATCAGTCGGACGGCCTTTTTCAGGGGATTTCCGCTCCGGCGTTTGCGGCAGGCGACGATACGTTGCTGCTGCTCGTCGCGCATGGCATCGAGACAGGCGCCGATCAGATCGTTCTTGTCGGCGAACATTTCGTAGAGGGTGCGTTTCGAGATACCGAGCGTCTGCGCGATCTCATCGACCCGCACGGCACGGATGCCGTTGCGGGAGATGAACTCCTGCGTCGTGCGGATGATCTCTTCCTTGGTCGCTCCCCGTTTCATCACTTCTCCTCCCCGGTTGCAAGGTCACGTCCGCCGCCGAGAGCCTGATAGAGGTTCACGACGCCCTGAATTTCGTCAAACTGGTCGGAGATCTGCGACAATTGGGCCGAGAGCAGCGACTGTTGGGCGGTCAATACCTCGAGGTAGGTCGTCGTATCGTGCTGCATGAGCAGTTCGGTCGATTCGACGGCACGCTCGAGCGCCTTGATCTGACCGATCCGCAGATCGGTCTTGGCGCGTGCCGACTGACACTGCACCAGGGCGTTGTTGACTTCGGCGCCGGCGTTGAGCAGAGCCTGCTGGAATGCCAGGCGTGACTCCTCCTGCTGAGCCTTGGCGATCTTCACCTGGGCGCGGTTGGCGTTGGCGTTGAAGATCGGCTGCAGCAGCGACGCGGCGGCCGTCCAGATCAGCTTGCCCGGATCGACGATGATGCCGTTGTTGTTCGTCCAGCCGAGCGTACCGCTCAGCGTGATCGACGGATAGAGGGCCGATCGAGCGCTGGCCGTTGCATAGTAGGACTGCATGAGCGAGTATTCGGCCTGACGGATGTCGGGACGGTTCGAGAGCATCTGCAGGGGCACACCCACGGCCAGTGTCTGAGGCATGTGCTGAGCCTCCAGCACGCCGCGTTTGATCGGGTGCGGAGCCTCGCCCAGCAGCGAGCAGAGGCTGTTTTCGGTCTGCGTGCGCTGATAGGCCAGATCGTGCAGCGAGGCTTCGATCGAGAGCGTGTTGGCTTCGTACTGGGCCACGCCGGCTTCGTTGGTCAGACCGGCATCCTTCATGGCGCGCATCATTTCGACGCTCTGACGCCATTTGGCGGCCGTCTCCTCGGTCACGTTGTACTGGCTGTCGAGCATCAGCAGCGTGTAGTAGAGGTTGGCGACGCTGGCGATGAGCTGCGTCTTGACGGCCTGTTCATACTCCTTGCTTTGCAGGTAGAGGGCCTTGGCCTTGCGTTTGGCGTTGGTCAGACCGTTGAAGATGTCGATCTGCCAGCTGGCCGTCACGGGGATCGAGTAGGTCTTCGTCGGCGTGGCGCCGTCGAAGCTGCTCATCGAACCCTGGGGGGCGAAGTTGAACGACGGCAGGTAGGCCAGCCGCGCCGATTTGAGCGTGGCTTCGGCCTCCTTGACGCGCCAGCCGGCCGATTGCAGGTCGGTGTTGTTTTCCAGGGCCCGAGTGATGAGCGTCTGCAGCTGCGGATCGGTGAACATCTCCTGCCAGCTGATGTCGCCCAGGGTCGCCGAATCGGTGGTTTCGGCCGTGCCGTACAGTCCATCGGTCTTCACCTCGGGACGCGTGTAGGGCTTGTAGATGCCGCAGCCGGTCATGGCCGCTGCAGCCAGTATGATGATGGCTTTTCTCATGTTTTATTCCTCCTCTTTCTCGTTTTTAACCTCTTCGACTTCGGCACGTACGGCCCACTGCGGATCGGGATCCAGTTCG
>OLWA01003679.1_pt1 | contig 11247 bp, 13 predicted proteins | sample 1673251 | NCBI WGS metagenome assembly OLWA01 (sample SAMEA3178937, study PRJEB25190) | human gut metagenome | biome: human gut; feature: human-associated habitat; material: faeces | place: Austria | collected 2013
ACACGATGGGCGGCATCTGGGTCGACTACAACCTGATGACCACCATCCCGGGTCTGTACGCCATCGGCGAGGCCAACTTCTCGGATCACGGCGCCAACCGTCTGGGTGCCTCGGCCCTGATGCAGGGTCTGGCCGACGGGTACTTCGTACTGCCCTACACCATCGGCGACTACCTCTCGCACAAGATCCAGGCTCCGAAGGTCAACACCAACACCAAGGCCTTCGACGAGGCCGAGAAGGGCGTGCGCGAAAAGATCGCCAAACTGCTCTCGATCAACGGCAAACAGTCGGTGGACGATATCCACAAGAAGCTGGGTCACATCATGTGGGAGAACGTCGGAATGGCCCGTACGAAGGAGTCGCTCCAGAAGGCCATCACCGAAATCCAGGCCCTGCGCAAGGAGTTCTGGAAGGATGTCCGCGTCGTAGGCCGCGAAAACGACTTCAACGTCGAGCTCGAAAAGGCTCTGCGTGTGGCCGACTTCCTCGAACTGGGCGAACTGATGGCCCGCGACGCCCTGCTGCGCGAAGAGTCGTGCGGCGGCCACTTCCGCTCGGAGCATCAGACCGAAGAGGGCGAGGCCAAGCGTGACGACGAAAACTTCGCCTATGCCGCCGTCTGGGAGTACAAGGGCATGGATCAGGCGCCCGAAATGACCAAGGAGCCCCTGAACTTCGAATTCGTACACCCCGCACAGCGCAACTACAAGGACTAATCCATTTTGACGTTGAACTTTAAGATCGAAAAACAATGAATTTTACTTTAAAGATATGGCGTCAAAAGGACGCTAAATCCAAAGGAGCGTTCGAGACCTACAAGGTGACCAACATCTCGGAAGACACTTCGTTCCTCGAGATGCTCGACATCCTGAACAACGACCTCATCCACCAGGGCAAGGAGCCCGTGGCCTTCGACCACGACTGCCGGGAGGGTATCTGCGGCATGTGCTCGCTGCACATCGACGGCCAGGCTCACGGCCCCAGCCAGGGTGCCACCACCTGCCAGATCTACATGCGCAAGTTCAAGGACGGCGCAACGATCACCATCGAACCGTGGCGTTCGGCCGCCTTCCCCGTCATCAAGGACCTCGTGGTGAACCGCTCGGCCTACGACCAGATTCTCCAGGCCGGAGGTTTCATCTCCGTACGTACGAACTCGGTGCCCGATGCCAATGCCATCCTGATCCCGAAGAAGGATGCCGACGAGGCGATGGATGCCGCCGCCTGCATCGGTTGCGGAGCCTGCGCCGCCACCTGCAAGAACGGTTCGGCCATGCTGTTCGTCGCAGCCCGCGTATCGTCGCTGGCCAAGCTGCCCCAGGGTCGTGTCGAGGCTGCACGCCGCGCCAAGGCCATGGTTGCCAAGATGGATGAACTCGGTTTCGGCAACTGCACCAACACCGGCGCCTGCCAGGCCGAGTGCCCGAAACAGATCTCCATTACGCATATCGCCCGCCTGAACCGCGAGTTCCTCTCGGCCAAGTTCAAGGACTAAGCGATACGAGCGAACACCTCTTACGAAAAATCCCCGGGACCCAAGGTCCCGGGGATTTTCTGTTGACGCACGGCAGGTGACCTGCAGAAAAACGCAACACCCTGATATCGGGCTACTCTTCCGTCCGTTTCGGGCGGATGGTCGAAAGCCGCGACACCTGTTTCAGATCGAAACAACCGTAAATGTTCACAACAACCGTCTCCCGGGGCCCCGAAGTCACCATCAGCAACTCCGAATAACCGGGCGGCACCGCATTCCGCAGATAAAACCGCGTCGTCTGCCCCGAATCGCTCTCCGACATCACCAGTTGAAACCGACAGGACGGACGCGCAATCAGCGAATCCGCCGCCTGCAGAAATTCCGTATCATCCCCCCCGTCCACCGCCACGATCCGGATGGATTCGATGCCGTCGAGCAGTCGTGCCAGTGCAGCATCGCCCCGATCGGCCGCCTGCCGGCTCATCATCCGCATCATCTTCCGCTCCAGTTGCACGCTGGAGAACCCCTCCGTCCGCGCATACCGGTCGAGAAACGCCCCGGAGACCTGCTGTCCACTCGCCGGAAAAGGCTGTGAACAGAGAACAATCATCCAAAGCAACAGAATCCGTTTCATGTTCCTCGCAATTTATTAGATGTCCAAACATAAACCGATCGACAGCGGACGCACACCCGGCCCCTTCCGATCCTCGAAAAGCGGCGTGACACTGTAACGCACGTAAACACCAATCGAATGGTAGGCCACTGCCACCCCCACACCGAAACGGAACGTATTCACGCCGGCAAGCGGATTCTTCACCTTGGGACGCTTGTAGATGGCGTTGGCCCCCATCGTGAAGTCGAAATACCCCGTCACCGACACCGACAGGTTCCGGGCCGCCTGGCAGGAGAAGCCCAACGGCAGACCCAACGATGTGACGCGGAGTTTCGACTTGTCGGCCCGTTCGTCCAGCGTGACGGGTATGACCATCCCGGCGTCGTTGCCGAGTGTGAGCGAAGGATCGGAAAGCCGGTAATTGTCGATCGTATAGCGCAATCCGGTCGCGAATTGGAAAAGGCGCCGGCGCCCCATCTCGACCTTCAGGCCAATGAGCGTCGAGGCGAGATGAAAAGACTTGCCGCTGCGCAGATCGAAAAACCGGTCGCTGCCCGTGGGATAGGCTCCATAGTCGAGCCCCGTCGGAATGATGAACCCGTACTCCGACCCGGAGAGCAGCGTCGGAGAGACTCGCGAGCGAGGCTGTTCGGGATCGGCCGGCTGGAGCCATTCGCGCGAAGAAAGGGTAATCCCGAAACCGGCCACCTCGAGCACCACGTCATCCGACGTACGGCGCAGCGTCATCAGGTCGTTTTCGACCAGGTCGCCCTGCCGCAGCGTATCACAGGCTCCAGGCTCCCGAGATACGTCGGCGGCCTCGGGCGAAGAATCCGCCTCGCGCCCCGACACCGTGCGGATCGGGGAGAGAATCAGCAATGCAAAAACTGCGCTCAAAAGGGAAAGTCGTCTATTCATGGCTGCACGTTCATTAATGGTTTTCAATCAGTTCATCGACCATGTGGCCCGGTGCGTCAAGGGCCGCAAAGGCTTCAAAATAGGCTGTGGTCCGCAGTGCCACCTCCTTATCGTAGACCGGTTTGCCATCGATGTAGCAATACGGTCGTCGCAACAGTTCCACGCCGAGCAGCACCCCCAGCGCCACTGCGGCCGCGGCCGACCACAGCAGCACATGCCGCAGGCGGATGTTTCGCCGCCGGGATCCCTCCGGATTCACGGTCCGGGGCGCAATCCGCTCCCTGGAAAGGCAATCGTCGGCAGTCTCCTCCGGCAGGCGGTCGGCAGTCTCCCCCGGCAAGCGGGCGGCAGTCTCCCCCGGCAGGCGGTCGGCGACCGATTCGGGAAGATGCTCCCCGGAGAGAGCCTCGAAACCCTCGAACAGCATCGCCCATCCGCGCAGTGATTCGGGCAGATCACCCTCGCGCAGCAAATCCCGCAATTCGCGCTCCTCGACTTCCGAGCTCCGCGCTTCGAGCCAGCGTTCGGCCAGCCGTTCAATCCGTTCTTGTCGTTCGTTCATCGTCCATCATTTTTTGCAGAATTCCTCGCAGGGCCATCCGCGCCCGGGAGAGAATCACCCGCACCTGGGCCTCGTCGCAACCGATCGTCGCAGCAATCTCCCGCGTCGCATACCCCTCGATCTCCTTCAGATGAAGCACCTCCCGCTGTCGGTCCGGCAGAGAGGCCATCGCCCGTCGAACCAACTCCCGGGCCTCCCAGCGTCGGACATCCGATTCGGTCGACCGCTCGGCGCCGAGCAGCATCACATCACGACGCCGTTCATCCGCCTGCCGCTGCCGAAGCAGATCGTAACAACGGTTGCGCAGAGCCGTCATCACGAACGAATCGACCCGTCGCGGCAACTCCCGCCGTCCGCGCTCGCTCCACAACCGGGCCAGCAGTTCGCAGACCGCATCCTCGGCCTCGGCCGACGAGAGCAACAGACTCTGCGCATAGCGGAACATGCGGTCGCGCAACGGCAGAATCAAGCGCGTGTATTCGGAATCCTTCATGGTATCTGTAAGACGAAGCCGGATGGCAAAACGCAACATCCATCCATCAAATATCGCGATTTTCGCCCGAAAAATTCGCCCCACAGCGGTTCCGAAAGATTTTTTTCGAAAAACAGGTATTATGTATTGCATAATACTAAAAATCGTTATATATTTGCGATACGAAAATAGTCGAACCCGCAAAATTATCGGCACAAGCCGTTCCGAACATGAAAGAGACCATTAACGTAAACATCGGATCCCTGGCCTTCACCCTCGACGTGGATGCCTATCGGCTTCTGGATCGCTACTTCGACGACATCCGCAGGCGGCTGCCCGAGGACGACTCCGAAACCATGGCCGACATCGAAGCCCGCATGGCGGAGATCTTCCGCGAACAGGTGAGCTCACCCATGCGCGTCGTTACCATCGACATGGCCCGCGCCGCCATGGCCCGGATGGGCGATCCGTCCGACTTCGGCGAACCCCGTTCCACCTCCGCGGAAAACAACCCGCCGCAGGACAACTCCCCGCACAATACCCCCCGCAAACTCTACCGTTCGCGCACCGAGCGATCGATTGCCGGCGTGTGCGGCGGTCTGGCCGACTTCTTCGGCGTCGAGGCCTCGATGGTGCGGCTGGTTACGCTTCTGCTGATCTTCTTCGGAGGCCTCTCCATCTGGGTCTATATCATCCTCTGGATCGTCATTCCCGAAGAGCCGACAACCCCGTTCACCCCTCATCGCAAAAAATCATAATCCCCATGGACGAAACCTGCAAACGACACCTCTACCGATCGCGCCGCGAACGGATCATCGCCGGCGTATGCGGCGGTCTGGCCGACTTCTTCGGCATCAACGTCTCGCGCATCCGAATCGCGCTGCTGCTGCTGATCCTCTTCGGCGGACTCTCGCTGTGGGTCTACATCATCCTCTGGCTGATCGTCCCGCAGGATCCATCCTTCTTAAAACCCTAAAACATGGCTGAAGACAACGTCAAGGCGCAAATGCGCAAAGGAATTCTGGAATACTGCATCCTCGCCATTCTCTCGCGCGGGGATTCGTACGCTCCGAAGATCATCGCCGAGCTCAAGGAGGCCGAGATGATCGTCGTCGAGGGAACGCTCTACCCGATCCTCACCCGGCAGAAAAACGCCGGACTGCTCACCTACCGCTGGGAAGAGTCCCCGCAGGGCCCGCCCCGCAAATACTACACCCTCACGGACAAGGGCCGGGAGTATCTCCATACGCTCGATGAAGCCTGGGACGAACTCGTCGGGCAGATCCGCCACATCCGCCACGGCAAGGCCGGCATCGACTGACCCCCCTAGAAGCGTATCCCCAAACCGCAAACCCCACCACACACGACACCATGAAAGAAATCAAGAAATGCAGCATCTCGGGCGTGGCCTTCACCATGGACATCGACGCCTACGAAGCCCTTGAAGCCTACCTCGAAAGCCTCAAGGAAAACTACCGCCATACACCCGACGGCACCGAGATCGTAGCCGACATCGAGGCCCGCATCGCCGAACTGATCCTCTCGGCGCAGGACAACACCCGCGTGGTCGAAAAACCGCTGATGATGAATATCATCGCGCAGATGGGCTCCGCCGAAGACATCTCCGACGAGAGCTCCGACCGCGACCTGCAATACGAAACCCCGCGCATCCCGCGACGCCTCTACCGCGACACCGAGAATGCCAAACTCGGCGGCGTCTGCGCCGGAATCGGCAAATATTTCGACATCGATCCCGTCTGGGTACGGCTGACACTCTTCCTGCCTCTGTTGCTGAGCTGTTTCGGCGGCATTCCCTTCCTGTTCTGGTTCGGGCCGCTGTTCGGCAACCTCTTCGGAATCTTCCTGATCTGCTACTTCATCATGTGGTTCGCCGTCCCGGCCGCCCGCACGGCCCGTCAGAAACTCGAAATGAACGGACAGCGCATCACCGCCCAGTCGATCAGCGAAGTCACCGCCGCAGCCGCCAACAACGACCCCGATGCCAAGGCCAAACCGATCATTGCCGAGGCCGTCTCGCTCTTCGGAAAGATCGTCCTGATCCTGCTGAAGATCTTCGCCGGCATCCTCGTCTTCGGGCTCATCATGGGGGCCTGCGCCCTGGTCATCGCCCTGATCGCCGTGGTGATCGGCGGTCCCGAGCAGATCCATCTGGACCGGTTCGCCGACTTCTCCCTGTGGGTTCCCGTTCTGGGCATCTTCATCGTCCTGATCCCGGTCATTCTGATGATCTACGTGCTGATGTGCCTGATCGCCTCGCGCAAACCCAGCTCCAGAAGCGTTCTGATCATCTTCCTGGTCTGGCTGGCAACGATCATCGCCTGCTCGGCCATCGCCATCCGCGATAATGTCAGCGACAAAATCCGCCAGAAAAAGGCCGACGTGGAGCGCATCTTCCACCGCGATCTGATCATCAACGGCGACACCACCACCCTCGAACGGCTCCTCAAGGAGTATGACGGAGAGAGCTTCATCGAAGAGGGTCGTCACATCGTGCACATCGCCGTACCCTCGGAATCGATCGACATCACCGTCGACAAGGATGAAGGTGAACTGAAGATCAATGCCGACGGCAGGGAGGTCTCCATCCAGGCAAGCTGCGGGCCGAACAGCCCCGAAGCTCCGCTCAGCAACCAGGCCGAATCCCCCACCGGGAATACCGACAGCCTCCGCATCGAATAGCCCCCCGACGCGGATTCGATCCCCGCGACCCCGTTTTCCCCGGCGCAACGGCGACAATCAGCAGCGATTGCCGACCGTTGCGCCGGATTGCGATATCGAAGCCCCGAGACGGGATATTTGGCCGCATTTTTGAAAATACTGAAAAAATCACTAACTTTGACCGGTTTTGTTTTTCAAACAAATGTGAGTATGGGAGCTAACAAATGTATCGGCATTCTGACCTCCGGAGGCGACGCCCCCGGCATGAATGCAGCAATTCGGGCCGTGACACGAAGCGCCATCTACAACGGCTTCGCCGTCAAGGGAATCATGCGTGGCTACAAGGGGCTGGTATTCAACGAGATCGTTGAGTTCAAGTCGCAGAGCGTCAGCAATATCATCCAGCTGGGCGGAACGATCCTCAAAACGGCCCGCTGCAAGGAATTCATGACCGCCGAAGGCCGCAAGATGGCCTACGACAACATGGTGGCAGCCGGTATCGACACGCTGGTCGTCATCGGCGGCGACGGCTCGCTGACCGGCGCCACGATCTTCGCCGAAGAGTACAACGTGCCGATCGTCGGACTGCCCGGTACGATCGACAACGATCTCGGCGGCACCGATTCGACCATCGGCTATGACACGGCTCTGAACACCATCATGGAGGCCGTCGACAAACTGCGCGATACGGCTTCGAGCCACGAACGCCTCTTCTTCGTCGAGGTCATGGGCCACACGGCCGGCTACCTGGCCCTGAACAGCGCCATCGCCACCGGCTCCGAAGCGGCCATCATCCCCGAAATGGAGACCGAAGTCGACCAGCTGGCCGAACTCATCAACCACGGATTCCGCAAAAGCAAGAACTCGGCAATCGTCATCGTCGCCGAAAACCCCAAGACGGGCGGCGCCACAGCCCTGGCCGAACGTGTCAAGAAGGAGTTCCCGCAATACGATGCCCGGGTGACGATTCTGGGCCACATCCAGCGCGGAGGCTCGCCGACGGCCGTCGACCGCATCCTCGCCTCGCGCATGGGCGAAGCCGCCATCGAAGCCATCCTCGACGGTCAGCGCAACGTGATGATCGGCACGATGAACGGCAAGATCGTCTACGTCCCCTTTGCCAAGGCCGTCAAACATAACAAGGGGATCGATCGCAACGATCTGGAGCTGGTAAAAATTCTTTCGATCTAATCCCGGCCGACTGTCGACCGACTGCAACTCAAACGCATGAACTTCAACGAGAAACCCGAACATCGGCGCATCAGGCGCGTCATCGGAATCGGCAATGCCCTCACGGACATGCTGGTCAATCTGAAAACCGACTCCGTCCTGGGACGATTCAAGCTGGCCAAAGGCTCGATGAGCCTGGTCGACACGCGGCTCCAGACCGAAATTTCGAAATCGGTCGCCGGACTTCCCTATTCGCTCTCGCTCGGAGGCTCGGCCGGAAACACCATCCGCGCCATGGCGCAGCTGGGTTGCAGCGTGGGATTCATCGGCAAGGTCGGGCCCGACACCACGGGCGATTTCTTCGTCCAGGCGCTCGAGAACCTCGGCATCGAACCGATCATCTTCCGCGGTCAGGAGCGTTCGGGCAAGTGCGTGTCGCTGATCTCGGCCGACGGCGAACGGACGATGATCACCCACCTGGGCGCTGCCCTGGAGCTCTCGGCCGAAGAGATCGAACCGACGATCTTCGACGGCTACGACTGCCTCTACGTCGAGGGTTATCTGGTCCAGAACCACGACCTGATCCTGCAGGCCGTCCGCACGGCCAAGGAGTGCGGTCTGAAGGTGGCCATCGATCTGGCCAGCTTCAACATCGTGGCCGAAAACCTCGAATTCCTCCGCTCGCTGGTCCGCGAACATGTCGACATCGTCTTCGCCAACGAGGACGAGGCCAAAACCTTCACCTGCGAGGCCGAACCGCTCAACGCCCTGCAGCAGATCTCGGAGATGTGTGAACTGGCCGTGGTGAAGATCGGCACCAAGGGCGCCATGATCAAACAGGGTGACGAGGTCGTCCATGTGGGAATCATGGCCGCCGCCAAACGTGTCGACACCACCGGCGCCGGCGACTTCTACGCCGCAGGATTCCTCGCGGGACTTTGCGACGGACTTTCGCTCCGGCAGTGCGGCACGATCGGCGCCATCACGGCCGGCAAGGTGATCGAGGTTGTGGGCACGACCTTCGGTGAAGAGGCCTGGGAGGACATCTACCGGCTGGTCAGCAAGGTCAAGCACGAAAAATACCTCTTCTAAGAGGAAGGGCCGCAGAGAGGTGCGGACCGACGAAAAGAGCCGGCCGCCGAGTTGCGAGGAGAGTCCGCCGGCAGACTGGCTGGGCAGCTTCCTCGGAAGCCGGCGAATGAGTACGAAAAAAGGGTCGCTTTCTACAGGAAGTGACCCTTTTTGTTATGCTCGCCACGAAGAGGATCCGCCAGGAACGGGATGCCCTATCCGGCGACCGCCGCACACCCGGACGAGCCATCCAATCACGCCGGCCGGCCATCGCTCCCTTCGGGCGGAAGCGGACGGAACAACCCCCGCGAAATGTTCCAGCGCATCCGCAGCAGCCAGAGTGACCGGAACGGAGACATCGTACAGCACAGCAGCAGGGTCGCCCCCCATTTGAACAACTCCATCAACAAGGCTTTCGGAAGTCGGTGATGAATCCGCGCACGGAGCCGCTGACTGACCCCGACGTTGTAACTCAGACGTCGGAAATAGTCACGGGTGAGTTTCCGAGGCGGAATGATGTGCCACATGACGGCCTGAGGGACATACCAGATCGTCTCGCCGCCCTGCAACAACCGTTCGAAAAGATCATTCTCCTCGCCGCCGATCAATTCGCCGTTGACACGCCCCAGCGAGGGGTCGAACCCTCCGTAGGCGGTCAGTCCCGCAAGTCGGAAAGCCATGTTGCCGCCTCCCGGAACCCGCCCCCGCGGAAAGGGTCGCACCTCAGCTCCGAAATCCATCGGATTGGCAACGGGCATCTCGACATAATGCGACATCCAGTCGGGACGCCCCGACGGATATTCGGCAATGATCCGCCCGCCGGCCACCACCGCCTCGGGATGTGTCTCGAAAAATTCGACGTAGGCCCGCAGAAAACCTTCGTTGATGCGTTCGTCATCGTCGATGCAGGCCACCCACGGAGCCCGGGCCTCACGAAGCCCCCGGTTGCGGGCATACGAAACCCCCGGTCCCGTTTCGCACACAAGACGCAGGTTACAGGCCGGATGTTCCGCCGCAAAGTCCGCAAAACGGGATTCGGTATCGTCGGTTGAATTGTTGCTGACCACCACGCACTCCCACTCCTCCGCCGGCAGGTCCTGCCGCACGACCGAGGACAGGGCCCGCAGCAACTCCTCGGCCCGATTGTGAGTGGGAATAACCAATGAAATGCGAATCATGTCACGAAAGTAACGATTTATTCCCAAAAAAATGTATATTTGCAAAAACGTTTATTTATTTTATCCGTTTCAATTTTTAGACGAACGTTTTTCACAGGATGTTGACCAATAGCCAAGGATTTAAAAGATTTTTCGAGCTCTATTTCGAACCCGTATACCGTTTTGTCCGGAAATATACGGAAGAAGATGCTATTGCCCGGGACATTACACAGGATACATTTATCCGGCTTTATGAGCGCAGAAGGGATTTCGACGTGCCTGAAAAAGCAAAATCTTTTATCTATATCACAGCCCGGAATCTCTGTCTGGATCATCTTAAACACCAGAAAATAAAACAACAATACCAACAGACACAATCGGTATCAGAGGCCAAAGACCCGGATTTTTTACATGAAATCACCTATCAGGAAACTTTGCGGATTCTCCATCAAGCTATCGATACTCTTCCCCCTCAAACCCGAAAAATCATTTTATTGGGTCTGAACGGAAAAAACAACAACGAAATCGCCGAAGCCCTGAACATTTCGGTCAACACGGTAAAATCCCTGAAAAAAAGTGCCTACACCAGTTTGAGGGGGCAATTGAAAGATCCCATGCTCTTCCTGCTTTTCTTATTAATCGGTTGAATAATAAAAGGCGTTTATATGCATCTTTACAGCCAATAGGAAATCAATAGAAAGTTATTACCATCTCCGTCCCATTCCTAACCCTATAGGGCCCCAATTACTGACTGCCGGCCTATTGAAACCTTATTGGGGCCTTATTGGATCCCTATTGGTAGAAGCTTTCCCTGGGGATACTTGAAGGATTGGAGCTCTGACGAGTGTCGTCTTGCTTTTTCTGAACGCCCGACCAATGGTGTTTGACGGAAACGTAAGGTAAAGTTTTTTTTGAGAAGTGAGGAATTCCGCCGATCAGTGAAAGAAAAAGATAGACGACCGACAGAGCTCCAATGGTCTCCAAACACGATCCCCTCCGACTTACGTTATCACTAAATTGCAGACCGATCTTGATTTGAGAAATACCATTCTCCCCGAAAATAAACCGAACGGTCCGGTTTCCTATGGCTGTAAATTTCCGCTTGTATTTTCTTTGCCGGTTAGCTCTAGC
>OLWA01003682.1_pt1 | contig 11236 bp, 6 predicted proteins | sample 1673251 | NCBI WGS metagenome assembly OLWA01 (sample SAMEA3178937, study PRJEB25190) | human gut metagenome | biome: human gut; feature: human-associated habitat; material: faeces | place: Austria | collected 2013
TCATCAAGTGGCTTGTGGTATCGCTGATACTTTTGTACATGTAGTAGAACAGTATATGACGACTCCGGGACAAAGCCGCCTTATGGATCGTTGGGCAGAGGGGATTCTGCAAACACTCGTAGAGATTGCACCGAAAATCCGCGAGAACCAGCATGACTATCAGTTGATGGCAGACTTCATGCTTTCGGCTACGATGGGATTGAACGGGTTTATTGCTATGGGGGTATCACAGGACTGGGCTACTCACATGATTGGTCATGAACTGACTGCTCTGCACGGATTGACACATGGTCATACGTTGGCTATCGTTTATCCGGCTACTTTACGCGTACTGCGTAAATCGAAAGGAGATAAGATACTGCAATATGGCGAAAGAGTATGGGGAATCACTTCCGGCACTCGGGAAGAACGCATTGATGAGGCTATCCGACGTACGGAAGAATTTTTCCGTTCATTGGGTCTGACTACCCGATTAAGTGAAGAGGGTATCGGCAAAGAAACGATTGAAGAAATAGAACGGCGTTTTAATGCCCGTGGAGCGAAATACGGCGAGAATGAAGATGTGACAGGTAAAGTTGCCAAAGAAATATTGGAAAGTGCATTGTAAACTTTCCCGTTAAGGACATTCCTCTTAATTTTGTTAGTCGTCTTTTTCAAGTATTGTTTTCTGCTCAACAAGACGTTAAATTCTTAAGAGAAGAATACATATTTATTATGGTAAAGAATGCATTTTAATACTTACTTAATATTAATTTCTTTCATTGATGAATATGTATTCTTTTCTTGAAAATTTCCCAATTTAAATATATGATATATAGTATTTTGAATTATATACCATTTCTCATAAAATTCCCTTATCCTACCTGCTTTGAAAAGACAATGCGTCCGAACTTGTCAATATTGCAATTACGTTGGTACTGTCACCCGTATCCCGAAAAAAAAGTTATTGCATCCATTGTCTGTTCTTTGTATATAAGCTATCGATGATACCATCTGAAAGTCCGATAGTAGGCACGATGATTCCGTTCGCTTGTACTCTTGTCGCTACTTCCATAAAAATTTCTGCTGCCGGAACAATTACATCTGCCCGGTCGGGTTTTAACTTAAACAGTTTGATGCGTTGTTCTTTAGGTAAATCTTTCAAAGTTCGATATATATCTTGTAAGGAAGCGAGTGGAAGAAATAATTGTTTCTTGTCTTTTTTATCTGCCAAACGGAATAATTTGTTGATATTACCTCCCGAACCGATAATGTGAATGGGGGCATATTCTTTAGCTAATACTTCCAAATCGGTATGCATCTGCTCTTTTTCTTCATTTTTCACCATTCCACTGAGCATACGTACCGTGCCGATATTGTACGAGCGGGAACTTTTCAGTTCTCCTTCACTTATGAGGTTGATTTCTGTACTGCCACCGCCTACATCTACATATAGATAGTTTTTTCCGGGTTCGAAGAGTTGTTCGATGTGATTATCATACACGATATGAGCCTCTTCTTGTCCATCGATGATTTCGATACGTATTCCCGTTTTTTTCTCTATCTTGCGAACAATACTTTTTCCGTTGCGAGCATCACGCATGGCCGATGTGGCACAAGCACGATAATCGGTTACCTCATATATTTTCATGAGTTGCCGGTAGGCTTTCATAAGACGGATGAGTTTTTCTGTTTTTTCTGTGGAAATTTCTCCGGAAGTAAAAGCGTCTTCACCCAATCTTAGGGGAATACGGATAAGCTGAACTTTACTCATTAATCCTTCGGGTGAACCCTCTTCATTTACACGTTTTATCAGGAGGCGTACAGCATTAGAGCCGATATCGATGGCGGCATAATTTACTTTTTTCATTATATCTTATAACTTTTATATAATTCTTCTTGTGAACGGAATAATGTATGTTCTTTCGTTTGCCACGGACGATTTTCTCCGCTTCCGTCTACAATTCGACCTTTTGCAGTATCTCTAAGTCCATATTCGACTATGCGTTTCAGGTCCTTTTGTATTTCTTTATCATATACTGGTGTTATGACTTCGATGCGATTGTCCAGATTACGGGGCATCCAATCTGCCGAACCGATGTAATAACGTTCCTCACCATTGTTGGCGAAAATAAAGATACGCGAATGTTCCAGATAACGGTCTATGATTCCGTTAATCTGGATATTTTCACTTATTCCCGATATTCCGGTGACAAGTGAGCAATTGCCTCGTACTACTAAGTCTACTTTAACTCCAGCAGCAGATGCGGCATAGAGCTTCTCTATCAGTACTTTGTCGGTGATATGGTTCACCTTACACAAGATATAAGCTTCTTTGCCTTGTTCTTTATTTTTTATTTCTTTATTGATAAGGGTAATGAATTTCTTACGCATATCATTGGGCGATACAAGTAATTCCTTGAATACGATGGGGGTATATGGCTTTTCTATGAACTCGAACACGTAGTTTACTTCCCGTACGATGGGACGGTGTGCCGTCATAATTGTATAATCTGTATACATGCGTGCATTTCCTTCATGAAAATTGCCGGTGCTGATACAGGCAAAATCTCCATATCTGGTCGAGACATGCAGAAGTTTGGAGTGAATTTTTAACCCTTCTACACCAAAAATGACATGTACTCCGGCGTCTTGTAATTTTTTACTCCAATTTATGTTGGAAGCTTCGTCGAAACGCGCCAGCAATTCGATGATCACCGTTACTTTCTTTCCATTACGAGCGGCGGCAATTAACGCTTTTACTACTTTTGAATCTTTTGCTAACCGGTAGAGGGTCATCTTGATGCTTTTCACTTCTTTACTGATAGCCGCCTCGCGTAGTACTCGTATGAATGTATCGAAAGAATGATACGGATAATGTAAAGATCTGTCTTTTTGGCGAATGAGTGTTATCAAGCTTTCCATTCCGTTTAGTTCGGATTTGAAAAGGGGCGGCCATACGGGATATTTCAAATCTTTTCGTCCGCAATCGGGAAACTTCATCAAATCTTTGAAATTATGATATCGTCCGCCTGCCACACGCGTATCACTTTTATCCACATTTAATAGATGGGTTAGTTTTTTCAACAGATCTTTTGGCATACTTTCATCGTAAACGAAACGAATTGGTTCTCCTTTTTTCCTGCTTTTTACTCCTTTTGATATCTTTTGTAATACTCCGGTGCGAAGATCGCTGTCCATTTCCATTTCGGCATCTTTGGTGAATTTGAATGTGTACGCTTCGTAGTCTGTATATTTCATACCGACGAAAATCATTGGTAAACAATAACGAATAACATCATCCAGAAACATTAGATGAATCTTTCCTTCAGAGTCCGGCAGACGGATAAAGCGTCCGAATTCGGTAGCAGGGAGTGGGATAATGGCGTAATCCTTTTCCTTAGTTTTCTTTTCCGGGGTTTGTCGTATAAGGCGGACAGCAAGATAAATGTCTTCATCCGTTTGTTCACCCAGTGAACAGGAATTGGTAAGGAAAAGCGGATTAGTAGAGCCATTTAGTTGGTTACGGTAGAAGAAATTTATGAATTCGCCTTGTTCTATTGATAACTCGGTTTCCTTTACTATATATATATTTTCTTGTTTTAAGTCTTCCGTAATGGTAGCAAAGGTGTCTTCGAATTGTTTGCAGTAACGGTTATGCAGTTTGCCTATCTGTTTTAGTGTTTGGGTTGCGATGTTCTGCTCTTTTTTTATGTTTTTATCGGCGTATTCTACTATGCGGTTTAGTGTAGCTACACGAACTCGGAAAAACTCGTCGAGGTTGTTGGAATAAATACCTAAAAAGGTGAGTCGTTCCAGTATCGGAACTTCCGGTCGGGTTGCTTCAAGTAAGATACGATGGTTGAAGTACATCCAACTGATGTCCCGCTCTATATAGAGGTTTTGAGATTTCTCTTCGTCTGATTTCATGAGAGTGAGTATCTATAAATTTGTTTTTGCAAAAGTACGGGAGTGAGATGTAATGAATATTACATTTTTGCTATGAACTTATTACAAAACTTGTTTGTTGTTTTAATATGTAGATAGAAACACGTATATTCGCAAAAGGATTGGGCTGAAGCCTGTTAAAAATAGATAGAAAATTATGAAAACGATGAATTATTCTCTTGTCCGTATTGTCTGTGCATTGATTATCGGTTTAGTACTTGTTCTCTGGCCGGATGTTGCGGTGCAGTATCTTGTGATTACACTTGGGGTATTGTTTCTTATTCCCGGTTTGATTTCTCTTATCAGTTATTTCGGATCCAAACCCGAGGAAGGTGTGTCGCGCCGTTTCCCGATAGAAGGAACGGGTAGCTTGCTTTTCGGCCTTTGGTTGATAATAATGCCGGCTTTCTTTGCCGATGTATTGATGTTCCTTTTAGGATTCATATTGATTTTGGGAGGTGTACAGCAGATTGCCTCACTTTCGATGGCACGCCGTTGGACAATAGTGCCCGGTGCATTCTATGTGGTGCCGTCTCTTATCCTGCTTGCCGGTATTGTGGCGTTGTTCAATCCCACAGGAGCACGTAACACGGCATTTATGATTATTGGTATCAGTAGTCTTGTTTACGCAGTTTCCGAATTGATCAATTGGTTTAAGTTTACCCGTCGTAAGCCGCAGAAACCTGTATCGGATGATATAGAGGATGCAAAGATTATAGAATAAGAAATAAGAAGAGGCCTGCCTCACGGCAATCCTCCTCTGCAAACTTAAAACAACCAACAAAAGAAATAAGAAATAGTGATTAGTGTCATGCTTCATGTATAGCGTAGCTGTTTATCACTAATCCCTATTCTGTTATTCCTTATTTACGTCTATCTGATAAATAATAATTCCCTGTATTTGGGAAGTGTCCACATCTGATTGTCGACAATGAGTTCGAGTTTGTCGATGTGGTAACGGATTTCTTCCAGAGCCGGTACGATAGTGTCGTGATAGGCAATGGCTTTTTCGCGTTCACTCTCTATTTTGTTTGCTACTTTTCGGGCTTCTACCATAGCATCTACATGCTCTTTTATGAATGCGGTACGGTCAGCTATCTCTTCGATAAGTTCCAGATTTTTGGCAGATAATCTGGCGGCTTTTTCTTCGGGGAAGAGAGATTTCATTTTGTATACATTATCTATCAAATCCGTTTGATACCGGGTGGCAACCGGGATGATGTGGTTCATTGCCAGATCTCCTAATACACGGGCTTCGATTTGGATTTTCTTTGTATACGTTTCCCATTTCACCTCATTGCGGGCTTCCAGTTCTTTTTTCGTCATTACACCGACCGATTCGAATAGGGAGATTGTTTCCGGTTTCAGATAATTGTCGAAAATGCGGGGTACGCTGGTCTCGCAATCCAAACCACGCCTCATGGCTTCTTCTTTCCATTCGTCACTGTATCCGTTGCCATCGAAGTGAATGGCTTTGCATTCTTTAATGTATTTACGGATGATTTCGAGGATAGCAGAGATTTTCGGTTCTCCTTTTTCTATCAGAGTATCGACATCTTTCTTAAACTTTTTCAATTGAGCGGCAACAGCAGAGTTCAAGGCAATCATGGCACTGGCACAGTTGGCTTCCGAACCTACTGCGCGGAACTCAAAGCGGTTTCCGGTGAAGGCAAAAGGAGAAGTACGGTTGCGGTCGGTAGTATCGAGCAGGATTTCCGGGATACGTCCGATTCCCAGTTTCAGCGTAGTCTTTTCTTCCGGTGTCATTTTCTCATTTCCTACCTGGCGTACGATTTCGTCGAGGGTTGCCGAGAGTTGTGAACCGAGGAAGCAGGAGAGGATGGCGGGAGGAGCTTCGTTCGCTCCCAGACGGTAGCTGTTGCTGGCACTCATGATGGAGGCACGCAGCAGGTCCTGGTTCTTGTATACCATCATCAGTACGTTTACCAGGAAAGTAAGGAACAGCATATTGCCTTTCGGGTTCTTTCCGGGGGCAAACAGGTTGATGCCGGTGTCGGTGCAGAGCGACCAGTTGTTATGTTTGCCTGAGCCGTTTACGCTGCTATAAGGCTTTTCGTGCAGTAGTACGTTGAAATGATGTTTGCGTGCGATACGCTTCATCAGATCCATGACAAGCTGGTTATGGTCGTTTGCCAGGTTACAGTTTTCGAAGATAGGGGCCAGTTCGAACTGGTTGGGAGCTACTTCGTTGTGACGGGTCTTGGCAGGGATGCCCAGTTTGTGACATTCGATTTCGAGTTCCTTCATAAATGCGGTGACACGTGGAGGAATGGAGCCGAAATAGTGGTCTTCCAACTGTTGGTCTTTGGCGGAAGAGTGTCCCATCAAGGTACGTCCGGTCAGACAAAGGTCGGGACGTGCATTATATAAGGAGGAGTCTACGAGGAAATATTCCTGTTCCCATCCTAAGTTGGTAAATACGCGTGTTACGTTCTTGTCGAATAGCTGGCAAACCTCCGTAGCAGCTTTGTCTACAGCAGCAAGTGCTTTCAGAAGCGGAGTCTTGTAATCCAGCGCTTCGCCTGTGTAAGAGATAAAGATCGTAGGGATACAGAGCGTGGTATCTACTACGAATGCCGGAGAAGAAACGTCCCATGCGGTATATCCGCGAGCTTCGAATGTATTACGGATACCGCCATTGGGGAAAGAAGAAGCGTCCGGTTCTTGCTGAATCAGCAGTTTTCCGGAGAATCGTTCAATGACTCCGCCGTCTTCGCCGAATTCGATAAAGCCGTCATGCTTTTCGGCGGTTCCGTCTGTCAGAGGCTGAAACCAGTGTGTGTAGTGGGTGACGTTGAGCGACTTGGCCCAGCTCTTCATGCCGTTGGCAATCAGGTCGGCTATTTCACGGCTGATCGGTGTACCTTTTTCGATCGCATCGGTAACTGCCTTATAGGCTTCTTTCGGAAGATACTCTTGCATCTTCTTGCGGTCGAATACATGGCTACCATAATAATCTGAGAGTTTGTTGGAAGGGGCACTGACTTCCAACGGCTTCCGGTTGGAAAGTTCTTGTAAAGCGTAAAATCTCATTTTTGACATAAATAGTCCTCTTTTTATCGGTTGATGGCGCAAAATTATATGTTTTTTCTGAAAGTACCCCTATATTTAAGGGGGTATTTTCAGAAAACAGACTGTTTTCTGAAAGACACCCCCTCTTTATTGGGTTGGTTTATCTCTGAATCACCTTTTGCTCATCACGGTTTTTTTGATTATGGCCCATTAAGGGATGGTTTTCATTATTTCTTGTTGTCCATTCTCCTTTTTCTGTCGTTCGATTTCTGTAGCCATCTGTTTGACTAAAATTTCTACCTGCATATAATGCTTGTTCATGTTTCTGTATAGTAGCTTCATTGCAGGACTGTCCATAGCCATTTGGGTGAGGAATTGTAAATGCTTTCCCATCGAGGCGTTCATTTGCATACGTGTTTTTTTGTTTAAGTCGTCTTGTAGGGAGTAAGCACCGCATGAGAGCAGGATTTCCGGTATACCATCATCCCAGGCATGCATGGTGAGGTGAGTGAGTGCTCCCACAATTTTTTTCAAGTCTTTCAGAAGAATGTTTAAGAGTTCGAATTCGGTACGGTTTGCGGAGCAGGAATTCGGGTTCAGAAGGAGGGCGAATTTGAGGTAGAAGTCCTTTAATTCTCCGTTAGGAACAACAAATGCATTTTGGGGAGTTTGTGCGATGCTTCCCACCGTTGGTTGAACGGCAACTTGTTCTGTTTCCATAATAATGATTATGAGTATGTGGTAGGCGAAGATTTTCTAAAATAATAAGAGCGGTTCCGCCTTTCCCGTTGCATTTCACCAGAAGGCAGTAGATGCATTAACATTCTACACGGGGGTACGGAACCGCCATATAGAATGAACGTAAACGGACATAAAAATGCCCGCCACGGAAATTGGCAGGTTTACCCGCCTTCTGGTATGAAATGCATTACAAAGGTACTATATTTTTCTTTTTTGGCAAGAATAAAGTGAAAAATAAGAGACAAGTAAGAGTAACTTTAATACAATGTAGTTCCAAGACTAGTTTCAACCGATGAAACAAAGTGTTTCATGCCTTGGAACAAAGTGTTTCAAGCAATGAAACAAAGTGTTTCGTACGGTGAAACAAAGTGTTTCAAGCGTTTGAAACTATTTGAAACACCTGTTGAAGTTCTTTGGAGCACCTATCTACTTGATTAACTTGACTGTAGCTACTGTTTCGCTTAACCTGTTCTTTCAGGAAGTACTAAATCGTTTTTCAGCCGACAATGCATGAGTTATCAGCTATTAACGCCTGATTGTCCAACTATTAACAACTGACACATCAATCATTAATAACTGACACAACAGGCGTTAACACCCTGCAAATCAAACAATAACATTAAGAAAAGCACATATTGCAAGGCGATGCAGAGTGAGAGCAACAGCTTGCTCCCACTCTGCCACCACAGTTGCTACCATAGCTGAAACGCCGATGAACAAAGCGATACAGGCAGAAAGTGAGAGCATGGGAGCAAAACCTATGTTTAATTCACTTGGAGAGGAAGCCTAAAACTAATTTAATAGAGACTTAATAATGACATATTAGAAAACAATTAATATATTTGCATCACATGTTCACAAGACAGTTACAACTAAATGTAAACAAAATGATAAAACAATCCATCTCCGCTTTCATACTGGCTTCCTTGCTATTACTGGTAAGTTGCGTATCAAACAAGAAGACTTCTCTCGAAGCATTCAATCAGGATATATATACACCGGAATATGCTTCCGGATTTAAAATATTGGGTGCAGACAACGTTCAAAGCACCCTGATACAAGTATTCAACCCGTGGCAGGGAGCCAAAGATGTAGAAATGTCTTACTTCATATCACGAAATGGCGAACAGGCACCCGCCGGATTCACAGGTCCCACCATTCCTGCCGGAGCAAAACAGATTGTATGTATGTCTTCTTCCTACATCGCCATGCTCGACGCGCTGGGACAGGCAGACCGAATTGTAGCCGTATCGGGCATCGACTACGTATCCAATCCGTATATCATTGCGCACAAAGACTCCATTAAAGACATGGGTCCGGAAATGAATTATGAACTATTGCTGGGCCTGAAACCCGACGTTGTATTGCTATACGGCATCGGAGACGCACAAACCGCTGTAACGGACAAACTGAAAGAACTCTCTATACCTTATATGTATGTAGGCGAATATCTGGAAGAATCACCGCTCGGCAAAGCCGAATGGATGGTTGCTCTGTCCGAACTGACGGACAGCCGTGAAAAAGGAATCGAAATATTCAGCGAAATTCCGAAACGCTATCAGACATTGAAAGACCTTACGGCATCGGTAGAGCAGCGCCCTACCGTAATGTTCAATACCCCCTGGAACGATAGCTGGATAATGCCTTCCACCAAAAGCTATATGGCACAACTGGTAAACGACGCGGGAGCAGACTATATATATAAGGAGAACACTTCCAACAGCTCCGCCCCCATCGGACTGGAAACTGCCTACGGACTGATACAAAAAGCTGACTACTGGATTAATGTCGGCATGGCTTCTACACTGGATGAACTGAAAGCCGTCAATCCTAAATTCACTGATGCGAAATCCGTTCGCGAAAAGACTGCATACAACAACAATCTGCGACTGACCGCTACCGGTGGTAACGAGTACTGGGAATCGGCAGTAGTACGTCCCGACATAGTACTGCGCGATCTGATTCATATTTTCCACCCTGAACTTGTATCCGACTCACTCTATTACTACAGGCATCTGGAATGAAACAGCCCCACAAACGTACCGCCCTCTTATTCATTACGCTAAGTATGGTTGCCGTACTATTATTACTGATAGATATGGCAACCGGAGATACGTATATCCCCATCTCTAAAGTATGGGCTGTACTCACCGGAGGCGAATGCGACGAAATGACACGCAACATTCTCCTTTCCATCCGGTTTATACGGGTAGTGGTAGCGGCACTGATAGGTGTGGCGCTCTCCGTTAGCGGTCTGCAGATGCAAACGGTATTCCAGAATCCATTGGCGGACCCTTACCTGCTGGGAGTTAGCTCCGGTGCAGGATTGGGAGTAGCACTCTTTATACTAGGAGCTCCGCTGCTCGGATGGACGGAGTTTCCGGTCCTTCAATCGCTGGGTATCGTCGGCTCGGGCTGGGTAGGAACAGCTGCCATTTTATTGGGAGTAGCCATTGTCAGCCGGAAAGTAAAAAATATTCTCGGTGTACTGATTATGGGGGTCATGATCGGATATGTGGCAGGTGCCATCATCCAGATACTGCAATACCTGAGTTCTGCCGAACAACTGAAAATGTTCACGCTCTGGTCAATGGGATCATTAAGCCACATTACAGCCACTCAACTAGGAATTATGATTCCGATGCTGTGCCTGGGGCTGCTGATTTCCGTAGCCTGCATCAAACCACTAAATCTGCTGTTACTCGGCGAGAACTATGCGCAGACCATGGGAATGAATATCAAGCGCTCGCGTACCTTTATTTTCATATCCACCGCACTGCTCACAGGAACGGTCACCGCCTTCTGTGGCCCTGTCGGTTTCATCGGACTGGCTGTTCCGCACGTCACCCGGTTACTGTTTAACAATGCCGACCACCGAATACTCGTCCCCGGCACCATGCTGACCGGATTCATCAGTATGCTTCTCTGCGACATCATCGCCAAGAAGTTTCTGCTTCCGGTCAACTGTATCACTGCCCTGCTGGGTGTTCCGGTTATTTTATGGGTAATAGCTAAAAACTTGCGTATAATCAAATGATCGAGCTTAAAGAACTGACACTAGGATACGGACAGCGTACGCTGTTGAAAACGGTAAACGCCCGGATCACAGGCGGACAACTCGCTGCACTGCTGGGACGCAACGGAACAGGAAAGAGCACCCTGCTCCGTGCCATGATGGGACTGGAAAAGCCTCAATCGGGAGAAATCATCCTGCAAGGAAAGAATATAACCTCCTTGAAACCGGAAAAGCTGGCACGAAACATCAGCTTTGTAACCACCGATAAAGTACGCATCGCCAATCTGCGTTGCAAAGACGTAGTAGCATTGGGCCGTGCCCCCTACACCAACTGGATCGGACAGTTACAACCGGAAGACCAAAGCCGGGTGGACAATGCCATGCGACTGGTCGGCATGACCGACTACGCAGAAAAGACAATGGATAAAATGTCCGACGGCGAGTGCCAACGAATCATGATAGCGCGTGCCCTCGCACAGGATACCCCCGTCATCCTGCTTGACGAACCAACCGCTTTTC
>OLWA01003686.1_pt1 | contig 11229 bp, 9 predicted proteins | sample 1673251 | NCBI WGS metagenome assembly OLWA01 (sample SAMEA3178937, study PRJEB25190) | human gut metagenome | biome: human gut; feature: human-associated habitat; material: faeces | place: Austria | collected 2013
ATGCCCGTCACGATTTCTGCTTTTGATCATCCCACCGTGATCTACGTGGAAGGAGACATCGACCGGGTTGACCGGGTAGCCCAAGGAACCCGTGTCATAGACTACAAAACCGGAACCGACAAAACCGATCTCAAAGACCTGTCGTCCATCTTTGATTCAAACAACAAACAACGAAATAAAGCGGCTTTCCAAACCTTGCTCTATTGCATGATGTACGAGTATGAAAATCCCGGTACCGACCCGATTCTTCCGGGAATATACAGCACGAAGTTGCTTTTCACGCCCAATTACAGCTATCTGTTGAAATGTAACAAAGAACCGATTCATCGCTTTAAACCATACGAACCGGAATTTCAAGATCTACTCGTGCAATTATTGGAAAAACTCTTTTCACCCGAAGTACCGTTCACGCAAACGGAACTACCGGAAAAGTGCCGTACTTGCTCGTACAACGAAATCTGTAAACGGAAATAAAAGAAAGTTGGGATCATTCCGAAAAGAGTTCAGCGGGAAATAAGTCGGGATGGACGTTTCTCACTCCATTCCCCTTCGTTTCAAAGCCACTTGGGCTGATCGAATATGATGGGTAGGGCACACGTCTTTAGTTGCCACGTGGGGGCTTATTTCCCAATAAACACGCCCCGCACTTTCACGTGACACGGGTACTATACCTGTTCCTTGGCTTTCAAATAAAAAGAAAGTCGGGATTCCAGATGCTCCCGAACAAAAAATTCCAACTCATCATCGGAATACATCGCTAATAAAGGCCGGTCGGCACGTTGCCGTTTCAAGCGATCGACAATAACAAGAGGCGACGTGTTCAAAAAAACAGTCGTTCCCGCTTGGTTCATATAGTCCATATTGTCAAAAAAGCAAGGTGTTCCCCCTCCCGTGGCCAGCACGAACTCATCCGCCTCGTTACATATTTCATGCAAGATCTCCCGTTCCCTCTTCCGAAAATACTCCTCCCCCTCCTTGGCAAAAATCTCCGAAATCGACCGTCCCTCCCTGAACTCGACACTCTCGTCTAAATCCAGAAAAGGAAGTCCTTTATCCTTGGCCAATTCCTTCCCGAACGTGGACTTACCACTTGCCATATATCCCACGATAAAGTACTTCATACTTATCACTCCCGCCATTTATTCAAAATCCAACTTCATCTGCGCCTCGTCACTCAGCATATCCGGATTCGTGATTTCGAAATCAATATCGGTCGAAGTCGTATCCTCACTTTCCTCCTCCCCACTATCCAAAGGTTCGATCTCGTTAATCTGTTTTACCTCGTAAGTCGTTACCCGCTTTCCGCGAGCCTTGTATGATTTCTCGGCAATTGTAACACCGGCCTGAGCTTTCTGCCACATTTCATAGGCTGCCTGAATCTGTTCCTCACGTGCACCTTTGATTGCTTTTTCGTTTTGTGCCTGAGCGGCAGCTTCGGCGGCACGTGCCTGCTCCATCTTAGCCACTACATCGGGAGCTTCGAGAATAGCCAGCGTGTCGCCGGCATTTACGCTTTGTCCTTCTTTCACACGAAATTCCAGTATACGTCCCGGAACTTTGCTTGAAACGCGGTATTCGGTAACTTCAGCCTGCCCCTGAATAATTTCAGGACCTTTGCGGAGCATGAAAAAGCCAACGACTGCAACGATGGCAATAACTCCCAGTAAAGTAAGAAATGCAAGCAGCATATTGCTGTTTTGTGATTTTATAGGTGCCATATTATTGATGAATTTTAAATTACGAATGATAAATTGATTGAATACCTCAGTCTTATAATTGTCAATTGTCAACTGTCAATTGTCCATTATTTCAGCGTTCCCAAAGACTTCTTCAGATAAATCTCCGTCAGCTTCACGTCGATTTGTGCGTCAATCTTTTCCGATTGGGCGGACAGCCATGCCGTTTGTGCTTCCAGGACATTGCTGGTGGCAATGACCCCTTCTTTGAAGCCTAAGGTGGCATAACGGAGATTTTCGTCAGCCTTTTCCATATTCTTGGTTGCCATTACCAGTTTTTTGCTGGCTTCCTTTACTTTAAAAGCGGATTGGTTAACTTGCAATTCGATCTTTTCTCTCGCATCCTGAAGCTGATATTGTGCGATTCGTGCTTCTGCCTTGGCGGCTTTGGTCTTGTAAATGCCTTCCCCCCAATGCCAGATAGGTATCTGTACCATAACGCCCACATTCCACATTCCTTTGAATTTATTCTCAAAGCTGTTGAATACGGAAGGATTGGTCACCATATAATTTCCCATCAACGCAATGGACGGAAGATGTTCGGCGCGGGTAACATTTATTTTCTGTTTATAAATCTGAGTAGCCAGTTCAAGGCTGCGTATCTCCGGACGGTTGGCGTAAGCGGTGGACATGTCGAAGTGGGTCTCCGGTGTGAGCAGTGGAATGTCCTCCATATTTTCGTCTGCCAACGTGATAGGAGAGCTGAGATCAATGCCACATAGTTGACACAACAACATTCGGGCCAGGCTTAATCCGTCTTCCACTTTAGTCAGTGTCATTTCCGCTTCGTTGACTTTCACACGTACGGACAAACCGTCGGCTTTTGTGGCAACTCCTTCGGCAATCATCTTTTCCACATCGCTGTCCAGCTGCTGCAAAAGTTTGAGATAGCCTTCGGCCAGTTTCTTCTTGTTCACTAAGGATATGACTTGCCAGTAAGCCTGGTCAGTGCTCATGATAACCTCCTGCATGCCTCCTTGATGTTGCTGTTGCGCTAATTCTTCGGCATACTTTGTGATTTTATTATATGCACGGATTTTGCCGCCCATGTATAATGGCTGTGTCAGCGTGATGGCACCTGCATATACATTTCTTGTATCTGTGCGGAGCGCATCCACCAGTGAGTTTCCTGCCTGGTCGAGGGCGGGCAAGGCAGCTCCTAACTTTTCACTTAAAGAAGCGATAAGCGGTCTCAACTCCGGGTGTGCGGTAGCAATCTCTGTAGCCGTCTGTTGTATCGGACCGGCCAGATTGGTCCCCAATCCCGAAAGCGCCGCTTTCTGGTCATTGTTCAATAATGAAAATTCTTTTTGATTTCTCATGTAAGTTCCCGTAGCCGAGAAACTGGGCAGGTAGTTGGTAAATGCAGCTTTGTGCTGATAATGAGCGGCATTTATTTTTTCATTGCTTATCAACAGATCTTTGTTGTTGGCAAGAGCTAATGCGCGGCAACTATCTAGGCTTAGGAAGCTTTGCGCTTTTACTATAAAAGTCAGGCTCAACAGAATTGTCAGAAGAAATAGTTTTTTCATCGCATCTTACATATTAATAAGGTGATACTTCTTTTTTAAATAACCCCGTTATCATATAAATTGTTTATTGAAATAGTTCATTTTTTTGTACTTGTTGACTTAAACAATAATTGCATAAACAACGATGCAAATGTATGTGCTTTCTGTGAAAACGCAAAATGAATTAGCTTTTTTTAAATGCTTCTCTTTGGAAAATATGCTATACTTGTATTTTGAAACATGATAAACATACTATAATGTTATTAAATCTGACAGAAGAACAAATCACTCAACTCGCTCCGGACGCTGCGTCTGTCAAAGCAGGAAAAGGGCTGGCGAACCGGACTAAGTGGGTACTTCTGGAGCATAGTGACCGCGCCATCTGGGGACACTGCCAAGGAAGTGGAAAAACGCCTTATCAAACAGTAGTTGATACAAAGAATATTGCATTCAAATGTTCTTGTCCCAGCCGTAAGTTTCCGTGTAAACATGGGTTGGGGCTTTTATTTATGTATGCTTCCCATGCTGATCTTTTCAAGGAAGCGGAGGAACCGGACTGGGTAACGGCATGGCTCTCCAAACGTGAAGAGAAGGCGGAGAAGAAAGAGCAGAAAGAGAAATCGGAAACTCCGGTGGATGAAGCGGCACAGGCCAAGAGGCAGGCCGTGCGTCATCAGAAGGTATTGGCCGGAATTGATGATCTTCAGATCTGGATGAAAGACTTGCTCCGCAACGGGCTGCTGAATATCCCGGAAAGAGCACATACACTATTTGAACCCATATCCCGCAGGATGATTGATGCACAGGCCGGCGGATTGGCGGGCAGGTTACGATCGCTACAGGAAATCAATTACTATACAGACAGTTGGAAATATGAGCTTACCGACAAATTGAGTAAACTGTATCTTCTGACAGAAAGTTATAAGAATCTGGATTCTCTTTCTGCTGAGTGGCAAACGGAAATCCGTACTCAGGTTGGATATCCGCAGGCGAAGGAAGAAGTGATGTCCGGCGTGCCGGTGGCAGACCAATGGATCGTTTTGCATACCAGAAGCCGGAAAATAAATGAGCTGCGGACAGAAACTTTCTGGTTGTACGGGAAGTCCAGTCACCGTATGGCCCTCTATCTAAACTTTCTGGCTCCCGGAGCGTTGCCGGAATTTAATCTGGTTCCCGGTGGTGTCTATGAAGGAGAGTTGTATTTTTATCAGGGTGTTGGTGCCTTGCGTGCCCTGCCCCAAAACATGAAATGGCTGGATAGTACCTTCCTGCCTTCATTGTGTTCCGATATACCGGTTGCCATGCAATCTTACAGAACGGTTATGCAGACTCATCCGTTTGCGGAGGAAGTTCCTCTCTTGGTGGACAATGTCAGACTGGTAACAAGCGGAAATACGCACTATCTGCAGGATGCCGGAGGTATGGCCATTCCGGTGCATATCGAAGAGACTGCACGTGTTGACATACTGGCTATAACAGGCGGAAAACCCTTCTCGGCTTTTTTGTTGGCAGACGCCGTTTCCTGTGAATTGAAAACAATCTGGTATCAATCTGAATTTTATTTTTGGAAAGATGAACTTAACTGATCATATCATCAATGTGGCATTGCTTGGCACTGCCACCCGTGAACTGATAACGACTGATTTTCCGGAAGAGTTGCAAGAAACTCTCCGCGACATTCAGGCGAAAGCAGAGGATGCGGAAGCTCTCTTCTATCAGCAGTCCGCTTTGGGCTTTGCCTTTGCACGTGCCGGAGTGGAAGCGCAATCCATTGCAGGAGTTACAAATGTGACAGAAGCTCCGGAAGAAGACAAACCTTACTTCCTCCGTGAAGTGGGAGAGTTGCTTACTTCCCTGTATCTCAATAAAAATCAGTATCTTTTGCTGTATGCTTATCGGAGAGCTGCCGACAAAGGAAAATTGATCCCTCCTGCCTATCTGCAAACTTTATTGCGAAGAGCTTTTGACCGGAATAATCTCTACAGGTATGAGGAACAGCACTGGCTGTCTCTGCTGGCAGGGCAAAGAGGACGTTGGCTTCTTCCGCAAATGGGATTTCCTGTATGGGGAGAATCCGGCAACGAAACTTGGGAAACTGCCTCTCACGAAGAACGGAAACGAATGTTGACTAACCTGCGGAAAAATAGTCCGGAGCAGGGGCTTGCCTTATTGCAGACCGAACTGAAGAATGAGCCGGCTGCCCATCGGGATGAACTGATTCAGTGTTTGCGGTGGGGGTTGAGTAAATCAGACGAAGCATTCCTGCAAGAGATCGTGGCGACCGACCGGAGCAGTAATGTCAAAGAAACGGCCCGGCGATTATTGTGTAGTCTGCCGGACTCCGAACTGGTGAAAATATACGAAGAATTATTGCGGGGGAAATTACATTTCAATTTCCTTTTGGGATGGTCGTATGATAAGATTGAATTTACCCCTGAAATGAAGAAATTGGGACTTGAAGAAGTGAGTTCCAATAAAAACGAGAAGGATGATCGTTTCTTGTTACGCCAGTTGGCGGAACGTGTTCCATTAAGTTTTTGGAGTGAGTTTTATGACTGTGCGCCGGAGAAGGCTGCCGGCAAACTGGCGAAGAACCCTCCTTTTCAGAAACTGTTCGACCTGTCGAAACCGATCCTGAATTTCAACGACTCCGGTTGGGCATATCATACCTTGAAGGAGAATGCAGATGAAAAAATGGCGGACGCGTTGATGGGTTTATTGCCTTCCTCCCAACGGGAGGAAATAGCTTTTCAGTCGGAGAGAGGCGGCTATATTCCGGATAGCTGGTTCAACGAAGACGGCATCGGATGGGGAATGAAATTCTCCACCCGTGTATTCCAGCGGATGCTTCGGAATAATTACTATCTCCCTAAGGAGACAGCCGAACAACTGGCATTATACTTCCCGTCCGAGATGAGAAAACCCATCGAACAGATAGCGCTTGCAACGGCCGCACAGGAGAATAATACCTCCACTCGTTTTTGCCGGTTGATGATGGAATACATGGATTTGAAGCAGAGAATAGATACCTTATTAAATAATGACTAATAAAAACAGAAAGAAGATATGAGCACTTTATTAAGACAACATGCTGAACAGCAATTTGCAGAAGAACTTCACGAGTTGAAACAGAATGAAACAAATCCCGTTCCGGAGAATTGGGAGATGTCTCCGCAGTCAGTGGTTACCTACCTGATGGGCGGTAAATTGAAAAACGGGTTTGAAGTTTCTCCTAAATATATAGGTAACCGTCGTCTGATGGAAATAGCTGTGGCAACCCTTGTCACCGACCGTGCGCTGCTGCTTTACGGACTGCCCGGAACTGCGAAAAGCTGGGTGAGCGAGCATATTGCCGCTGCTATTTCCGGTGATTCCACTTTGATAGTGCAGGGTACGGCCGGCACCGGTGAAGAAGCGATCCGTTACGGATGGAACTATGCCCGTTTGCTGGCGGAAGGTCCGAGTGTGGGAGCATTGGTGCAAACTCCGGTTATGAAAGCTATGCAGGAAGGTAAGATAGGCCGTATTGAGGAGCTGACACGCATCGGTTCCGATGTGCAGGATACGCTGATCACCATTCTTTCTGAAAAGACATTGCCCATTCCGGAGCTGAATACAGAAGTACAGGCAATCCGCGGTTTCAATATCATCGCTACTGCTAATAATCGGGATAAGGGAGTCAATGATCTGTCAAGCGCCTTGAAACGCCGTTTCAATACGGTCATTCTTCCCTTGCCGGATTCTATTGATGAAGAAATAGATATTGTGCGCCGACGGGTAGAGAGCTTTGAGAAAGTAATGCAGCTCCCGGCTGAAAAGCCTGCTCTGGAGGAGATTCGCCGTGTCGTTACTATCTTCCGTGAACTTCGTCAGGGTGCTACTGCCGACGGTAAGACGAAACTGAAGACTCCGAGCGGAACGCTTAGCACGGCAGAGGCTATTTCGGTGGTAAACAATGGACTGGCGATGGCAGGTTATTTCGGTGACGGAGAAATTCATGCCGAAGATCTCGTATCCGGTATTTTGGGTGCAGTGGTCAAAGACCCCGTACAGGATAAAGTCGTTTGGCAGGAATATATGGAAACGGTTGTGAAGAATCGGGACGGCTGGAAAGATATTTACCGTGCTTCAAGGGATATGATTTAAAAAGAAAGGAAGAAATGGCTATTCATTTACTAGGCATCAGGCATCACGGTCCCGGCTCGTGCCGCAATGTGTTGAACTACTTGCAGGAACTGCAACCGGATCTGATTCTGGTAGAAGGTCCGGCAGAAGCCGAAGCGCTGCTGCCCTGTGTGGAAAATCCGCAGATGACGCCTCCGGTAGCTTTGCTGGCATACCAGCCGGACGAGCCTCAGAATGCGGTGTTCTACCCTTTTGCGGAGTTCTCGCCCGAGTGGCAGACGATGCGTTATGCCGTACAGAACCGGATACCTTTCCGCTTTTTCGACTTGCCTCTGATCTATTCGCTGGCTCTTCGGACACAAAAGACCTCTGAACAGGAGACGGAAACGACCGCTGAAGTCGCAGAAGCCGGCGACCCGTTCGACTGGCTGGCTCATGCCGCAGGATTTACTGATGGTGAATCCTGGTGGGAAACTATGATTGAACACCGGCAAGAACCTGCCGATATCTTTCAGGCGGTACAAGAGGCTGTGACTGCTCTTCGGGAAGAACTTCCGGGGCACACCTCTCCGCGTGACCTGATACGTGAAGCGTGGATGCGTAAAATGATACGTGCGGCACAGAAGGAGAATTTCGAACGCATTGTCGTCGTCTGTGGTGCATGGCATGTACCCGCACTGGACGATATGCCCAAAGTAAAGGACGATAATGAACTACTGAAGGGACTTCCCAAAGTAAAGGTAGAATGTACATGGATTCCGTGGACGTATGACCGGCTTGCTTTCCGCAGCGGGTACGGTGCGGGAATCGAATCTCCGGGCTGGTATCATTATCTCTGGCATCATCCGGAGGATGATGGCACGCTTTGGGTGAGCCGGATCGCCTCTCTGCTGCGGCAGAAGAATATGGATATCTCGGTAGCCCATGTTATTGAAACCGTCCGTCTGGCACAGGTGACGGCTGCTTTGAGAGATCTGCCTTATCCTTCTCTGAATGAATATAACGAAGCCGTCACTACGGTGATGGGTTTCGGAGATGATATATTGTTGCAGATTATCAAAGAAGAACTGATCATCAGCAACCGCTTGGGAAGTGTACCTGATGACGTTCCCAAAGTGCCTCTGCTGGTAGACGTGGAGAAAATACAAAAACGTCTGCGTGTTCCGTTCACCGCCGAGATCAAAGAACTGATATTAGACCTCCGCAAGCCGAATGATCTGGAGCGAAGTATCTTCTTCCATCGCCTGCAACTGCTGGGCATTGACTGGACTATCCTCGGACGGATAGACGGGAAAGGTACTTTCAAGGAAAAATGGACCTTGTATCACAAACCGGAACAGATCATCCAAATCATTGAACGGGCTATCTGGGGAAACACGGTGATGGAAGCTACGCAGAAATATCTGTTGAAACAGATGGCGGAGATTCAGCATATCCCGGAACTGACAGCTTTGTTGAGTACGGTCCTCCCTGCCGATCTTCCGGCGCTGGTGGAAGCGATGACCGTACAGTTGGACCGTCTTTCGGCTGCTTCCACCGATATTCTGGAAATGATGGAAGCGGTCCCCGATCTGGTGAATATTGTCCGTTACGGAAACGTGCGTAACCTTGATTTCTCGAAGGTCGGTGATATGCTCGAAGCCATGATTGCCCGTATTCTTGCGGGTGGTGTATTGGTGTGTATCAATATCGATGAAGAGGCTGCCGGTGATCTTCTGAATAAATTGGTTGCCACGGACTATGCGCTCTCCATTCTGAATCGGGAAGAACTGAACCTGATGTGGCGCAATTTCATCGGTCAGGTACGTTCTTCTGCCAATGTGCATCCGTTGTTGTCCGGTTATGCTACCCGTCTGCTGAATGACAAAGGGGAAATCTCCGCAGAGGAGATGGAGACGACACTCAGTTTTTATTCTTCCGTTGGCAATGCTCCGGCAGATATGGCATACTGGTTCGAAGGCTTTTTGCGTTCATCCGGTTCGATCCTGTTGCTGGACGACCGTCTCTGGAATTTGGTGAATAACTGGGTATGTTCGCAGGACAAAGAAACATTTATGGAACTGTTGCCTGTATTGAGGCGTACTTTCAGCGAATTTACCTCTGCCGAACGTCGTAAGCTGGGTGAGAAAGCCCGTCGTACGGATTCTACGGGCACATCATCTGCCGTAGGAGCTTCGGTAACGGAGAATGAATGTCTGAATCGGGAAGAAGCAAAGAAGGTAATCCCCGTGATTCGTCAATTATTGGGACTGGAAACAAAGTAAAGGAAAGAAGATGGAAGAAGAATTACTGAAAAGGTGGCGTCTGATACTGGGCGGCGATGAGGCTGACGGTACAGGCGTGACATTGAATCTGGAAGAACAGCGGATAGACCATTCTCTGGAAGCTGTATATGATAGTGACAGAAGAGGGGGGCTGGGTTCCTCGGCTCCCAAAGTAAGCCGATGGCTTGGAGATATCCGTGAGTTCTTTCCGCAGACAGTGGTACAAGTGATTCAGCGGGATGCCATAAAACGTCTGAATCTGACCAGTCTGCTTACCGAAAAAGAAATGCTGGAAACGGTCGTCCCCGATGTTCATCTGGTTGCCACCCTGATGTCGTTAAGCCGGGTGATTCCCGAAAAGAATAAGGAGATGGCACGCCAGGTAGTCCGCAAGGTGGTTGAGGAGTTGCTTCGCAAACTGTCGGCTCCTACGCAACAGGCGGTAACCGGTGCTTTGAACCGTTCCAGCCGCCGCAGGAACCCGCGTTACAATGAGATAGACTGGAAAACGACCATTACCAAGAACCTGAAAAACTACCAACCGGACTATAAGACGATTATTCCCGAAATCCGTATTGGCTACGGGCGTAAACGGAAAGCGATGAAAGACATTATCCTGTGTCTGGATCAAAGCGGTTCTATGGGGACGTCGGTCATTTATTCCGGCATATTCGGTTCTGTATTGGCATCCATTCCGGCGGTATCTACCCGTATGGTGGTTTTTGATACGGCAGTCGTTGATCTGACGGATGATTTGCAAGATCCCGTGGATCTGCTTTTCGGGGTACAGCTCGGGGGAGGAACCGATATAGCCCGTGCGCTGACTTATTGTCAGGGAGTCATTACCCGTCCGCAGGACACGGTGATGGTGTTGGTGACTGACCTTTACGAAGGAGGAGACTCCAGAGAAATGAGAAAGAAATTTGTCTCGTTGGTCAATAGCGGTGTGCAGTTGATTGTCCTTCCGGCGTTGAACGATGACGGTGCTCCGTCCTACGACAAGGGGCATGCTGAGTTTCTCGCTTCCATAGGAGTGCCGACATTTGCCTGTACTCCGGATAAGTTTCCGGACCTTATGGCGGCTGCTTTGAGTAAACAGGACATTGGAATGTGGGTTTCTCAGAATGTAAAGAGTGAATGACAACTATTGGATAGAAAAGAAAGAAGGCTGTCCCTCATAGTGGAGGACAGCCTTTCTTAGCTTATATAAATGTAAGGGGATTGCTAATTACAGAGCACCTACTTCTTTCAAAGCAGCGTTTGTTCCGTGAACAGCTTTTGCGCTGGCAGCGAACTTAGCTTTTTCGTCAGCGTTCAGATCCAGTTCAACGATCTTTTCGATACCGTTCTTGCCAAGGATTACAGGAACACCGATGCAAATGTCTGATTCACCGTATTCTCCTTCCAGATATACTGAACAAGGGATCATCTTCTTTTGGTCGTGAAGGATAGATTCAACTACGAATGCTCCTGCTGCACCCGGTGCATACCATGCAGAAGTACCCAGCAACTTAGTCAGAGTAGCACCACCTACCATAGTAGAAGCAACTACTTCGTTCAGTTTTTCTTCGCTCAGCAATGTGCTAACCGGCT